>Ga0209752_1000140_pt1 | contig 33796 bp, 33 predicted proteins | sample METZYME_3_250m_FD_187548 | JGI IMG/M metagenome (GOLD analysis project Ga0209752, IMG submission 187548) | Marine microbial communities from oxygen minimum zone in mesopelagic equatorial Pacific - METZYME_3_250m (SPAdes) (version 2) | ecosystem: Environmental > Aquatic > Marine > Oceanic...
TCGGACCACGAGGTCGTCTTCGAGGGCGAGCCCACCCGCCTCGGTGAGGGTCCGCTCGACGCCGGGTCGGTTGCCCTTCCACAGGGTCACGCTGAACAGGGCGGTGGGCGCCTCCCCCGGCTGGTCGTTCGGCTCGGTCAGGTCGAAGTAGGTGTGCCCCGATCGTGCGAGGTGCAGGTTCGAGATCTGGCCCTCGACCCACAGGTCGTCCGGGAAGAGCGTCCGGAGGCCTTCCTCGACGAGGGCCCCGAGTTCTGCGACCGTGACGACCGGGAGATCGGAATCGGTGGCCATCGGGCCACTGTACCGATGCTCGAAATGGTGGACGCCGAACTGGTGGTCGGGACACGGCGCCCTCGGGTCGACGGCCGGTCAACCGGGGCGCATTGTTGCCGGTGTCAGAGCCGGACGCGTTCGCTGTCGGGGTCGTAGAACGGCCGGTAGGAGGCCGTCGCCGGAATCCGTTTGCCGTTCACCTCGATCTCGAAGGTCCCCTCGATCACCTGCGGCCGCGGGGTATCGGGCTCACTACCGAGGTAGGCCATTCCGAGTGCGCCGCCGACCGTGTGCCCGTACATGCCCGACGTGATCCGGCCGACCAGCCCACCGTCTCGGAAGACCGGCTCGTCGTGGTACAGGAGTGGCTCCGGGTCGTCGAGGCGGAACTGCACGAGGCGACGGGTGAGGCCGGCCTCGCGCTGTGCGACCAGTGCCTCGCGGCCGATGAAGCCGCCGGGCTTGTCCCACGAGACCCCCCAGGAGAGCCCGGCCTCGAGCGGGGTGTCCTCGTCGGCGATGTCGTCACCCCAGTGGCGGTAGGCCTTCTCCATCCGCAGTGAGTTCATGGCGTGGTAGCCGGCGAGGGTGAGGCCGTCGGGAGCGCCGGAGGCCCAGAGGGCGTCGAACACCCCGACGGCGAACTCGGTCGGCACGTACAGTTCCCAGCCCAGTTCGCCCATGTAGGTGCGGCGCACGGCGATCGCACGGGCGTAGGCCAGGTCGATCTCCTGGAGGGTGCCGAACGGGAAGGCCTCGTTGCCGAGGTCGGCGTCGGTGAGTGGCGCCACGATCTCACGGGCAAGCGGGCCGAAGACGCCGAGCGTTGCCCAGCCCGAGGTCACATCGGTAACCGTGATCCGGGCGCCGTCGGGCGTGTGCCGGGCGATCCAGTCGGCGTCCTTGACCTGGGTGGTGTAGGCGGTGACGACGAGGAAGCGCTCCTCGTCGAGCCGGTTGACGGTGAGGTCCGCCTCGATCCCGCCGCGCTCGTTCAGCCAGGTCGTGTACACGGACGTGCCGGGCTCGGCGTCGACGTCGGCAGAGGAGATCCGGTTGAGCACCTCTGCGGCATCCGGGCCCTGGACCAGCAGCTTGACGAGCGAGGACTGGTCGAACAGGGCGGCGCCCTCCCGGCAGGCCCGGTGCTCGGCCGCCGAGTGCTCGAACCAGTTCTGACGACCGTAGGTGTACTCGTAGACGGGTTCGACGCCTTCAGGGGCGAACCAGTTCGGGCGCTCCCAACCGCCGTTCTCACCATGGCAGGCGCCAAGGCCGGCCAGCCGGTCGTGGACGGCGGAACGGCGGACGCCCCGGGCCGTCTCGACCTGGCGGAACGGCCAGTGCATGGCGTAGAGCAGGCCCAGCCCCTCGACGGACCGGTCGCGCAGGTAGCGGCGGTTGGTCTGAAACCCCTGCATGCGGCGGATGTCGACGTCCCAGAGGTCCATCGGCGGCCGTCCGCCGACGATCCACTCGGCGAGCACCTTGCCGACGCCACCGGCCGACTGGAGGCCGATCGAGTTGAAGCCCGTCGCCACGAACAGGTTGCGCACCTCGGGGGTCTCGCCGAGCAGGTAGCGGTCGTCAGGGGTGAACGACTCGGGGCCGTTGAACTCGAGGCGCAGCGGCACCTCGGCCAGCAGCGGGATGCGTTCGCAGATGCGCTCGTAGACCGGCGCTATGTGGTCCCAGTCGAACGGGAACTGCATGTTGGGTCGGTCGATCGGGATGCCGTCTGTGCCGAAGGGCTTGGCGACCGGTTCGAAGAAGCCGACGAGCAGGCGCCCGGCCTCCTCCTTCACGTAGGTGCAGTTGTCTGTGTCGCGCAGCACCGGCAGGTCCGACGGCAGGTCCGGGATGCCGTCGGTGACCAGGTAGAAGTGCTCGCAGGCGGCCAGCGGGATGTTGACGCCGATGTCCCGGCCCAACTTGTGTGACCACATGCCGGCCGCCACCACGACGTGTTCTGCATCGACCGGGCCCCGGTCGGTGTCGACGCCGACGGCCCGGCCGTTGAGGGTCCGGATGCGATCGACCGAGACGCCCTCGATGATCCGGGCGCCCTTCTCCCTCGCGACTGCAGCCATGGCCATGGTGGTGTCGATGGGGGAGGTCTGTCCGTCACCGGGGAGCCAGACCCCGCCGTGGACGCCCTCGGGGTTCAGCAGTGGCCAGCGATCGACCAGTTCATCGGTGTCGATGACTTCGACGTCGACGTCGAAGCACCTGGCCATGCCCGCGCCCCGCACGAGCTCCTCGAGTCGCTCGGCGCTGCCGGCGACGCTTACGGATCCGACCTTCTTGAAGCCGGTCGGGTGGCCCATCTCGCGTTCCAGCCGGTCGTAGAGGTCGGCGGAGTAGGCGGCCAGCCGGGTCATGTTGTGGGTGGCCCGCAGGCAGCCCACCAGGCCGGCGGCGTGCCAGGTAGTGCCGCTGGTGAGCGTGTGGCGTTCGAGCACGACGACGTCGGTCCAGCCGAGTTCGGCGAGGTGGTAGGCGATGCTGGCACCGACGACGCCACCACCGATGATGACGACCTGGGCCCGATCAGGAAGTTGTGATGCCACGTTGCCCTTCTGCTGCCGGCGAGCATTGATGTTAGATGGGGTTACATATAAGTTACGGACTCTAACGAGGGCGATCGGGGCCATACGGCCCGTCCGGGGGTCGGGGCCGCCGATCGGTTGCCGGAGTGTACGACGCCGTCCTCGATCGATCCACGAGAGCAGGTAGAGCGATGAGCGAACAGCGCGCACAGGCCCAGCGCCACCTCATTCCCCACTTCACCCCCGGCGCCGCTTGGCGCAGTGACTCCCTCCCCATCTTCGAGCGGGCCGAGGGCTGCTACCTCTTCGACACCGAGGGCAACGAGTGGTTGGACGGCCTCGCCGGACTGTTCTGCGTCAACATCGGCCACGGGCGGATCGACCTGGCGGAGGCTGCCGCCGAGCAGATGGGCCGCCTCGCCTATGCCACCAACTGGGGCAATGCCCACCCGCCGTCAATCGAGGCGGCGTCGATGATCGCCGACTTCGCCCCCGGCGACCTCTCCGAGGTGTTCTTCGTCAGTTCGGGCTCCGAAGCCGTCGAGTCGGCGCTCAAGTTCGCCCGCAACTACCACCTCTCCCAGGGCGACGAGGGCCGCTACAAGGTCATCGCCCGCAACTGGGCCTACCACGGCACCACCCTCGGAGCCCTCGCTGTGACCGGCATCCCGAAGTTCCGCGACCCGTTCCTCCCCATGCTCTGGGACGGCGCCCGACACGTGCCCAACACCCGCCAGTGCACCTCGCCCGCCGGCACGCCGGTCGCTGACCTGTCCTGTGTTCGGGCCGTCGAGGAGGCGATCCTGGCCGAGGGCCCCGAGACCGTCGCCGTGGTCATTGCAGAGCCGGTCCAGAACGGCGGCGGCGCCCTCGTGCCCCCCGATGGCTACTGGCAGGAACTACGCCGCATCTGCGACCGCCACGGGGTCCTCCTTGTCGCTGACGAGGTCATCTGCTCGTTCGGGCGCTTCGGCCATTGGTTCGCCAGCGAGCGCATGGGCGTCGTGCCCGACATGATCACTTTCGCCAAGGGCGTCACCTCCGCCTATCAGCCCCTCGGCGGCGTCGTCATACGCGGCGAACTGGTCGAGTCGGTCCACGACTCGCCCATGGGCACCTATATGCACGGTTCCACGTTCGGCGGCCATCCGGTCGCCACCGCCGTGGCCGTCGCCAACATGTCGGCGATGCGCGACGAGGGCCTGACGGAGCACGTGCTCGCCAACGAGGCCGGCATGGCCGAGTCGCTCGCCAAACTGGCCGACGTCCACCCGTGCGTGAAGGAGGTCCGGGGGAGCGGGTTCTTCTACGCCATCGATCTCTGCGCAGACCGCGAGGCCGGCCGGGAACTGAGCCCCGACCAGGAGGCGGGCCTCCGTGGTGGCGTCCTGGGCGGCTTCGTCCGGGAGCAGCGCATGACCATCCGGCCCGACGACCGGGGCTATACGGGCCTGACCATCTCACCGCCCCTGATCGCTGACGGCACGGTGGTCGAGGATCTGGTGGACCGAACCGATCGGGTGCTGGAGCGCACGGGCGCCTGGTTGTCGGAAATTGCCTAGGCAATCAACGCCTACGATCTGCGACAAGGGGGAGTGCCGGTGAAGGACCTGTCCGTACAGAACGTGAGCATGGTTTACGAACTGCCCAAGGGCGGTTCGGTCCAGGCCCTGCACGACGTTTCGTTCGACCTCGAGGCCGGCCGCCTGCTGACGCTGCTGGGACCATCGGGTTGTGGCAAGACGACGCTGCTCAACATCGTCGCTGGGTTCCTCGCCCCCAGCGGCGGGTCGGTCGAACTGGGCGGCACGCCGATCACCGGCCCCGGCCAGGAGCGGGGCATGGTCTTCCAACAGGGCGCCCTCTTCGAGTGGCAGAACGTCGCCCAGAACGTGGCGTTCGGGCCCCGGATGAACCGGAGGAAGAGGTCCGAGACGAAGGCCCTGGTCGATGGCCTGCTCAACACGGTCGGCCTCACGGGCTTTGGCGACAAAGCCATCTACGAACTCTCGGGTGGCATGCAGCAGCGGGTGGCGCTGGCCCGATGCCTCGCCAACGAACCCGAGGTCATCCTGATGGACGAACCGCTGGGAGCGCTCGACGCCCTGACCCGGGAGAAGATGCAGGGCCTGATCCTCAAGCTCTGGAAGGAGACGGGGAAGACCATCATCCTGGTCACCCACAGCGTCGAAGAGGCCCTGTTCCTCGGCGACAAGTTGTTCGTGATGGCCCCACGCCCGGGCCGCATCGAGAAGGCCTACGAGTTGCCGTTCGCCGAGGTGGGCCTCACCACCGACCCCCGGAAACTCAAGGCCTCGGCAGAGTTCATCGAGAAGCGCGAGGAACTGCTCTCGATGATCTGGGGCATGGAGGAGCAGATCATGGGCCACGAGGGGGGGATGTCATGAGCGAGCACGTTCCCGCCCCTGTCGCCGGGTCACCCGTCGAGGACGCGAAGGCATCACGTTTTGGTCGTCGCCGGGGCATGCAGAGCCGCAAGACCGTCACCTTCGGCGACGCCTCCGATGTCACGACCTCGAAGGGCTGGATGCTGGTCTCACTCGGCGGCCTCTTCCTGCTCTGGTGGTGGTTCACCCGAGGTCCTGAGCCGATCCTCGACGAGAAGACCTTCCCGAGTCCCTTCGCCACCTGGGATGCCTTCGTGGACTGGTGGCGCGACGGCTACCGCCGGGCCTCGGCATGGGAACACGCCTCCGCCAGCCTCAGCCGGGTCCTCAAGGGCATGCTCATCGGGACGATCATCGGGATTCCTGTGGGCTTCGCCATGGGCCTCTCGCGGGTTTTGCGCGGTATTTTCGACCCCATCGTCGAATTGTTCCGGCCGGTCCCACCGCTGGCCCTGCTGCCCATGTTCATCATGTGGTTCGGTATCGGCGAGGAGTCGAAGGTCAACCTGCTGGTCTGGGCGTCGGTCTGGGTGATGATCATCGCCAGCCGGGCCGGGGTGCTCGGTGTTTCCGGCTCCAAGGTGCACGCCGCCTACTCGCTGGGCGCCAACAAATGGCAGATCCTCCGGTACGTGATCCTCCCCAACGCCCTGCCCGAGGTGTTCACCGGCCTCCGCGTGGCGCTCGGGGTCAGCTGGGGGACCCTCGTTGCCGCCGAGCTGGTCGGCGCCGAGAAGGGGCTCGGTGCTTCGATCTACATCGCCAGCCGGTTCTTCCGCATGGACATCGTGCTCATGAACATCGTCATCATCGGTGTGATCGGTGCGCTCATGGACCTGGTGATGCGCCTCCTCGAGTCGCGGCTCATCCCCTGGCGGGGCAAGAGCTGAGCGGGATCCGATTCTCATGAGCGGCTCGCGGCCCGCCCTCGTGGCGGAGTGGCACGAGAAGGCCTGCGTCGACCCGGCACGGGTCGTCCTCGCCGACCTGGGCGACCCGAGGGCCGATGAGGCGGCCGCCCGACTGCGTGGCGATGGTCTCGCGGTCATCGTCGAGCCGGTTGTCGACCCCGGGGATGAGGCCTGCGGTCCGGCGATCGCCGCCGGACTCGACCCGGCGGACCCGATCGTCGCCGCCACCCTGCTGGTGCGGAGCGGATGGGCCGATGCAGCGGTGGCGGGTGCCACCCGTCCATCCGCCGACGTGCTCCGGGCCGGCCTCAAGGTCCTGGGCGTGGCCCCGGGTGTCTCGGTCGTCAGCAGTTGCTTTCTGATGGTCCTGCCCGACGGCCGCCCGATCACGTTCGGCGACTGTGGTGTGGTGCCCGACCCGGATGCCGGGCAGTTGGCCGCCATCGCGGCTTCCTCGGCGCAGACCCATGCGGCACTCACCGGCGAGGAGCCCCGCGTGGCGATGCTCTCGTTCTCCACGAAGGGGAGCGCGCAGCATCCCCGCATCGACAAGGTGAAGGAAGCGACGCGACGGCTCGGCGAGTCGGCGCCGGATCTCGTCGTGGACGGCGAGTTGCAGTTCGACGCCGCATGGGTGCCCGAGGTTGCCGCCTTGAAGGCCCCGGATTCGCCGGTGGCCGGCCGGGCCAATGTTTTCATCTTCCCGGACCTCGACAGCGGCAACATCGCCTACAAGATCGCCGAGCGCCTTGGCGGCGCCCGCGCCTACGGACCGCTGCTCCAGGGCCTCGACGGGGTGCTCCACGACCTGTCCCGCGGTTGTTCGTCCTCCGACATCGTGGACGTCGTGGTGATAGCCGGCCTCCTGGCCAGCGCACGCCGGGGCTGAGGGAGGTCGGGTGCCGCTCGAGGCCGTCCTGCTGGTGCTGGCCTCGACGGTGATCCATGCGGGCTGGAATGCCCGCCTCCACCGGATGGACGACCCGGCGGTTGTGATCGCCACCTCATACCTCTGGGTCGGGGTGGTCCTCCTGCCCATGGTGGTCGTCGATCCGCCGGTCGAGGTGTTGGGTTGGGTGTTCGCCAGCGCCGCTGCGCAGGCCGTCTACCTCGGCTTCCTCGGGTCGGCCTACCGCGACGGCAGCCTCAGCGTCACCTATCCGATCGCCCGCGGGACGGCTCCGCTGCTGATCGGGTTGGGCGGATGGTGGCTGCTCGGTGAGACACCGTCGATCGCCACGTCGGTGGGACTGGTGGTCCTGACGGTGGGGATCCTCCTCGTGGCGGGCCTGGGAGCCCGACTCCGGGAAGGTCGTGCCGTCGCCATGGCGCTGCTGACCGGACTCGGCACGGTCGGCTACTCGCTCATCGACGCCCGGTCGGTCGACCTCACCGGCGTACTCGGATACCTCTCGGTGATCATGATCCTGAGCTCCCTGGTCGTCTTTGCGGTGCGTCAGCCGGGGGTGGAGAGGATCCGGGCCTCGTTGCGGCCCGGGGTCCTGATCGGCGTCGGGCAGGGCACCGCCTACGCCCTCGTGTTGTTGGCCTTCAAACAGGCGCAGGCGGGCCAGGTGGCGGGTCTGCGGCAGATGTCGGTCGTGCTCGGCGTGCTCCTGGCCCGGGAGGCGCTGGGTCCGAGGGCTCTGGGCGGAGCGCTGGCGGTGGCAGTTGGCGCGGCGCTCGTCGTCTGGTGATCCGGGCCATGAAACAATGCGGTCTAACTAGAGAGCGAGGGGTGCTAACACTATGGTGAGGGCATGAGCCGACGCACCCTCGACACGGACCGGGTGGTCGCGACGGCAGCAACCCTGGCTGACAGTGAGGGCCTCGATGCAGTGACCCTCACCCGTGTCGCCAACGAACTGGGCGTGCGCCAACCTGCCCTCTACCGGCACGTCGACAGTTTCGACGCCATGATCCGACTCCTCGGCCTGCGTGGCCGCGAGATCCTTGCCGACCGTCTCGCTGCCGCCGCCGTCGGTGTCGCGGGCGACGAGGCGGTACGGGCCGTCGGAAGCGCATGGCGGGAGATGGTCCGCGACCATCCCGGTCTCTATGCCGCAACAGACCGCTATCCCTGTGCCGGCGACGCCGAACTCGAGGGGGCCGTCGACAAGGTCGTCGCCGTCCTCGGTCGGTCCCTGGCCGCCTACAAACTCTCCGACGACGAGCAGGTTCACGTCGCACGGACAATGCGGGCGGCCTTCCACGGCTTCGCCCACCTCGAGTCGGGCGACGGCTTTCCGCAGCCGCACGACACGGACGACACCTTCGACCACCTGCTGGATCTCCTCTGCAGCGGCATCCAGCCCAGGGCCTCCAGGTAGCCGGACCCCAGATGTCGCGAGTCCGGATAGGCCGCCTGAGTTCATGACCCGTCTGGGCTTTGTGCTCGACTCGGGCAGCTGTATCGGCTGCCATGCCTGCACCGTGGCGTGCAAGAGCGAGCACGACGTGCCGCTCGGCGTCAACCGCACCTGGGTCAAGTACGTCGAGACCGGTGTCTTCCCCGACACGGACCGGCACTTCTCGGTCATGCGGTGCAACCACTGCGACGACGCGCCGTGCATGGCCATCTGCCCGACCTCGGCGCTGTTTCGTGCCGACAACGGCGTGGTCGACTTCGACGACGACAACTGCATCGGCTGCAAGGCGTGCATCAACGCCTGTCCGTACGACGCCATCTACATCAACCCCGCCACCTCCACGGCCCACAAGTGCAACTTCTGCAACCACCGGATCGAGGAGGGGCTCGAGCCGTCGTGCGTGATCGTCTGCCCGACCCAGGCAATCCGGGTCGGCGATCTCGACGACCCCGACTCCGAGATCTCCCGCCTCTTCGCCAGCGGCGAGGGCAAGGTGCGGACGCCTGAGCAGAAGACCCTCCCCAAGGTGGTCTACAAGGGCGCAGATCCCTCGACGCTCGACCCGTTGGCCTCGGCCATCGCTGCCGATGGCCTCATCTGGGCCGACACCACCCCGGCGCACTCCACGCCGACCCCCGTGGCTCTCACCGCAGCGCCTTCGCGTGACGACGGAGCCGACATGGCCCGCACCGTCTACACCACCCAGCACAAGCCCCCCTGGGGTTCGATGGTTTCCGGCTACCTGGTCACCAAGGCGATCGCCGCCGGTGTGATGCTGGTCGCATCGCTGCTGGTGATGCTCGGCCACGGCTCTGAACAGGCCGCCGTCGGCGTCGTGCCACCGATGGTCGCCGGGGCCTTTCTCGTCCTCACCGGCGCCCTGCTGGTGGGCGACCTCAAGCAGCCTCGACGCTTCCACTACCTCCTCACCCGAGGCAACCGCACGTCCTGGCTGGTCAAGGGTGCCTACGTCCTGGCCGGCTTCGCCGCGTGCCTCGCCGCCTGGTGGATCGCCGGCCTGGCGGATGCCGGCGGGGTCCTGCTCCTCCTCGTGGCCCCCACGGTGCTGCTGGCCCTCGGTACCGCCGGCTACACGGCCTTCCTGTTCTTCCAGTGCGAGGGCCGCGACCTCTGGCAGGAACGCCTGCTGCTCCCCGTCCTCCTTGCGCAGGCGATGGTCGCCGGCGGATCTGCGACCCTCGTCATGGACCTGTTCATGGAAGTGCCCGAGACCGGAGCGGTGAAGGTGATGTTGGCGATCGGTGTCGTCGCCAACATCGGACTCGTGGCCATCGAAGTCCGGCGCCGCCACTCGCGGCACGTCACGATGGCGCTTGCCGACCTGACCCGGGGGGCGCAGCGGTCCCGCTTCCTGGTGTGGCTGCTGCTGACCCCGCCCGTCCTCCTGCTCGAGGCGTTCGGCCCCGTGCCGTCGGCCCTCGGGGGTCTCTGCGCCCTTGTCGGCCTGTTCGCCTACGAGGACGCCTACGTGCGGGCCGGCCAGTCGGTGCCGCTGTCGTGAAGGAGTTGCCGTCGTGTTGAACGCCTACCCGCCCGAGGAGAACTGGGACGACCATCGGGCCCTCGACGCCAAGGCCTGGCCCCGCAGGGTCGAGCGCCGGTTCCGCCTGGTGCCGACCACCTGCTTCAACTGCGAGGCCAACTGCGGACTCCTGGCCTACGTGGACAAGGACACCGGGAAGATCGCCAAGTTCGAGGGCAATCCCGTCCATCCCGCCAGCCGGGGCCGCAACTGCGCCAAGGGTCCGGCCACGCTCAATCAGGTCGAGGATCCCGAGCGGATCCTCCACCCCATGAAGCGGGTCGGCGACCGCGGCGAGGGTCTCTGGGAGCGCATCACCTGGGACCAGGCCTTGGACGAGATCGGCGAGCGCATCGGACGGGCCTTCCGGGAGGACCGGAGGCACGAGGTCATGTACCACGTGGGACGGATGGGCGACGACAGCTACATGGAGCGGGTCCTGCACGCCTGGGGGATCGACGGCCACAACAGCCACACCAACATCTGCTCCAGCGGCGCTCGGGTCGGCTTCGCCACCTGGATGGGCTTCGACCGGCCGTCGCCTGACTTCGCCAATGCCAGGGTCATCTTCCTCATCTCCTCGCACCTCGAGGCCGGGCACTACTTCAACCCGCACGCCCAGCGGATCCTCGAGGGGAAGGAGAACGGCGCCACGATCGTCTGCATCGACCCGCGGCTGTCGAACACGGCATCGCAGGCCGACCACTGGTTCTCGGCATGGCCGGGCACCGAGGCGTTCCTGCTGCTTGCCATCGCCCGACTGCTCATCGAGAACGACACCTGGGACCGGGCCTTCGTCGAGCGCTGGGTCAACTGGCAGACGTTCCTCGCCGAGACTCGCCCCGACCTCGATCCGGTGTTCGACAACGTCGGTCCCGCCCTTCTCGACCACTACGCCGAGTACACGCCGGCCGAGGCGGCCCGGGTGTGCGGCATCGACGAGGACCGCATCCGCGAGGTCGCCCGGGTGGTCGGCGAGGGCCTCGGCGGCTTTGCCGGCCACACGTGGCGGGCGGCGTCGGCCGGCAACGAGGGGGGCTGGCAGGTGTCACGCTGCCTCTGGTTCGTCACCGTCCTCACCGGAAGCGTCGGTACCGAGGGCGGCACCAACGCCAACGGCTGGAACAAGTTCATCCCGGTCACCCCGATCCACCCCGAGCCGCAGGGCGAGTGGAACGACCTGACCTGGCCCGCCGAGTACCCGCTGACCCACCACGAGTTGTCGATCCTGCTGCCGCACTTCCTCAAGTCCGGTCGGGGGAAGCTCGACACCTACTTCACCCGGGTCTACAACCCGCTCTGGACCAACCCCGATGGCTTCACGTGGCTGGAGGTGCTTGCCGACCCCGAGAAGGTGGGCTGCCACGTGGCACTCACCCCGACCTGGAACGAGTCGGCGTGGTACGCCGACTACGTGCTGCCCATGGGCGTGGCCTCCGAACGCCACGACGTCGGCAGCTTCGAGACCCACAACGGCATGTGGATCGGCTTCCGCCAGCCGGTGCTGCGCCGCCACGGCGAACTCGAGGGCGGGTCGTTCGACCGCACCCACGCGGCCAACCCCGGCGAGGTGTGGGAGGAGCAGGAGTTCTGGATCGACCTGTCGTGGCGCATCGACCCCGACGGCTCGCTCGGAATCCGCCGGCAGTTCGAGAGTCGGGAGAACCCCGGCACGCCGCTCACGCTCGACGAGTACTACACGATGCTCTTCGAGGGCTCGGTCCCCGGCCTCCCCGAGGCGGCCGAGGCCGAGGGCCTCACCCCGCTCGAGTACATGCGCCGCAAAGGCGCCTTCGCCCTGCCCGGCGACCAGTACCGGGTCTACGAGCGCGACGTCGCCGACGCCGACCTGGTCGGCACCGAGAAGGACGCCCAGGGTGTCTACCGCAGGCCCGGGACCGCCGGCTCGTATGACTCGCTCGACGAGATCAAGGGCCACATGCCCTTCATCGGCGATGGCTCGCCGGCGGTCGACATCGCCGGTGAGGCCAAGTTCGGTTTCCCGACGCCGTCCAAGAAGCTCGAGCTCTTCTCGGAGACGATGCGCGACTGGGGCTGGCCCGAGTACACGACGCCGACGTTCATCAGGAGCCACGTCCACTGGGAGGACCTGGACATCGCTGCCGGCGAGCGGATCCTCGTCCCCACCTTCCGGATCCCGACGCTGATCCACACACGCTCGGCCAACTCCGAGTGGCTCAACGAGATCAGCCACCGCCACCCGCTGTGGGTCCATCCCAGCGACGCCGAGGAACTCGGCATCGAGGAGAACGGGCTCGTCCGGATCACCACCCGGATCGGACACTTCGTGATCGCCGCATGGCGCACCGAGGGCATTCGACCCGGTGTCGTGGCGGCCAGCCACCACATGGGCCGTTGGCGCCTCGACGAGGACAAGGCCCGCTCCTGGGGTGCCGGAAAGGCGTCGGTCGAGCGGGAGTCCGACGGCCGCTGGCGCCTGCGCCGCGAGCACGGCAACCAGCCGTACGACAGCGACGAGCCGGACACCGGCCGCATCTGGTGGTCCGACACGGGCGTCCACCAGAACCTGACCTTCCCCGTGCAGCCCGACCCGGTCAGCGGCATGCATTGCTGGTTGCAGCGGGTGACGGTCGGCCCGGCACAGCTCGGCGACGCCTACGGCGACGTCGTGGTCGACACCGAGGCCTCACACGCCGTGTTCGAGGAGTGGCTGGCCAAGACGCGTCCCGGTCCCGGCCCCGACGGCCTGCGTCGACCGCTGTGGTTCGCTCGCCCCGTCAAGCCGAAGGCGACCGCTTACCAGGCCGACTGAGCGCACGTTCGGGATTCGGTCCCTGACGCGTGATGACCCCGGCGTGGTTCCTGGGAACCGCCGGGGTCATCGACGTGGCGGAAGGTATGGGATTTGAACCCATGGTGACCCGGAGGCCACAACGGCTTTCGAGGCCGCCCCATTCGTCCGCTCTGGCAACCTTCCACCGATGAGGCTAGCCAGCGGCCGGAATCCGGCCAACGGTGTTCGGAACCTGGTCAGCGGCGATCGGCGAAGAAGTCCACCAGGAGGTCGAGGCATTCCTCCTCGCGCACGCCGTGGGTTACGGGAAACTCATGGTTCAGGCGGGGGTCGGTCCCCAGGTGGTAGAGGGAACCCAGCGCCCCGGCGTCGAGGTTTGCCCCGCCGTACACGACCCGTCCGATTCGCGCCGCCCATGCGGCACCGGCGCACATCGGGCAGGGCTCGAGCGTGACCACGAGCGTGGCTCCTTCGAGCCGCCACGAGCCGAAGGCCTCTGCGGCGTCTCGGAGTGCCAGAACCTCGGCGTGGGCCGTGGGGTCGCCGGTGGCCTCCCGCTCGTTGTGGCGTCGGGCGACGACTTCGCCGTCGACGACGACCACCGCACCGATTGGGACCTCGCCGTCGGCAGCCGCCAGGCGGGCCTCGTCGAGGGCGAGGTCCATGAGGGCTTCGTCGTCCATGACGGCGACGATAGGTGCGGGACGCGCCACACCCGCCTTCGAGCGTGGCGGCCAGGCGATCTGCGGCACCCCGGGGGTTCCGCTGAGAGCTGCTGCCTTCCGGCCCTGACCCGGTTCACGGGCCCCGGTCGCACAGGACCCGACCGCCACACTCGAAGGCGGGTGTGTATCGAAACGATATCCACAACCGCCAGATCCTGCGCCCGTTGGAAAGGCGGCCGCTAGCCTTGCCCCCGGATTCCGCCTCGGGCGGTTCCCCGGAGGGATGCGAGAGCGGACGAATCGGCACGCTTGGAAAGCGTGTGTGGCCCTTGGTCACCGTGGGTTCGAATCCCACTCCCTCCGCCGTGTGGTGGCCAGCGGCACGCCCCCGGGCGTGTCGCAGGGCCGCTGTAGGGTGAGCGGTGTATGGAGTACACGGCCCTCTACCGCCGCTACCGACCGCGCCGGTTCGACGAGATCCGGGGGCAGGACCACGTCGTCGCTGCGCTCCGCAACGCCGTGAGCGAGGACCGCGTCCATCACGCCTACCTCCTGAGCGGGCCCCGGGGCACCGGCAAGACCACCGCCGCCCGGATCCTCGCCAAGGCACTCAACTGCACGGCGCTGGCCGATGGCGAGCCCTGCTGCGGGTGCGAGTCGTGCCTAGCCATCGACGCCGGCCGGTCCTTCGATCTGCACGAGCTCGACGCCGCATCCAACAACAAGGTCGATGACATCCGCGACCTCCTTGCCAAGGTCGCCCTCGGCACGCCGGGCCGGACGAAGGTGTACCTCCTTGACGAGGTCCACATGCTCACCCCGGGGGCCGAGAACGCCCTGCTCAAGACGCTCGAGGAACCGCCCGGCCACGTCGTGTTCGTGCTCGCAACCACCGAACCCCACAAGGTCGTCGAGACCATCCGTAGCCGGTCCCAGCACCTCGAGCTGGGCCTGCTGTCGGCCGGTGAGATCGCATCGCTGATTGCCGACGTGGTCACCGACGCCGGCCTCGACGTGGACGAGGAGGGTCAGGCACATGCGGTGCGGGCCGGTCGCGGCTCGGCACGCGACGCGCTCTCTGCCCTCGACCGGGCTGTGGCGGGTGGGGCCGTTCCCGACGACACCACGACCGCCGAACTGCTTGCCGCCATCGCCGACTCGGACGCAGCAGCAGCACTGGGGGCGATCGCCACGGGTGTCTCGCGTGGACGGGAGCCCCGGGTCCTTGGTGAGGCACTGCTGTCGGCACTGCGCGATGCCTTCCTCGTCCGCATGGGCGTGCCGCCCGACCAACTCTCCGACGACGACCGGTCCCGAGCCGAGTCGTTCGCGGAGTCCCTTTCCCCGGCCACGATCACGAGGGCACTCGAGGTGCTCGGCACCGCCCTGGTCGACATGCGCCGGGCGCCCGATCCTCGGGTGGACCTCGAGGTCGCCCTGGTTCGGTTGGCGACGTCGACTGGCAGCACACCCGGTTCGCCGCCCGTCGATGCATCGACCCTCGAAGACCTGGTTCGACGAATCGAGCAGCTCGAACACGCCCTGGCCGAGGGCCGCCCGGTCGCCGGACCCGCTGCCACGCCGCCACCGGTGCCGCCGAAGCGTTCCTGGAGGGGACCGGCGGCGAAGGCCCGCGAGACCCTCGCCTCCAGCCGGGGGCCCGAGCCTGTTGCCGAGCCTGTTGCCGAGCCTGTTGCCGAGCCTGTTGCCGAGCCTGTTGCCGAGCCTGTTGCCGAGGCGGCACCGGATGCGGTGCCTGCTCAGGCAGCAGCGAGCGACCTCCCCGACTGTGACGCACTGGCCCTTGCCTGGGGCGACGAGGTTCTCGGGCGCGTCAGCAAGAAGGCGAAGGCCAGGTTCGGCATCGGACGGTTCACCGAGGTCGTCGACGGCGTGGCGGTCCTGGCCCTCCCGAACAAGCCGCACCTGATGAGGTGTACCGAGTTGATCGGCGAGGTCGAGGGCGCCCTTGCCGAGCAGTTCGGCGTGGCCGTCCCGGTTCGCCTGGTGGTCGACGAGGGGGCGACCCGTCCACCTCCGCGACCGGGTGCCGCGAAGCCTGCCGCTGCGGCACCTCCGGAGGACGAGGACGACGAGTCCATCAATCCCGACGACCTGGTCGATGCCGACGCAGTCGCCGGCTCCGCCGTCGAACGCATCACCGAGGCGTTCCCCGGTGTGAGCGTCGTCGAGTCCGACTGATCCGACCGGGATCCCGTCCACCGTGTACGCCGACGCCGTCCAGCAGGTCATTGACGAACTGGGTCGCCTGCCGGGGATCGGCCCCCGTTCGGCGCAGCGCCTCGCCTTCCACATCCTCGAGTCCGACCCCGTCGACGTCGAGCGGCTGACGACGGCCATCGTCGAGATGCGTTCCCGGGTGAGGTTCTGCAGTCGGTGCTTCAACATCGCCGAGGACGACCTCTGCGGCATCTGTGCGGATGCGCGGCGGGAAGCCTCGGTGCTGTGCGTCGTCGAGGACCCGCGTGACGTGGTGGCGCTGGAGCGCACGGCCGAGTTCCGGGGTTGCTACCACGTACTCGGCGGTTCGATCAGCCCCATCGATGGGGTCGGTCCGGAGCAGCTCCGCATCAGGGAGCTCCTCGCTCGACTCGGAGACGAGGAGGTGGGCGAGGTGATCCTGGCGACGAACCCCAACATCGAGGGCGAAGCCACCGCCATGTACCTGGCGCGGCTGCTGGAGCCGCTGGGGGTGGAGGTCACCAAGATTGCCAGTGGCCTGCCGGTGGGCGGTGACCTTGAGTACGCCGATGAACTGACGTTGGGGCGGGCGCTCGAGGGCCGACGCAAGCTCGGAGGCGATTGAGAAGAAACTGGGAAAAATAGGAAACGCCCCCCGGGGCCGGTTGCGGGCGCTACCGGCAACCTTCGGAGGGCGCTTCCCTTAGTTGGGTGGAGGGGTCTCCCCAACATGTTTCGATCACATTACAACATTTACGAGATCATTACAAGTCAGGCAGGTTTTCCACAGGTCAGGGCGCAGGGGCCGTCAGTCCGTCCTGACGTGCCACGATGGGAGCGGGCAATCCGCCCGCCAGCCATACCCCCAGTGATCCAGGACCCCGCATGCTGCTGACCCAGATCGACCACGTCGCCATCGCCGTACACGACCTCGAGGCGGCGATCGACTACCACGCCCGGGCCTTTGGTGCCGAGGTCTGCCACAGGGAGGTCGTCGAACAGGATGGCGTCGAGGAGGCCATGGTGCGGGTGGGCGAGTCCTACCTCCAACTCACCACCGGGACCCGAACCGACTCGCCGATCAGCCAGTTCCTCGTCAAGCGCGGTGAAGGCATCCACCACGTCGGCTACCGGGTCGACGACTGCGCCGAGGCACTCGCCGCCATCGTGGCCGCCGGTGGACGGGCCATCGATGAGGCGCCCCGGCCCGGATCCCGGGGCACGACGGTTGCCTTTGTCCATCCGAGGGGCTCCTTCGGCACCCTCATCGAACTGGTCGAGGAACCGCGCTAGCGCGGGGCGACACGTCCGAGATCGTCCGGAAGCCAGGAGGCGCAGCGTGGAGGTTCACGTCGTCGACGGAACGTACGAGTTGTTCCGCCACCACTTCGCGGTGCCATCGCACGTGACGGCCGACGGCGTCGAGGTGGCGGCCACGCGGGCGGTCGTCGGCTCGATCCTCGGAATGCTCGAGGAGGGCGCCACCCACGTCGGCATCGCCACCGACCAGGTGGTCGAGTCTTTCCGCAACGAGATGTTCGAGGGCTACAAGACCGGCGAGGGCGTGCCGCCGGAGCTCTTCTCCCAATTCCCGCTGCTCGAGGCGGCACTCACGGCGGCAGGCTTCCGGGTCTTCGCCATGGTCGAGCACGAGGCCGACGACGCCATGGGCGCAGCGGCGGTGAAGGCCGCTGAGGACCCCCGGGTGGACCGCATCCTCATCTGCACCCCCGACAAGGACCTCGCCCAGGTCGTCGACGACGGGCTCCGCATCGTGCAGTTCGACCGGCGCAAGGGCGTGGTCTACGACCGGGACGGCATCATCGACCGCTTCGGCGTTAGGCCCGAGTCGATTCCCGACTACCTGGCACTGGTGGGCGACACCGCCGACGGCATCCCCGGGCTGCCCGGGTGGGGGGCGAAGTCATCGTCAACCGTGCTGGCCCGCTACCTGCACCTCGAGGAGATTCCGGACGACGCCGACGACTGGGACGTGACCGTGCGCAGTGCCGCCCGCCTGGCGGCGGCGCTTGCCGAAGGGCGCGACGACGCCGGCCTCTACCGGCGCCTGGCCACGCTCGACCTCGATGCCCCGGTCATGGACGACGTCGACGACCTCTGCTGGAACGGCCCCCGGCCCCATTTCGCCGAGATGTGCCGGAGGCTCGAGGGCCCGCGCCTCGCCGAGCGTGCCGACCGGTTGGCGGCCCAGCGGGCCTGACCCGGGCGTCTCGCTACGGCCGGACCGCCTCCGGTCGCTACCCTGTGCCCCCAATGGCGCAGCATTCCATGAGCGACCGGCTCGACGACCTCCGCAAGAGGCGGGAAGAGGCCCTTCACGCGGGCTCCGAACGGGCGGTCGAACGACAGCACTCCAAGGGCAAGTTGCTCGCCCGCGAGCGCATCGACTACCTGCTCGACGAGGGCTCGTTCCATGAACTCGACCTGCTGGTCCGCCACCGGGCCCACGACAGCGGCATCGAGGAGCGCCCCTACACCGATGGCGTCATCACCGGCTGGGGGACCATCGACGGCCGTCGGGTCTTCATGTTCGCCCAGGACTTCACGGTCTTCGGCGGCGCTCTCGGGGAGGCCTTCGCCAAGAAGCTCCACAAGGTGATGGACCTGGCCCACTCGGTTGGCGCCCCGATGATCGGCCTCAACGACGGCGCCGGCGCCCGCATCCAGGAGGGAGTCGTCAGCCTTGACGGCTACGGCGGCATCTTCTACCGCAACGTGCAGTCCTCGGGCGTGATTCCACAGATCAGCGTGATCCTCGGACCCTGTGCCGGCGGCGCCGTGTACAGCCCGGCCATGACCGACTTCATCTTCATGGTCCGTGAGAAGTCGCACATGTTCATCACCGGCCCGGACGTCGTCCGGACGGTGACCGGCGAGGAGGTCTCGCTCGAGGAACTCGGCGGCGCTGGTAGCCATTCCACGAAGTCAGGCGTGGCCTCGTTCGTGGCGGAGGACGAGCATCAGGTCCTCGACGACGTCAAGGCACTGCTGTCGTACCTGCCGTCGAACAACATCGACATGCCACCCACCGTCGCCTGCGACGACCCCGTCGACCGCCTGTGCCCCGAGCTCGACGACCTCATGCCCGACAGCGCCAACGTGCCCTACGACATGCGCCAGGTCATCACCGCCGTCGTCGACGAGGGCGAGTTCATGGAGTACCACGCGGCCTGGGCCGGGAACATCGTGTGCGGCTTCGCCCGCCTCAATGGCCGGTCGGTCGGAGTGGTCGGCAACCAGCCCATGATGCTCGCCGGGGTGCTCGACATCCAGGCCTCCGAGAAGGCCGCCCGGTTCGTCCGCACCTGCGACGCCTTCAACCTCCCGCTCATCACGTTCGTTGACGTGCCCGGCTTTCTGCCCGGCGTCGACCAGGAGTACGGAGGCATCATCCGCCACGGTGCCAAGTTGCTCTACGCCTACTGCGAGGCCACGGTGCCGCGCATCCAGGTCATCACCCGGAAGGCCTACGGCGGCGCCTACGTCGTCATGGACTCCAAGTCGGTCGGCTCCGACCTGTCGCTGGCCTGGCCGTCGGCCGAGCTGGCCGTCATGGGCCCACAGGGCGCCGTCGAGATCCTGTACCGACGCGAGTTGGCCGACGCCGCCGATCCGGTCGCCCGCCGGGGCGAACTCGTCGAGGAGTACGCCGAGCGCTACGCCAACCCCTACGTGTCGGCGGAACACGGCTTCGTTGACGACGTGATCGCTCCGTCCGAGACCCGCGTCCGGTTGGTCGCCGGCCTCGAGATGCTGGCCGGCAAGCGCGCGGAACTTCCCCAGCGCAAGCACGGCAACGTACCGCTGTAGGCCACGATGGATTCCTCCACGCCGGAAGGCGCCACCGCACGACTCTTGGTCGTCGAAGAGTTCGACACCACGACCCGGATCGAGGCTCCGGGGGCCTCCGGAGCCGAGCTCCAGGCCATCCTCGCTGCGTACCGCGAGCTCTGGCCCGACCCCGTGGCGACCCGTCAGGCCGATGTCCCGACCTGGCGCTTCTCTGGTCGCTGGTGGGCCGACTCCCGCCTCCCCTTGCGACAGTCGGTCAGCTAGCCACTCCTTGCGCCGGGTCCACCCAGTTCGGGCCGACGGCTCCTGCCAATCCGGGGAGCCGGTCGAGGTAGTCGTCGCGTGTGATCTCGGATGCTCCGAGGCCGGCGAGGTGCGCGGTGGCCCACTGGACGTCGACGAGCCGGTCGCCGCCCGTGCCGAGCAGTTCGACCAGCCCGATCAACGCCACCTTCGAGGCGTCCGTGCGTCGGTGGAACATCGACTCCCCGGCGAACAGGCCACCGAGGGACACGCCGTAGAGGCCGCCGGCGAGGCCTTCGTCGTCCCAGGCCTCGACGGAGTGTGCCCAGCCAAGGCGGTGGAGCTCGGTGTAGGCCTCGGCCATCTGGACGTCGATCCAGCGGTATGGCCGGTCGGGGTCGGCACATGCCTCGAGGACCTCGGCGAAGGCGGTGTCGAACCGGACCTCGAAGCGCCGACAGGAGCGCCGCAACGACCGACTCACCCGGAGGTCGGAGGGGAGGAGCACGCCCCGGGGGTCCGGGGACCACCAGGCGACGGCACCGTCCTGCTCGACGGGCATGGGGAACAGCCCGGACCGGTAGGCCGTCAGGAGTGTGCCCGGGTCGAGGTCGGCGCCGATGCCGACGACCCCGTGTCCATCGGCCGTACTCGCCGGCGGGAAGAGCCAGGTGGTGGTGGGTGGTTCGGTGGGCACGCCGCGAGGGTAGGTGGCCGACCGGGTGGGGAGGGCCGGTCAGCCCTCGACGATGGTGACCGAGTGGACGACGATCTCGTGGGTCGGGCCGCCGCCATAGGGCGACTCGGGGTCCACGACGTAGAGGTCCATCATGGCGTCGAGGACGCTCTGGCCGGCATTGTCGGTGGCGCCGAACAGCAGGTAGCTGCCCTGGCTGTCGAGGAGGGACACGCTCTCCGTGGTCGTGAGGAAGAATTGGGCGCCCGAGCTGTTGAGCCCCGCTGAACGGGCCATCACCAGTTGGCCGGACTCGTAGGAGAACGGACCGGTGGCGCCTCCGTCAGCAGTGCGCCTAAAGACTCCGCCCTCGTCCGCAATGGTGTAGCCGGGTCCCGGGTCGGACCAGTCGTTGGTGGTCGGCGAGCCCCCCTGGATGATGCCGATGCTCGGGTCGATCCGGAACAGGAGGGTGTTGTCGTAGTAGCCGTAGCGGGCGAGGGCCACGAAGTTGTTGGTGGTCTCCGGCATCCTGGCCCGGTCGAGAGTGAACCGGATCTCGCCCTCGCTGGTGTCGAACACCGCCGTGTAGGCGACCCCGCTCTCCAAGCAGTAGATGGGACGGGCGGTGAAGTCGTATTGGGGGCCGTCGGACTTGTCGAGGGCCGGGCAGGGGTTCGGCACCACGGCTTCGTTGCCGCCGCCACTGCCTCCGCGGTCGGCGAGGCTGGCGATGCCCACCGTCACGAGACTGCCGAGCATCACGACGGCGAGGATGCCGGCTAGCAGCCTGGTGCGGGGTGAGTAGCGATGGATGGAGGCGGGGGGCCGCGCGGCCCGCCTGGTCTTCGAGGCCATGGGGCGGCACCCTAACAACGGGGCCCCTCGGCGCCGCAGTGCCCGAAACCTGCAACAGTCCCGCCGGGCAGCGCAGGTAGCGTGGTTGCTCGTGGCACTGATCGTCCAGAAGTTTGGTGGTACCGCGGTCGGCGACCCCGACCGCATCCGGGCCGTCGCGGACCACGTCGCGCGCACGAAGCGCCACGGTGACGACGTCGTCCTCGTCGTCTCGGCCATGGGCAACGAGACCGATGACCTGCTGCGCCTGGCGTCGGAGGTTTCCGCCACGCATCCCGGCCGCGAGATGGACATGCTCATCACGGCGGGTGAGCGCAAGTCGATGGCGCTCATGTGCATGGCACTCCACGACCTGGACGTTCCGGCTGACTCCTTCACGGGCAGCCAGGCCGGATTCCTGACCGACGCCACCCACGGCAACGCCAAGATCCTCGAGGTCCGACCTGACCGGGTGCGTGCCACCGTCGACGCCGGGCGTGTCGCCGTGGTGGGCGGCTCCCAGGGCGTGTCGACGGAGAACGACGTCACTTTCCTCGGCCGGGGGGGCTCCGACACGACCGCCGTGGCACTCGCCCATGCGCTCGGGGCCGCCGTCTGCGAGCTCTATACGGACGTGACCGGGGTGTTCACCACCGATCCCCGGCTGGTCCCGACGGCCAGGCGGATGGCGTCGGTGTCGTTCGAGGAGTTGCTGGAGATGACCGCCTCCGGCTGCCCGAAGCCGTCGATGCGGTCTGTCGAATACGCGCGCACCCACGGGGTGCGCCTACATGTCCGATCAGCGTTCACCTGGCAGGAGGGAACGTGGGTCGACGAGGAGGAGCCAAACATGGAACAGGCCATCGTCTCAGCGGTCACGCACGACACCTCGGAGGCCAAGATGACGATCGCAGGGGTGCCCGACCGCACCGGTGTGGCAGCGACGCTCTTCCGTGCGCTCGCCGATCTCGACGTGAACGTCGACCTCATCGTGCAGAATGTCTCGGACCGGGGCGTTACCGACATCTCGTTCACGGTGCCGAAGGGTGACCTCGACCGGACGATGGAGGAGACACGGAAGTTGGTCGCCGAGATCGGGGCTGCTGGGGTTGATGCCGATGCGGCGATCGCCCGGGTGAGCATCGTCGGTGCGGGTATGCGCTCGAACCCGGGCGTTGCGGCGACAATGTTCGAGACCCTCGCTGGCACGGGCGTCAACATCCAGATGATCTCCACGTCGGCGATCCGCGTGAGCTGTGTAGTCGCCGAAGGCCAGGTGGAGGAGGCCGTCACGGCCCTCCACGAGGCGTTCGGGCTCGCCGACGCCTGAACCGGCGAATCGGCATTCCCATCGTGTGCCTACTCACCCGCGCCGTCGCGCCGACGATCGTGATGGTCACCTTGCTCGTCCTGGTGGCCGGCGCCTGCGCCGCCCCGGAGTCGGACGGTGCGACCGTCCCGACGGCGACCCTTGCGCCGACCACGACCATCGTGGGCTTCGACGAGGTCCGCGACCGGTTTGTCGCCGATGCCGGCGCTGACGGTGTGCTGGAGGACCTGGCCGTCGCCGACCTGGGCTGCGTGGCCCAGGCACTCCTCGAAGCCAGCGGGCCCGAGGTCGTCCTGTCGATTTCGACACAGGGGCCGAAGCCGCATCAGGCAGAGATGACCGTCGAGGCCCTCGTGGCTTGCGGGGTCGTCGTGGACGTGTTCCGGACCGGGCTCGCCTACAGCATGGCGAACGATCCCGGAGCGCCGACCGTGGATCCGGACTGTGTCCTCGAGGGGGTCACTGCCGACCACCTGGCCCCGATCCTCGTCACCCAGTTCTCCCGTCCCGGTGGCGTCACCGTCGACGGGTCTGCGATGAATGCGTTGTTGGTCGATACCCCCCTCATGGCCAACCTGATTCGCTGTTCGCTCGAGGGCGCAGGCCTCCTGACGCCGTTCTGCGACGGCTATCTCGACGTCGTCGACGATGTGCTGCGTTTGGTGATGGGCCAGGGGGGGCTCGAGGGGGATTCGGAGGACCCGGTCGCCTACGCATCGCTGTTCGACGTCACCGAGGGCGTGTTCGCCTGGCTCGCCACGAACGTCCCAGACGACCTCCGTGGTGCCGCGGTCCTCGTCCACGACGCCGTCATCGTCACCTCCGAGGCGTTCGCCGATGCGGTGGCGGGCATGGAGGGCGACGGCCCCGAGGCCCGGGACACCGCCCTGCTCGCTGCGATCAGTCGGATCGGGGCAGGATTGGAGAACATGAACGCCGTGGACCTCCCTGCAGCGACCAACCGGCTCCGTGTCCACGTGGCTGACCAGTGCGGCCAAGAGTCGACGATCGTCTTCGACCTGTTCGGCGGCTTCGGCGCCGGCTTCACCCACGAGGGCTGACGGATGCGGTTCCGCACGGTTGCAGTCCTGCTGGCCATCGCCGTGTCTGTCGGTGCCTGCGGGAGTGATGCTGGGCCGGAACGACCGACCATCGACCCGTCCTGGACGGTGCTCTCGACCACACAACCGCCGTCGACCACGCAGCCGCCGTCGACCACGCAGCCGTCCGGTGGATCCGGGGATCCCGAATCGACGACCACCGAGGTCACCGTTCCGACGACCACCGAGGTTGCCGTTCCGACGACCGTTTCCGAGGCCTTCTGCCCGGACCTGGCTGGGCACCTGCAGCGGGAGGGCAGCCGTCTGGCCGATCTCCGGTCGGGTCTCGGTCCGGATGATCCCCAGGTGTACGTGGAGGCGGCCTCGGCGATGTCGCTCCTCGCCGGCTGGTTGCTCGAGCGGGCACCCGTGGGCGTCGTCGGCTCGGCGGAGCGCCTTGCGACACTCTGGCGAGAGGCGACGATGCCGCACATGAACCAGTCGGAGGGCGAGTCTGATGCACGCGCGGCGATGGCGGCGATCAACGCCGCGTTGATCGAGCGCCACGAAGCCATGGCCGAAGCGGCCGAGGCGGTGAGCGTGTTCCTGCTTGACGAGTGCCCGTACGAAGTTGCCCTGATGCTGGCCGGCCTCGACCCCCGGTCGGCGGTCCGCCCCTCGACGACACCACCCCCTTCGACGCTCCCCAAGGAGATCCGCGACTTCATCCGGAAGCTCCTGACCGGGAGCTGACATGGGCCCCGCGGATCGTTGGTTGTCGGTCGTGCTCGCCCTCCTGATCGTCGGGGCGTGCGCCGCGACAGAGTCTCCCCGTGGGGCGACGTCCGGGACGTCGACCACGACGTCGACCACGACGTCGACCACGACGTCGACCACGACGTCGACCACGACCACGACGTCGACCACGACCACGACGTCGACCACGACGTCGACCACGACCACGACGTCGACCACGACGTCGACCACGACGGTGCCACCCATTCCGCCGACGACGGCAGCGCCCCGGACCACGACCACGGTGCTGCGGTCGGGGGTTCCCGAGGGCTTCTGTGCGGGGCTCGCCGGGGAGTCGGCCTCGATCACCCGGGTCCTCGAGGAACTCGACGCGTCTGGTGCCTCCGAGACGGCCCACCGCCTGGCCCACCTGCGCGCGACGAGCACCCTCCTGGGTTGGATCGACGAGCGTGTGCCGGCCGACCTGCGTGACGACTCCGGGCTGCTTGACGAGGTCTACACGAGCGTCGACGGAGCCCTCGCCGACCTGGACCCCGGGACGGTGACGGAAGCTCGGCTCCGCAACGCCCTGTTCGGTGCACTCCTGGACTCGTCGGCGGACGGCAGCGCACTCGACGGGGCTGCAGGCAGGGTGGCGGACTGGGTGGACGACTCGTGTGGGGCCTTCCCGATGGTCGCCTTCGTCTCCGACCTGTTCACCGCGGCCCGTCGGGCGGATGGCGACGAACTGGTCTTCGAGTTTCCGGGTGATCGCTGATCGGGAACTGGAAGGGTCGCGACCATGGGCTGTCGGTAGCCTGCGTTGCGTGAACGTCGCCGTCGTCGGAGCAACCGGTCAGGTCGGTGGGGTCCTCCGCACCCTCCTGGCGGAACGCGACTTCCCCCTCGGTGACCTGCGCTTCTTCGCATCTTCGCGGTCTGCGGGAAGCCTCCTTCCGTGGGGCGGCGGCGAGATCGTTGTGGAGGACGTCGAGTCCACCGACTGGTCGGGAATCGACCTCGTCCTCATGAGCGCCGGCAGGGCCGCATCGTTGGCCTACGCGCCGGCAATTGCCGAGGCCGGCACCGTCGTGATCGACAACTCGTCAGCGTGGCGCATGGACCCCGATGTCCCGCTGGTGGTGTCCGAGGTCAACGCTGATGCTCTCGACCACCTGCCGAAGGGCATCGTCGCCAACCCCAACTGCACGACGATGGCAGCCATGCCGGTGCTCGCCCCGTTGCATGCCGAGGCCGGCCTCGAGTCGCTCACGATCGCCACCTACCAGGCGGTCTCCGGTGCGGGGCTGGCCGGTGTCGAGGAACTGGCTGCACAGGTGGGAGCGGTGTTCGACGGCGCCACTGCACTCACCCACGACGGCCGTGCAGTTGACTTTCCCGAGCCGGACTTGTTCGCCCGTCCCATCGCCTTCAATGTGCTGCCCCACGCCGGGTCGTTCGTCGACGACGGTCGGGGTGAGACCGACGAGGAGCAGAAGCTCCGCAACGAGAGCCGCAAGATCCTCGGAATCCCCGACCTCAGGGTCTCGGGGACCTGTGTCCGGGTTCCGGTGTTCACGGGGCATTCGCTGTCGGTGCATGCCGACTTCTCCCGTGGGCTGTCGCCGGAGCGCGCCATCGAACTCCTGGCTGACGCCCCGGGGGTGACCCTCGCCGATGTCCCGACGCCGCTCGACGCGGCCGGCGTCGACCCCACGATCGTGGGCCGCATTCGGTCCGACGAGACCCTGGAACATGGCCTGGCGTTCTTCGTGTCCAGCGACAACCTGCGCAAGGGTGCCGCCCTCAACGCCATCCAGATCGCCGAGGAACTCGTTCGCAGGCGGTCGTGAGGAGCGGTATTCCGCCTTCCTAGGGTGGGTCTTCGACGTAGCGCCGCATGGCATCGTCGAGGGAGAGGTCCAACTGGTTGGCGAGGCTCGACAACCAGGCCAGCACGTCGCCCAACTCGTGCAGCTGCTGGTCGGGTGACAGCTTGCGCACCGCCTGGGCCAGCTCGCCGACCTCCTCGCACAGCCAGGCCACGGTGGTCGGGATCCCGCGCTCCCGGTCGGCCTCGCCATAGAGCTGCTCCATGAGGTCCTGGACTTCCTGCAGTTCCATGGACCCGGAACGTACTGCATGGACGGTCGGCCGGCGTTCGCGCGAAGAGCGCGAGGAGATCCGGGTATCCCCACGCACCGCGCGTGGATGCCCCAGAATCTGTCGTGCTCACTGACGCTCAGGCGACCAACGTGCTGCGGGTCCTCGACGCCCTCGACGAGCTCGAGGCGGCTGCGCTCAAGCTCCTGGCCGCCGAGTTGGCTTGTGGCCCCGTGGTCGACGGCCTGATGGCCGATCCGCTCACCGAGGGCTCCCGGCTGGACCTGCTGTACGTGGCCGACACGGTGGCAGCGGACGTCCTGACCGCAGTCGGCCGGCGCGACCGGCTCTGCCGGCTCCTGGACGGCGCCCCGCCGAGTTCGGCGCGTGAAGCCCTCTCCCGCCACCTGGCACGGGGCTCCGTTTAGGTCAGTCCGGGTCGACGGGCCGGGCCAGGTCTTCGACCACTTCGGCGCCGGGCAGCACCAGCAGGCCCTCCGGCGGCAGCCGCAGCTTGCGGTCCCTGGATCCGCCGCCGATGACCACCTCGTCCCGGCCCATGACGGCCGCGTCGATCCAGATCGGGACGGGTTCCGGAAGGCCGAACGGCGTGACTCCGCCGATCTCCATGCCGGTGAGCGAGCGGGTCTGGTCGGCATTCGCGAACGACGCCTTGCGGGTCCCGAGCCGACGGCGGACGATGCCGTTTACGTCGAGCCGGTGGGTGGCGAGGACCAGGCAGAGGGCGAAGGGCTGCGGTTCGTCCGCCCGGGGCTTCCCGGCCACGAGGATGGCATTGGCCGAGTCGGCCGGGTTGATGCCGTAGGCCTCGCAGAAGACCGCCGTGTCGGCGAGATCGGGGTCGCATGGCATCACCTCGTGGACGATGCCGAGGGCGGCGGTCTGGTCGAGGACGGGGTCGTGGTGGGCGTTCAAGGGTGTTTCAGGTGTGGGCGGTGGGAGGTGGGGTCACTGCGGCGGCCGGCCCGGTCACTCCGTAGGTGACCGCTGTCAGCACGATCGCTGCGCCGAAGAACGTCGCCGTGGGCGGTACCTCGTCGAACCAGAGCCAGACCCAGGCCGTGGCGCACACCGTTTCGACGGGCGTGAAAAGGCTCACCTCCGCAGGGGGCGCGTACCGGGTCGCCGTCGACATGCAGAAACGGGCGCCCGGCCCGAACAGGCTGCCCATCGCCAGGGTGGCGAGCAGCGCATTGCGGTCGAGGCTGGAGGGGGTCGCCGGCACGGCGGTGACAAGCATCGTGAACGTCGCGGTCAGTGCGACGAGCAGGATCCTCGAAAGGTCGGGCGAGCGGCGCCAGATCGAGAGGTTGGCGCCGAAGCAGCAGATGGCGAAGAGGGCAAGGAGGTTGCCGCTGAGGCCGTCTCCGGAGAGCGATCCACCGACGATCACGAGGATGCCGAGGATCGTGACGGCGATGGCCCGCCAGGTCCGTGGGGCGGCTTTTTCACCGAGGGCGATCCTGGCGATGACGGCTGCGAAGATCGGTGCGGCGGCGATGATCGCCACCACGTTGGCGACCTCGGTCTTCGTCACGGCCGTGACGAAGGCGGTCATACTGATGGAACCGAGGAGGCTCGATGCCAGGAGCGGTCCCCGGTGACTGTTGAACTGGTCGGGGAGGCTCCGTCCGAGGCTGCGGGCGGCGATCCCCCACGTGACCGGCGTCGACCAGAGGCTGCTCATGAAGGCGATGGTCCACCCGTCCGCATCCGCGATGCGGATGAACAGCGAGTCGGTCGAGACGAGGAACATCCCGGTCGCCGCCAGCAGCAGGCCGAGTTGGCGCCCCTCGCGGGGCAGGCGGAGTGCGGCCATTGCGGGACACTAGTGGTGGTGCAGGCTTGGCCCGTCGTCGTGCGAGGATGCGCAGATGGCGACCAGCGGCGACTCGTCCCGTCCCAACCTGCTCTTCGTCACGATCGACCAGTGGCGCGCTGACTCCTTCGGGGCGGCCGGCCACCCGGTGGTCCGGACCCCGAACCTGGATGCGCTCGCTGCCGACGGGGTGCGCTTTGCCAGCCACTACAGCCAGGCGTCGCCGTGCGGTCCGAGTCGGGCGTGTCTGTTGACCGGGACCTACCAGCACACCAACCGGGTGGTCTTCAACGGCACACCACTCGACGCCGGCTTCACCAACATCGCCCACGAGGTCCGGGCGGGCGGCTACGACCCGCTGTTGTTCGGCTACACCGACCAGACGGTTGACCCGCGGACCGTCGCCGACGACGACCCCCGGCTTCTGACCTACGAGGGCATCCTGCCCGGCTTCACCGTGGCCCTCCAGTTGCCGGACGACCGGGAGGCCTGGTACCTGTGGCTCGAGAAGCGGGGACACGACATCTCCGACCGGGGGCGCCTGAACCGCCCGCGGGACGACGTCGAGATTCCCCCGGGACGGGGTTCGATGTGGCCGCCGTCGGTGTTCGCCGCTGACGAGACCGAGACGGCGTTCGTCGTCGATCGGGTGATCGAGGTGCTCGACGGGCTGCCGGAGCCCTGGTTCGTGCACGTGTCGCTGTTGCGGCCGCATCCGCCGTTCCACGTGCCGGCCCCCTACAACGACTTCCACGATCCCGCCGAGGTTCCTGCGCCGTTGCCGGCACAGGACATCGACCATCCCTTCATCGAGGCGCTGGGTGCATGGGGGTTCACGACGGCTTCCAGCGACCCGCTCGAGGTCCGACAGTTACGCGCCACCTACTACGGGATGATCGCCGAGGTCGACCACCAGGTCGGTCGCCTGTTGGGTGCTGTCGAAGCTGCCGGAAGCACCGACCGGACCGTCGTGGCGGTCACGTCCGACCATGGGGAACTGCTCGGCGACTACGGGCTGGTCAGCAAGTTGGGCCACCACGACCGCTCGTTCCACGTGCCGCTGATCGTGCGCTGGCCGGACCTGGGCGGGGTGTCGGGCACTGTCGTCGACGATTTCACGGAGCATGTCGACCTGATGCCGACGCTGCTCGACCTGGCGGGCCTCCCGGTCCCCGAGCAGTGCCAGGGTCGGTCGCTGCGGCCGTTCCTCGAAACGGGCTCGGCGCCCCACTGGAGGTCGGCGGCCCACTGGGAGTTCGACTTCCGGGTGTTCGCCGGGATCTTCGGCCTGCCGCTCGTCGACTGCAACCTCGCGGTCCTGCGGGATCGGGCCGGCAAGCTTGTGCTCTTCGGTGGACTCCCACCGTTGTACGTCGACCTCGAACGGGATCCCGACGAGGTGGCGCCGGTGGCCGAGCACCCGGCCATGCGAACCTACGCCGAGGACCTCCTCGACTGGCGTCCGGGTGTTGTCGACGGGCCGTTGGCCAACCTGTTGGCGACGCCGGGGGGCATGCTCACCCTGACCGATCCGGGGGCCTGAGGGGTCGTTGCCTGCCACGCGGGACGGTGGTGTGACCACTGTCTCCGAGGAGATCGGTGGTGATCCCGGCAGGCTGCACCGTCGGTCCGGTACCGACGGGTAACCACCGCTGACCAGCCCATTCGGGCCGATCGGGGTGTTGGCCACCGAATGAAGTGCATACCTGTGCGCCCCGGTTCTTCGTCCGTGGCGCCTCACCGAAAGAACTGCCCATGCGTGCTTTGAAGTCCACCAACACGACCGGTTCCGACGTGCGTTCGCTCGTCCGCCAGGCCGTCGGCACCGGCTTCGGCGTCAGTGGCGCCGTTGTCCGGACCATCTCGGCCCTGGCCGACACGGCCGCCAAGAGCCCCTCGGGTCGCCGCCCGCGACCGACCACCCTGCGCTGAGGCGCACCCCTGTCCTTCGGGTGGGGATTGAGAACGAGCGAACCCGCCCCTCGGGCGGGTTCCTTCGCGTCCGGGACCCGGTTCCACTGAACTGGTGGGTGTCTTCGCCGCAGTCTCCATGGAACCGTTCATGGGATGTGTGGTTCAATTGGGTGATGGACCGTGGGCAGGCGTCGGACCATGTCCGGGCCAATCGGGCTGTCTGGGATGGTTGGGCAGAGGGGTATGTGGAGCCCGGACGGAAGGGCTGGGTCGACGACAAGCCGCGGTGGGGGATCTACGGGGTGCCGGAAGGCGACGTCGGGTTGTTCGAATCCTTCGAAGGTGGTGACGTCGTCGAATTGGGTTGTGGAACGGCCTACGTGTCGGCATGGCTGGCCCGACGCGGAGGGCGACCGGTCGGGATCGACAACTCGGCGGCGCAACTGGCGACCGCAGCGGGGTTCCAGAACGAGTTCGACCTCCGCTTCCCGCTCGTCCACGGTGACGCCGAGCGGTTGCCCTTTGACGACGAGTGCTTCGACTTCGCGATCTCCGAGTACGGCGCCGCCATCTGGTGTGATCCGTACCGGTGGCTACCCGAAGCGGCGAGGGTGCTGCGCCCCGGCGGTCGCCTGGTCTACCTGGGTAACTCCGTCCTGTTGATGCTCTGCGTCTTCGACGACGATGAGACCCCGGCCGGAAATCAGTTGTTGCGGCCCCAGTTCGGGATGCACCGCTTCGAGTGGACCCCTTCACCGGACATCGAGTTCCACATCTCTCACGGTGAGCACATCCGGTTATTGCGTACGTGCGGGTTCGAGGTCGAGGACCTCATCGAACTCCGGCCACCGGCCGACATGACCGAGACCCGCTACCCGTTCGTCGACCTCGGGTGGGCGCAACAGTGGCCCGTTGAGGAAGCCTGGATCGTACGCAAGGCCGGGTGAGCGACGCGGCTCCGATCCGCCACCGACGGCTTCCCCATGTCCGCCGAGACCCCATGGTCGGGTAGGCGGGATTTGAACCCACGACCTCCTCGTCCCGAACGAGGCGCGCTACCAAGCTGCGCCACTACCCGTGTGCGGGGAAAGGGTACCGGTTGGCGTCCGGCTCCCGTCAGGCCGTAGCGGCGGCGAGGACCTCGTCGACGGTGTTGCGCAACGCCAGGGGATCGATCGGCTTGACCAGCCAGGCATCGGCCTCGGCCTGCCCTGCCAGCCACTCGTCGGCCGCCCGGTCGAGGAGTATCACGACACGCTGGTCGGGGATGCGCCCGGCGCGCTGTTCGAGGCGCAGGTCGAGGCAGGCTGCTATCCCACCCATGTTGCCGATCTGGAGGTCGAGCACGACGAGTGCAGGATCGTGCTCGGTAACGGCGGTGAGCACAGCGGCGCCGGCATGGACCCGGACCAGGTCGTGGTCACCGTCGAGGGCGGCTTCGACCTCGTTGTGGACCCGGTCGACGTCGGTGGCGAGGAGCACGATGGACACGGCCCGGAGCGTACCTTCGGGTCTCAGGGGACGGGGTGCCAGAGTGCCGGGGACGGCGGGCCAGATCCACGGGAGAGTGGGCCGCGGACCGCAACCAGCCGTGATCGGTCTACGATCGCCGCCGTAGGGAGCCGACCGAGGAGGCGCTGGTGATCGAGATTGTCGTCGAATCTGGTGAGGGATACGTGTTGTGTCGACCCGTCGGCGAACTCGATGCCTACACGGTCGCCCAGTTCCGCGAGGCCCTCATCGGCCTGGCCGAGCACCAGTACGTGCTCATCGACCTCTCCGAGGTGCCGTTCATGGACTCCGCAGGCCTCGGGGCGCTGATTGGCGGCATCCGCCGGGCCCGCGAGAACGACGGGGACGTGGCCGTCGCCTGCGACCGACCGGCCCTGACCCGCCTGTTGCACACCACTGGCTTCGATCGCATCGTGCCGGTCTGCGAGTCGGTCGAGGAGGCCGCTGCGACCTTCGGCGAGGTCGACTGAGGCCCGACGCCGGTTGGTCCCTGCTCGCCCCACTCGTCTCCCCGGACTGCCGATGATCCGTTCAGCGTGCCGACGCACCCGACTCCTGCTGGGCGTCGCTCTGTTGGCCGGCGCCGTGCTCGCCCCGCTGGTGGCGGTCGGTCCGGCTGGTGCCCACGAGGAGCACGAGTCGCACGAGGCACCGTTGGTCATCGACGTGGTCGAGGTCGACGGCCTGCTCGACCCGGTCCTGCTCGAGGTCATGACCGGTGCCCTCGAAGGCGTCGACCCGGCGGAGACCATCGCCCTCGTCTTTCAGGTCAACAGCCGGGGTTCGGTCGTTTCCGACGACGAGGTCGTGGCCCTGGCCGAGTTGATCATGGGCTCGCCGGTGCCGGTCTCGTTCTGGGTGGGCCCCTCGGGAAGCCGTGCCAGAGGGGCCGTGGCCCAGTTGGTCGGGTTGGCCGACGACGTGGGCATCGCCCCGGGGGCGCGCTTCGGTGACCTCGGCGACCCGGTGGCTCCCTTGGAGCGCTTCGGCAGGCCCTTCGGCCTGCCGTCCGACACGGACCTCGTCGCCGGCACCGTCGGCCATGACGAGGCGGTCGAACGTGGGCTCGCACGTTCCTCGCCCGTCCTCCTCGAGCACCTGCGGGGGATTCCCGGATTCGAGGGCGCCGCAGCCGAGGGTTCGGGAACCGTCCCGGTGGTTCGCACCCGCTTCCACAAGCCGGGCCTGGTCGACCAACTGTTCCACACGGCGGCCAGCGCTCCCGTGGCGTACCTGTTGTTCCTCGTCGGCGCCGGCCTGCTCGTCTTCGAGTTGTTCACGGCGGGGGTCGGCATCGCCGGGGTCATCGGCGCCGGTTCGTTCCTGCTGGGGTGCTACGGCCTCGCCGTGCTCCCGACCCGTTGGTGGGCGATCGCCCTGCTCGTGGTGGCCATGTTCGGTTATGCGGTCGACATCCAGACGGGAGTCCCGCGCGCCTGGACCGTGATCGCCACGGCCTCCCTGGTGGTCGGTTCCGTCGCGCTGTATGACGGCGTCGGGATGTCGTGGATCACCCTCGGGGTCGGCCTCGTCGGGATGATTGCGGCCATGTCCGCCGGTATGCCCGCCATGGTGCGCACCCGGTTCTCGACCCCGACCATTGGCCGCGACTGGATAGTCGGCGAGTCAGGTGCGGCCGTCGATGCGGTCGACCCCGAGGGCACGGTTTGTGTTCGGGAGGCCGTGTGGAAGGCGCGCACGAACCGGGCGACGCCCATCGAGGCCAGTGCCCCGATCCGGGTCGTAGCCGTCGAAGGACTGTGGCTCGAGGTCGCTCCCGAGGAGGGCGGCGCCCGCGACTACCGCTCCCGGGCCCCGGGGGACTGACCGACCGACGGCGGAACTTCGACCAAGGCCGTCTGTGGACACTGCGCGGCGAGGGGCGAGTGCCTCGACGACGCGCTGCAGTTCCGTGAGATCCACGGCATCTGGGACGGGACCGGCAAGGTCGAACGCCAGAGGACGATCGGGCTGTTCTCCTGAACTCGGGGTGGCAGCTCAGCCAGGCTCCGGCAGCCGAGGCCCTCCGATCCGGAGGGCCTCACGCCGCCGGG
>Ga0209752_1000143_pt1 | contig 33495 bp, 27 predicted proteins | sample METZYME_3_250m_FD_187548 | JGI IMG/M metagenome (GOLD analysis project Ga0209752, IMG submission 187548) | Marine microbial communities from oxygen minimum zone in mesopelagic equatorial Pacific - METZYME_3_250m (SPAdes) (version 2) | ecosystem: Environmental > Aquatic > Marine > Oceanic...
TTCTGGTCTATCGCAAGAAGTTATCAATACCGATACCCATCGCCTCGAAGAGGTAGCCGAAGGAGTGTATTTCGCCAGCGGCAACGGGGCGCTCTACACTATGAGCAATGCACTAATCATCGAGCGCGATGACGATGTTGTGGTAGTGGATTCCCATATCACGCCAGCTGCTGGAAGAGCCTTGATTAATTCAATTGAAGTCGTTACTGACAAGCCGATCACTACTCTTATCAATTCCCACTTCCACTATGATCATGCCAACGGGACTCCTGCTTTTGGCCCGAATATCCAAATCATCGGGCATGAATATACCTACAAAAAGCTCACCGAAGAGCCTGCTAACGAGCAGACCTATCGTTCCTCGCTGATACGTTTCGATAATACAGTGGCCAATTTAGAGGAACGTATCACCAGTGCCAGCAGCAGTGAAAGAGCTGAGCTACAAACCCAGCTGGAGTTCTGGCGGGCCCATGTGAGGGCGCAGGATGAAATCGATTTCGTTCCCCCAACCGTCTCAATGAGAGACGTCATGACTTTATTTCGGGGAGGTCGAGAGATCCAGATACATTTTCTGGGACGTGCTCATACCGGCGGTGACTTGGCTGTTTTCTTGCCACAAGAGCGAATAGTATTTACCGGGGATATGATGCTGGGCGGAATTTCGTATCTAGGAGACGGTTACGTCGCCGAATGGGCTGATACCCTGCAAGGACTGAAACAGCTCGATTTCGATCTAATACTGCCAGGCCATGGGCCCAGCATCGCCGACTTAAGCCGCATCGACTACGTGCAAACCTATTACGCCGATCTTACCGAAGAGGTTCGCAGATTAAAGACTGCTGGGTATAGTGCTGAAGAAGCAGCAGCTCGCGCCGATCTCAGACAACATGCAGACACCTTAGGCGTTGATCAGCTAGGCGCCAATCTGCAGGCGGTACAGCGGATGTATGATCTGATAGACGGTGTAGCGGAATAAAAAGAGGATAATTCGATGAAAATATCTTTCCTACGCGTATGCCTTCTGCTTTTAAGTGCAGGACTGTCTAACTGCGATAGTGAAATCGGAGGTGAAGAATCAGGCATTATAAATAATGCTGGAACGGTGGATCGGATAGACCCTCGGGTTGATGCCTTGGTGCCAATTAACGCCAACATTCAAAAACTAGCGGGGGGCTTTGCCTTTACAGAGGGGCCCGTTTGGGATCAACGGAATAACCAACTTTACTTCAGCGATCTTAGAAGCAATGCCATTCATGCCTGGAGTGATGAAGCCGGGCTCAGCACTTTCCTCCAACCGGTGTTTGAAGGCGATGCCGGTCATCCTTCGGTGGGTTCCAACGGGCTGAATATGGATTCGGAAGGCCGGTTGCTATTAATGGAACACGGCAATCGAGTTGTGTCTCGTATTGAACCTGATGGTAGTCGTGCTGTTTTGGTGGAGCGCTATCGTGGTATGCGACTTAACAGTCCGAACGATTCGGCTTGGCACTCAAATGGTTGGCTATATTTCACTGATCCACCGTACGGACTCGCGCTACAGGAAAATGATCCAGCGCGCGAATTGGAATACAACGGCATTTACCGATTAAGTCCCGACGGTGAAATTCAGTTACTCGAACGCGATCAGACCCGGCCTAATGGCATCGCTTTTTCCCCAGATCAGGAGACCTTGTACGTAGCGAACTCCGATGGGGCCAACAAGGTATGGTATGCCTACGACGTAATGACCGATGGAACTATCAGTAATCCCCGTGTGTTCTACGATGTTAACGATCAAGATACAGACGGAGCAGCTGATGGTATGAAAGTAGACGTATCTGGCAACATTTTCGCCACCGGGCCTGGCGGCGTATGGATATTCGATCCTGAGGGCAATCACCTAGGAACAATCAGGCCTGATGAGGTGCCCGCCAACGTGGCGTGGGGTGATGATGGCGCTACTCTTTATATGACCGCTCGCACTGGTCTGTATAGAATAAGGTTAAATACCCAAGGTAATATTCTCTGATAAAGTGATAAACTGATAGGCCGACCGTAGGTGAAATAATTACAGGTTTGTCCATATTTTATGTAGGGCATGGAAGTCCGACTGAAAACACGGTCACTCTGATGTATTTGAATTTGAAGGATGGCGGGCAAATACATCCAAATTAACTGGAGTAGCTAATGAGCATGAAGTATAAAAAGAAGTTAATGATCGCTGTCGCATTCGGACTAGCAAGCACTGTTTCCTTCGGCCAATCCGTGGACGACATCGTGTTGAATGTTTACAAAGAAGTCACCTGCGGCTGTTGTGTTGGCTGGATTCAACACATGGATGAACAAGGTTATTCTTCTAATGTATTTCATCCTACCGATATCCAGGCAGTCAAAGATGAATTCGGGCTTAAGCCCGAATGGCGCTCCTGCCATACCGCAGTGACTAAGGAAGGCTACATATTCGAAGGTCATATTCCAGAAAAATTTATTGCTCAATTCCTGGTAGCACCTCCACAAGGCGCGCTGGGACTTGCCGTGCCCGGCATGCCAATTGGTGCGCCTGGGATGGAAATAGGAAACCGTTTTACACCCTACGATATTCTTTTAATTAAAAAAGACGGTTCTCACGAAGTATTCGCCAGCATTGATAGTGCGGATAAACAGCATTAGGCTTTAGTTCAAGCTACACCGTAAGACGCTGGTTTTTCGGTCAAGAATCACGGCAGCCTGCCAGAGCTTACTTGTTAAATCTCGTTCCGCCGGGCTGCATTGTTAATCATTTCAGCGGCACGGAAAGCCAGGGCCATAATGGTCATTGTTGGCTGACCTCTACCAGAGGTTACCAGCGTGCTTCCATCGCACATAAACAAGTTTGGTACGTCATGTGAACGATTATTAGAATCGATTACTGATGTATTAGGGTCATCCCCCATGCGACAGGTACCCAGTAGGTGCACGTTGCCTTCCTGCCCGGTCTCGGGATAGGTGCCCGCGATCTTAATAGCACCCGCTGCTTCCATAAGCTCTGTACTCTTATTTAAAAACCATTTCATGGTAGCCAGATCATCTTCATGATCCATATAAGTACATCGAATAGCCGGACGACCGAACTTGTCTTTGTAAGTAGGGTCAAGTGTCACATTATTTGATCCCAACGGCAAAGAAGTAGTATGACCATCAAACGCCGCTACATGCGAAAATTCGTAAGCTAAATTATTCTTGTAATCAACACCCCAACTTGCCCCGTCAAAGATTTGACCGCTAACTAGACCAAATCCCAGTGGCACTCCGCGGGTTGGATGACGGCCGTCTATACCGCCTCCCCCATAAAAGCCAAGGTTAGGATTCAGTTCATAAAAATCATGCACAACGCGTGTTGTCGGAACACTTTTCCAGGCATTAACTGGTGCGTCAAACAAACCGGTTACCGAACTATGTCCATTGAACATCAAATTCTGGCCGACAAACCCACTGGTGTTTGCCAAACCATCCGGAAAGAGGGGCGATTCAGACATTAGTAATAATCTCGGTGTTTCCGCTCCGTTGGCACAAAGTATAACCGCCTTTGTCCTCTGAGCTCGTTCAATACTTTCCCCATCCCAATAGACCACTTCGGTCGCTCGACCTGCCTCATTCGTGTGGACGCGAGACACGGTACACCCCGTGCGTAACTCGCAGTTACCTGACGCCAAGGCCAAAGGAATCATTGTGATCATAGAGGAAGATTTAGCATTCACCTCACACCCGAAGCCATTACAAAACCCACAATGAATACAGCCGGGGCGGCCGTTGAAGGGCTGCGAAAGTATGGCCACGGGTGCTGGGTATGGCGTTAGACCTAACTGTTTGGCCGCCCGCTCTAGCAATACATCAGAACCTTTTATAGGCATAGGTGGACAGGGATATTCACGGGAGCGGGGCGGATCCCATGGGCCCTGCAGTCCGGATACACCGATCTCCCAGTCCACCTTCGTGTAATACGGTTCAAGATCTTCATAACTGATGGGCCAATCAGCAAAGTTGGTACCCCCAACTGTCCCTCGCACAGTGGCTTCCATGAAATCTATAGGTCTGAATCGCCAGAAATTTCCCGAGAAATGAACGCTGCTACCGCCGACGTTGTGAGCATACCCACACACTGAATCCCTAAGTTCTGCTTCTTCGTTTTCAGATTTACGAAAAGTCTGAGGATAACCCTGCCGCGTGCTCCATTTCATGTCATAGTTATGATCAATGCCCCATTCATCATGTGTGAAATCTGCAGCCTGCAAATGAGGCCCTTGCTCCAGAACTACAACTGTATGACCTGCTGTAGAAAGTTCTTTTGCGATTATTCCCCCGGCTGAGCCAGAACCGACGATCACAAAGTCCACTTCATCTCTTTCAGGAAAGGTTGCTGCGAAAGCCTGAACCATCAACTACTGCCCTTTCTCGGCATAGTCAGCATCGTAATGGCCAAAAGGAGGCTGCCATACATGCTGGTTATCAAACTGGATTAAATCGTAACCAACATAATCCCGATTCCCACCATACCCTGGCAATGAAAACATGCCTGCTATTGTCAGGTAGCGAATTGTATCGAAGAATACCGTGTCTTCTATTTCAATAAGAGCTTGATCCTGTTGTGCTTCTTCTAGTTGATGAAAGTAAGCAACGCCAAAAGTAAGCGCAACGTTTGCTTTGAGCTCAATCAGCCCTTTCAGCAGCAGAGATAACTCTTGTTCCCGCTTGTCCCCCAGCACATTATCCATGAAATAAATAACACCAGCTTCCTTAGCTCCGGGCGTGTCTGTTGTGGGAATAATTCTCGCCGCGATGGCCTCTAACTCCTCAGCTTCTTCTTCGCTGAGGGTCTTAAACTTTTCGCTGCTTAACCTTGCCTGTTCGGCCCGATTACAAGCAGCAAGCAGCATCGGCATAGTTAGCACGATTGCTGAGCTGCGGACCGCGCCTCCCACCGACCCTAAAAAGGTGCGGCGTGACAAAGGTTTTTGAGCCAAAACAAATTACTCCGGAATTAATCGATTGAAATATTTTATAGAAATACGTTGTTGGCAAAGAGTCTATCACACCGTTAGGTGAGTGACCGCTTTAGCTCAGCAAGGTGTGAGCGCGCTGCAGTAGGGACTCCATTGAATGTTTGCTAGTTTCCCACAAAGGATCATTGCGCTTGCCGCGTCTGTGCAACATCAGGTTAAAGCCAGTAATAATCGCAAATTTGTAGGCCGCCAATGCCCGAAACCAGTTAATGTCAGGCAGTTCGGATCCCCATGCTTCGCGATACATCGCAATAAGTTTATCTGCCCGGGGCATGTAACGATTACGATGGGCTATATCCGCCCATGCTTCAGGATCATTAAATGTAGCGAACCAGCCAACATCGTTCAGCGTGGCGCCTATGCCAACCAGTTCCCAGTCGATTACAGCCTTCAGTTCCCCCCGTTTCGAATAGAATAGGTTAGACCACTGGAAGTCACCATGGAAAATTCCGACCGGTGTGGAGCAGGGAAGCTGCTCAAGCAGCAGTCTTTTCACTTCAGGAACCAGTTCCAAGCGCCAAGGATCTGCCGCTTTTTTAACGAAGCGGTCCCAGCGATTTACATCATCTTCAAGCGATACGGGGTTGCCAAGATATTCGGCCTTCCCAGGATCAACTTTGTGTATCGCTGCCAGTGCTTTTACAGCCTGAAGTGCCATATCAATCCTGACAGCTTCATCAAGCTTTGCCACCCATGCATTGTTATCCTGCCCTACCACGTCACCTTCTAGCTGCAGTACGATAAAATATGGTCGGTCAAACCATTGGAGATCATCACCAGACCACTTAACACGACAATGAGGTATTTCGTCAGGCAGGGCATTAAGTGCTGCAACCTGTCGTAATACATCAGCAGTGCCCTGGAGTTTCACGTTGGGTGGTGGCAGTCGGATATACCACCTGTCAATCGAATCGCTCGTCTTTACCGAAAACCCATAGGAAAACCCGGCATGTCCCGGCATCTGAAAGACATCGCAAACCGAGATGGAGTCATCTTCATAGTGGTTACGACAGAAAGGATCGAGCCTTTGTTCAAGTTCTTCCAGCTCCATCCGTTTCTCCATGTAACAATAGGGTTGGGTAAAAGTATTAAGAAAGGTGCCGGAAGGTTTGCCCCAACAACCTCTCGCAGGACTCAAGCTGAATTCTAGCAGTTGTCTTCACTTGCAAAACAACCGGATAGGCGATAATACTCTAGATTGCGGATGCATGGTGCATAGCACCCTACAACTGCTCACAGTTCCTACCGCCTAATCACCAAGGCGGTAATTTTGAAGACCATAGGCTTTTTTTTTGGCAACTAACTTCTGCAAAGTATTCGCCATCATTACCCTCGCGGGTGCAACTGTAATCATGAATCCGCCCTTTTTGACCAAAACTAATCAGTCCTTGAATTGCTGGCCTAGATTCACCATCATGTCTGAAAGTAGATAAGACCCAGATCAATGCCTGCTTCTCAATTTCCTCGCCGTAGCTTTTTAGCAAACTCCGCTAGGTTCATTCTGGGTAGCTCAACTCTGGCCCCGTTGACGAGTAATTTCGCGCAGACTTTTCAGCCCGATCACGAAGTCGCCGTCACTGACATGGAAGTTATCGTAGTTAATGTTACACAAAGAACGAAATGGATATTCGTGCTCCTAACGGCAAGCAATGGCGTTACGGGTTTAGGTGAAGCGTCACTCGGCCGACGTAGCGAACTTAATGAACTGAATACGTTCTTTCGACTGGTGGAAGGCCAATCCCCTTTCGACATCAATCAATATCGAACAAGAGGCTGGCCAAGAGCTTCAGCTGGTAACCGAGCGGTAGCCACAGCATTCAGTGCTATAGAACACGCATTATGGGACATCGTGGGAAAAACTCTGAGTGTGCCAGTGTACCAATTGTTTGGAGGGAAGCTCCGCGACTCATTACCCGTTTATGCAAACATCAATCGGGCTACTTCCAATCGAACTCCAGAAGGGTTTGCTGAAAAAGCCCGACAAGCTGTCGCAGATGGCTTCAAGGCTATCAAAGCGGCTCCGTTCGATGGCTTTCCTCCCCTCTCAGCTTCACCGAATGAAATCTCCGAAGCACGCCAACTCGGTGTGGATTGCGTATTCGCCATACGGGAAGCAATTGGCGATGATATTGCTATTAAGATCGATGCCCATAGTTTTTTCGATGTGGAGTTGTCTATCAGCGTTGCGGAGCAACTATTGCCGGCTAACCTGTCCTGGTACGAAGAACCAATTGCTCCTACCCAAACAACAGATACTAAGCGAATTCATGATTCTATTTCACAGACAATGGCTGGCGGTGAGTTTCTGTTCGGCGTGGAAGGCTTCGCGCCGTTATGCGAACAAAAGGCAGTAGACATTATCATGCCGGACATAAAACATTGCGGCGGATTACTCGAAGCCGTCAGAATTGCTGCTGTTGCGGACGCCAATGGCGTTAAAGTATCCCCCCACAATCCCAGCGGTCCGGTATCTACAGCGGCGTCCGTGGCATTGTGTGCCGCTCTACCAAACTTCGTGATACTTGAATACCAGTGGGGAGAACAATCCTGGCGAAGCAAGCTGGTGGTCCCCGACGAAATTATCGTAAATGGCACGATCAATATAAACGATAGCCCCGGCTTTGGCATAGATCTCAGTGAACAAGTACTAGCGGAACATCGCTCTTAATGAAAGGCAGAATTCCAAGTTATAACCTATCGAGGCGAGAAGAAAAAAATGAAGAGTACACATAACCGCGTTCTGGCTTTGCTAATACGTATTGGCATTCTGTGCTTGACTAGCTCGGCGCTTTCCGCACAGAGCGATCTGGCGGAGGATTTCGTTTTAATTGAAGGTGGTACCTTTAGTATGGGCAGTTCAGAGCGAGAAATCGGGCGAGACGAGGATGAAGGTCCTCGCCACCAGGTAACTGTAGCCAGCTTTGCGCTGGCTCGCTCAGAAGTAACACGGGGCGAGTTTACTAAATTTGTTGAGTCCACGGGTTATCAAACTGACTCTGAGAAAAATTCAACGGGCTGCGCACCGCAACCGGAAGACGGCAGCCTTACGAGTTGGCGTGAGCCTGGTTGGGATCAAACTGACCAACACCCAGTTGTTTGTGTGAGTCGCAACGATGCGTACGCCTACGCTAAATGGAAAGGACAGCAGATAGATATAGAACTACGCCTCCCGACCGAGGCTGAGTTTGAATATGCGCTCCGTAAACCTAATAACACCACCTATCCATGGGGTATCGATGGAGAAAGGGGCTGTGCATTCGGCAATATCGGAGACATTAACTTTAGAAACTTGCGCCCAGAAGTCATGAGCACTGCCGCCTGCAATGATGGTTTTACCTTTACGGCCCCAATAGGTAGTTTCAGGCCTGACGGTATAGGCACTGTTGATCTAACAGGCAATGTCTGGGAATGGACCGCCGACTGTTATGCCGATAATTATGCCGACTCACCATCTGATAGTTCAGCAATGAAGGGTGGAGATTGCTCCGTTGGGGTATTACGAGGAGCCTCCTTCGATGATGGTCCTCGCTATCAGCGGTCAGCCAACCGTGTCGGGGCGGCAACTGAAAGAGGTGCCTGGGTGTTTGGGATCCGACTGGCACATGACCCGTGAAATATGTAAAACTTAAGCAGTTGCTCTAGATGCTGGAGGCGAGCATGAAAACAAAACATATTCTCGCGGTTGTGGGTGCTATCGTTCTGCTGGCATTTACGTCAATTTCTGCCTACTCGCAATCAATAAACCAGAACCGAGGCAGCTATCTGGTAGAAAAAACGGCGTGGGGGCACCCCAATATTCAGGGTCTCTGGGATCGTCGTACCATCACTCCGCTAGAGCGCCCAGAACGCCTCGCTGGCAAACCTTTTCTTACTCCCGAAGAAATTAGGGCTTACGAACGTGCCAGCGCTGCGCGCGGGGATGGCAGGCCGCTGGATTCAGGTCGCGGCGGCCCCTCCGTTCATGATCCTAGCGATCTCGACTATGGCTCCAATGTCGTAGCAACAGGAAGAACTTCGTTGGTGATAGATCCGGAATCCGGTCGCATTCCTCCCTACACAGAAGCAGCGCGAAAGCGTGCTTCTGCCGCCGCAAAAACAAGGGAACTACGTGGATCAGCAGATAGCTGGACCGATCGGTCGCTAACCGAGCGCTGCATCACTTGGGGTATACCCCAAGGGTTGTTGCCACAAGCTTATAATAATAATGTCAAGATAGTTCAGACACCTGATCATGTGATGATTTATACCGAGATGGTACACGACGTTCGCATCATTCCTCTTGATGGCCGCTCCCATATACCAGAATCGATTACCCAGTGGCATGGCGATCCGCGAGGGCGCTGGGAGGGAAATACTCTCGTGGTTGAATCTACAAACTTTTCACCAGAATCAAGCTTCCGCCGATCAAATGTAAACTTGCATCTAGTAGAACGCTTCACACGAACCGAAGATGATATGCTGCGATACGAATTCACGGTGAACGACGACACTACGTGGGAACGTCCTTGGGGGGTATCCTTTCCAATGATTCGCGGTGATCAACCCATCTACGAGTTTGCATGTCACGAAGGCAACCATGGTCTGCTTAACATCCTAAGTGTCGCGCGCAATCTAGAGAAGCAAGCAGCAGCCCAATAGGCAGGGACCCCTCCTCAGAATACTGGTTACCGCCGTCAGGCGAGCAATTCCAGCAAAGCCTCCGCCACAGCGTCGGGTCGGTGCGCTGGTAGATCATGGCCTGCGCCACTAATGATTCGCCTTGCACGTAGATCGCTGAATCTGGCCTGGTCACCGGTCGGATTGCTCGATGGCGGCCCAAAACCACTATCAGCTCCGCGAAGGACGATTGCGGGCACATTTATTACCGGGCGCTCAGCTAGTCGCCGCTCGATTTCAGTGAAGCGTTCTTCACCGGGGGCATTTATATGACGATGCCGGTAAGAGTGAATAACCACATCAACGAAATCTGGGTTTTCAAAGGAGGATGCAGACCGGTTATAGTCCTCATCACTGTATTGCCATCCTGGGGACCAGGTGTCCCACAAATAGCGTACAATATCATGTCTGTTATTCTGCAATCCCACGACACCGCGTTCAGTGTTAAAGTACCATTGGTACCAGAGCAGCGCTTCGAATCTGGCCGGAGCTGGATTGCCAGGAGTGATTGTGTCCTGCACCGAATAACCCCCGCAGGCCACCTGACCTCGAACCCTGTCCGGATGCAGTATTGAAGTAATGCAGGCAGCCCGGTTACCCCAATCGAAACCCGCCGTAGCAAACTGCTCGAGCCCTAGTGCATTAGCAAAATCTATCAGGTCCTGAGCAATAGCTGCTTGCTCCGCCATGCGGGGTCCATCGGGATCACGAAACAGGGTGGGCCCGTAACCTCTTAAATAAGGTAACAGCACACGGTAACCAGCTTCCGCCAGCGGCGTCGATACACCGTCAAAAGACCGAACATCATAGGGAAATCCGTGAAGCAGGATTATCGGGAAGCCATTGCCCGGGCCATGCTCTTCGTAACCTATGTCTAAGACATCTGTTTGCACCATCTTGATCTCGGGAGGTGCAATCTGGGCAGCGGTAAAGTTATTTACAAGATTACCTGCGGTGGCAATTGTTATACCTGCCTTCTTGACAAATTCTCTTCGGGTAGGGGCCATGTCTAATTCCTTAATTCATTAAAACGCAGCAATCGGGTTTACCGGCGATCCAGTCCCGTTGGGAATTGGTAGTGGAGCAATGGTTAACATGAATTCCCAACGATTTTGTTGCTCAGCCATTTCCGCCAAAGCGTCCAGATCAGACCGATCAATTAAGTGAATGCCCAGCATTGTAAGCGCAAAATCATGAAGAGCGAGAGTAGGCAGGTCTCCTTCCGGTCGCGGCGTGTATCCCGGTGCCTCCCATCCAAGAATGGCAATGTCTCGCTCTCTTAGCCAGGGTATAACTGTATTGTCAAATCCCGCGGCTTCTGCCCAAGTATCAAAGGCTCCTTCCATTTCACGGCGTACCCACCTGCCCCAACGCAATAGCATGGCATCTCCAGATCCAACTTTAACCCCTGCCATTTCTTCCCAGGCTTCCAGATCGGCAACCGTAATGCGATAGCCAGTTTCAAGGTAGTCAACGCCTTTTAACTTTGGAATATCGTATAACACGCCGCGCGTAACAATGCCGTCTTTCATGGTAAGTACAGCGTTAACCTTGGCGCCTTCTTCCATGGTTACCGTGTTCGCCATTTCTACACCATTCCACATCTTGCCGTCGAAAAAACGGTGTGCGAAACCGTCAATATGAGTAGTGCCTGCGCCATGGATGCAACGATACATGATTCGATCACTGGCTCCGCGTGGGCTGGCATTGATCATTTCCCATTCTATCGGGCAGGGGTTGTCGATGCTCTCGACCATGTCTGCCGTCCTAGCCAGGGAAACCGTAACCCCGCTCTTTACCAATGCTGCCGCTTCACGACGTTTCTCAGCTGTAATCAAGTTGAGGGCCCCGAGTTCATCATCTGGACCCCAGCGCCCCCAATTCGAAAGTTCTTCCTGCCAATATTCGTATTGCTCTTGAGAGACAAAGGAACCTCCATCTTGAGCCTGGATGTCTTGCTGCTTGGGGTTAATCAGAAAAAGAAAAGTAGCGGTAAAACCGAACGCGAGAACCCGAAGATGTTTTTTGTAATCCATAATAAACTCCTGACTATCATTCTACCCGTCATAAGTTACACGATAGATGACGTTTGCCATGTCATCCGAGATCAATATTGAACCATCCGGCATATTGAGCACGTCGACCGGTCGACCCCAATTATTTTGCCCCTGCAACCACCCGTTAACAAACGGTGCATTTTCAGTGATCTCGGAATTGCCATCATTGATTCGACCCATCATTACACGGTAGCCTGATTTTGCCCTGCGATTCCAAGAACCGTGCTCTGCCCAGAATAAGGTGTTATTAAAACTCTCAGGGAACGAGCCGCCGCGATAGAACACCATCCCCAAAGGAGCAACGTGTGCTCCCAGCTTCAATACTGGAGGTATAAAGTCATCAGAATTTTTGCCACGACCGAAATCTGGATCCGGCAAATCTCCCTGATGGATATAGGGAAAACCGAAGTGCTGACCAACGTTACTAATCCGGTTTATTTCACAAGCAGGAAGATCGTCCCCCAGCATGTCGCGGCCGTTATCGGTAAACCAGATTTCTCCCGTAACAGGGTGCCAGTCGAATCCAACAGTATTACGAATGCCCTTGGCAATGATTTCTAAATTGCTGCCGTCTAGATCCATTCTTAAAAGGGTCGCAAATATTTCTTGTTCCTCACAAACATTACATGGGGCACCTACTGGAAAATACATTTTCCCGTCGGGTCCTACCTGCAGAAACTTAAACCCGTGATGCCTGCGATTAGGTAGGGAATCGTTAAGAGTTTCAGTTTGATTCAGATTGTTCAACTTCGAGTTAATATCGCGTATCCTGGATATGCGATTTATCTCGCCGATATAGAGATCCCCTTCGTAATAGGCCACACCGTTTGGCGAATTAAGACCTCCGGAAATAGTATTGACCTGGTCCGCCTCACCATCACCATCACTATCAATTACCGCGTACACACGACCACGCAGGTTGCCTACAAAAACTGTGTTATTTGATCCCAAGGCCAATTGTCGGGGATTTTCCACCTCAGCGTAAACAGAGATTGAAAAGCCATCAAGCAATTTAAGCTGGTCTAAGTTGACTTCCTGAGCAACACAGTTGGTAGTCATCAAACAGCAAGCAATTATTGATATAAATTTCATGAGTAAAGCATTAGGTGATTTTCTCACTGTTAATTCATTGTTCCAGATTAAGGAGAACTGGCAACTAAGCTAGGCTGCTACGATCAGTTTTGGGCGCTTTTCCAAATGATTAGTAGTCTGTTCATAAGCTAAGGCAAATTCCAGAACCTTCTGGTCTTCACCAAAGTTTCCCATGATCTGCATACCCATCGGTCGGCCCAAAGGATCAAATCCTACAGGAACATTAATTACCGGTATACCGCCGAGACTTCCAAGAATGACAACTTCCATCCAGCGATGATATGTATCCATAGTACGATTGTTAATTTCCCTCGGCCAAGTCTGATCTTTCGAGTAAGGGAACACCTGAGCTGTCGGCAAAGCTAAAAAGTCGTAGCGGGAGAACAAACGATTTAACTCACTGTACCAATCAGCTCGAATCAGGTTCGCCTGGGATCGATCGCTCTCTGTCAAGCGCATCGACTCTTCGATTTCCCAAATCAATTCTGGTTTTAGCTGGGCCCTGGTTTGCGGGTCATCGTAAAATGACTTCATGCTTGCTCGACCCAAATGTCGAAGGGTAGTCCAACAGAACCAAAGGTCTGACATCATGAAATTCGGGTGAGTGGCTTCGACATTGGCACCGGCACTAGACAATGAAGAGAGACTATCGTTGCACAGATTCAATATGCCCGACTCCATCGCTAAGTAGCTGTTCAGATCACCAAGCCAGGCAATTCGAACATCATGTAAATCCATAGGGTTGTACTGCTCTGTTATCTCCTGTACCGCGATGGTCTGTAAGAGGCGAATGGTATCTGTAACATTACGTCCCATTGGACCGGATGTAGACAAGGCTCTCGTTCCGGAATTGTCACCACTCATAACATTAACGCTGGGTCGGAATCCGATAACGTTATTGAAGGCTCCGGGATTTCGAAGCGAGCCCATCATGTCGCTGCCATCGGCAACGGGCAACATATGAGTGCCAAGACCGCTTGCTGCTCCACCACTGCTCCCTCCAGAAGTGAGTTCTGGATTCCAGGCACTCCCGGTAGCACCGAATATGGGGTTGTAGGATTGGGAGCCGAGCCCAAACTCCGGTGTATTAGTCTTGCCGATAAATATCGCGCCTGCGTTTCGAATACGCGCCACCAGACCGCTATCATTTTCGGCAATCCTATCGGCATACAAAGGCGAACCACTTGTGTAACGCAATCCGGCCGCCGCGGTGAGGTCTTTAACGGCGTGCGGCATGCCATGCATCCAGCCCCTGTATTCTCCTCGCGCCAGTGCGTTATCTGCCTCTCTTGCCTGACTGATCAGCTCGTCATCATCCAACATGCTAATTATCGCGTTATACACCGGGTTATATGTATGGATATGCTGCAAGTAAGCCTGCATAACTTCGGCGCAACTTATGTGCTTTTCCCGTATTGCAATAGATAAATCGGTTGCCGTTAGATCTATAAGATCAGCAGGCAAATTAGCAGCAAATAATTGCCTGGAAACAGTAAGCGGGAGAGCGTAAGCAACACTCAAATATGAGCCGGTTTTCAATAACTGTCTTCTGTTCATTTTCTCCACTTCCACAATTCGATTTAGGTCATGTGAATCAAATCAAGATCCATTTCTGCTATTCTTTTTTAAAAACCCGTTGCTTGTATTCAACACTCACGGTTTCATGGTCATCTCTTTAAAAGTGACCACTTCTTCCAAGTTACCTTCACTAATTCCTCGATCTACCTCTTTTACAAATTCTGGCGACGGCTTGCCTAGCCAATCCCTGGTCCCCAACTGTCTTGGCCCTGCCATAATTCGCGCGTTGAGTATTCACAAAGTCTACCCAAAGATTATTGAGCCGTAATATCTCTATCTCACTTAAATCGCCATCATTGTATGCAGTCAACCAAATGGTTGCTAGGTCTGCATTCTCCATAAGGCGTCCGCGCTAGCGGCTGATGGAATCGGCATAGCTATCTATCGCGGCTGCCCGCTCCAGTCGGTTTGATTCCCAATCCATTGCTTTTTTTATCCCTGAGCCTTTAGGTTCTTTGGATGAAATTTAAGTACTCGATTATTCATCAACTGGACTCAAAGGCCAAGCTTGCTTATGCTGCCCGAAAAACTGTTTCATTCACTAGGAGAACCCTATGAGTAGTAAAATTCACGTCGTGCAACTGTGTCTGGTTTCCCTAGTAGCGCTGGCAACACTTATCATTTCTCAAGGGCAGGAAAATGATGACCCGGTTCGTGAACTGGTGGACAGGCTGGAATTGGAAAGCTACAAGAACACCATCTGGGGTTTAGCTCAATTCGGAGACCGGCGCCAAGGAACCGAGCGCAACCGAAGGGCAGTCGACTGGATCGAACAGCAATTCGAAGAATTAGGCTGCTCTCCCGAGCGCCTGCACTACATCTACAATCCTGAACCTAGCCCTCCTCGAACGAGGAGACCACAGCCCAATGAACATAGAGACCTAACGACGCCAACCGGAGGCGAGGTAGGACGAAACGGCGTTGGTCCTGGCGGTGCTTCGATATACGGATACCGAGCCCCAACGGGGGTTAACCGTGATTTGATGGCACAACCCGATGAAGACATACGTAACTTGAACAACGAAGAGCCGATAAACGGCCCTCGCTCTGAAGTGTATTGCACAAAGGTTGGCACTGTACATCCGGATGAGATGTATATTATCGGTGCGCACATGGACGGCCATGGCGTTAACCAGGCCGTAAATGATGATGGCTCCGGCACTGCCCTGGTTATGGAACTTGCTCGGATCTTCAGTGCAGCTGATGTGGAAACGGAAGTTTCGATTCGATTCGCTCTTTGGAACAACGAAGAGACCGGACTGAACGGCTCCCGAGCCTATGTGGAACAGCGCAACGGCTTACAAGGTATCGAAAATCCTCCCGGCTCAGGACGGTACCCGGAGCCTAAGTGGCTCGGGATGATTCAACATGACATGATGCTTTGGGATCATGGGGCTCCCAGAGCCGATGGCACGGTGAGCATGGATCAACGACCAGAAGCAGATGTGAACATCGAGTTTCAGTCTAATTCTGATCTTTCAGCTGAGTCGATGGAACTGGCTTTCTTCTTCAAGGCGGCTTCGGATGAATATAATACCGATTATCCGGCAACGGTCGGTCCGCATATGACTAATACAGACTCAACCCCATTCATGAATCTGGTACCTTCCATCAGCCTCAGGGAGAATGAAAGGGGCGCTCATACAGGGGCTGGTTGGAACCCGACCTGGCATACGCCGTTGGATGTGTGGACCACCTTCGATGATGAAGATTTTCGGCTAGGCCTAAACGCAGCTCAGACTACACTAGCAGCTATAGCACGACTGACTGACGCGAACTTGAAAGACTAAGCGTCAGAAACAAAAAAGGCCAAAGTTAAACTAATTACTTTGACCCTCTTTGTTTTTCAGATAAGTACTATTAATTCTGTTGACCAGGCTGGCCCAATGCTTCAAGTCTGCGCCAGCCACCCAGTATACCCGCCATGCTGTAGTTACCCTCATGGCATGCATATTCATACATGGGCAACTCGGCCCTTCGCATCGGGAACATTACGGTCCAGGGTGCTGTCCACGTAGCGGGATCGCTTAAAGTAAACTCATAGCCAAGCGTATTTGCATCGATCAACCAGAACTTCTCGGTCAAATGCATATTGGCGCTGGAGTTGCCGAATGAAGTGGCTCTTGCAAAGTTCTTGGTCTCGACGATTAGCGTATCACCTTCCCAGGTCGCGACAGAATCCCCTTCCCATTTGCGCGGCACGTCGCGATGCTCGGTATCAGTTAACCGTACTGGTCTAATGTTGTGGATCATTTCATTATGAATCACGAAATAATCGTCAGTCTGTACAATTTGTACATTGTTGTTATAGGCACTAGGTATCATTGGCGGCCCCGAGTTAAAACCCATGATGCATCGTTCCGCCAACGGTCTTGCTTCTATACCTTCTGCCAAGCGTGCTGCTTCTCTTCTGGAACTATTTCGATCCCGAGCAGCTTCCGTGAGCGAAGGTATACGTCCGTCGGGAGGGTCGGTAACCAATGAAGTACGCATGTCATCAAGAAGTTCTTCACCACGATCGTACCAGAACTGATTGTAATCACCGGTTGTTGTGGTGTCAGTGAAATTATCTCTGTCACGGCGCACCAATTCGGAATCCTCGAATTCCTGAAACTCATCTTCGGTGAGAAACTCTTTCCCTTCCAGGCTAGAGGGTCGCTGAAGTGGGGTGATGGTACGGAAGTCCCAAGTACCCTGCATGTCAGGTCGACCGTTGCCAAGACGCGGCAAGGTAGAACTATCGGAAGAGGGCTGCGCCAATATGACCAGTGGAGAAAAGATAATGCCTGCCAGCAGCACTATCCCTGCTGTTTTCTTGTGAGATCTTTGAACCTTCATTCAAACCTCCATTTTTTTTCTTAAACAAGAGCGAGTAACCTAAATCAGGAACTGCTATATAGCTCCCGAAATTACGCCTGATAGACGATTATTTCAAGAACAATGGGTTAAAACAGAGACAATTTAGGTATCAGGTGACCGCGTGGATTTTTCGCGGAATGGGGCTTACAAATAATTAAAGTCAGATTTGTGCACTTAGAAGGTTGCTATCGCATTCAGTGGAGAACCTGTTCCATTTTGTACCCGTAATGGGGCAGCTGTGAGGAGAAACTCCCATTTGTTAAGCTCCACGGCCTTTTCAGCGACAGCCTCGAGATTCATGGCATCTAGGATTGGCATACCTAGAGCTACCAAAACCATCATATGAACCGGTGACCCTACACCTTCTACCCCGGAGGGGGAGACATCTAAAGCCGCATCGGATCCTATGATCGCTGCATCCCTTTCCTTTAACCACTCTACTGTCGACACATGCCAACCCGCAAATCCCTCACTGGCCCAAGGACCCAATGCTTCCCTGCGCGCCCAGCGACCAGTTCGCAGCAAAACAGCATCGCCGCTTTTCACGCGCAATCCTGTCTCTGCTTCCCAAGACTCGAGATCAGCCACTGTTACAGCATAGCCGGGCTCCAACCATCCCTGTCCTTTTAAGCGCGGAATATCCATAAGGATTGCTCGAGTGAAAATACCATCGATCATAGTCATGACAGACCCAGCATCACAACCTGCATCAGTGACATCAGCGATTGACCGGTCGTTGTAATACTTTCCCCGGTAGTGGTGGTGACAAAGCGAATCAATGTGGGAATGTACCAGTCCATGAAAACGAACACCTACCCTGTCTACGGCCCAAGGATTACTGGTAGTGGGCCGCACCTCCATCGAATGCTCGAAGGGGTTGCTATTGTCCACTGCGCTTTCCGTGATCAAGTCTTGTGCCATTGACACCGACACTCCATGTTCTACAAGCCGTGCAGCTTCCAAGCGCTTTTCTGTTGTTATCAGATTAAGTGTACCGAGCTGGTCATCAGATCCCCACCGACCCCAATTGGACAACTGGGTGACCATAAGATCCACTTGCTCCGAGGTGATTTGCTGGCTTTCTGCGGAGGTAGATACAAAGACAAACAACGAAAGAGAAAAAAAAGACGCGATTACCTTAAATTTGGCCATTGCCCTTACCTGTATTAATTAACTTCAAATTTTAGTCGGTTCTTAATACTGTCGGCTGATCCAAGCCTAGCAGGGTCGCAGGATTGTTTCGGGCCATCATTTGAATTTGAGCTTGATTAATCCCCGCTTCGATTAACGCCTTTATAAATTGTCTCATCCCCGTAGCGTGATCTGGGTTTCCAGCCTGACCGAAATCGGAAGATATAATAAAATGTTTGGCGCCTATGGACTGAATCACTTCTACATAATCTTTCAATAGCTCCGGATTTGTATAGGCTGCCAACCAATCCAACTCCATCATGGCTCCGGTATCAGCCATCTGTTGCATCTGCAGATCTGTTGCGTCTTGCCCAAACACATGAGTGACCAAAATTTGTCTGACCCCCTGTTTTTGGGCGATAGGAATCAGCTCTAAACTTTCTTCCGGCGCTGAATGGCCCATCGCAAGAATCAAGTTATTCTCGGCGATAATTTGAAACACTTCTACCAGTTCAGCCACCGGATTGCCGTTTTTCATAACACTGACGTAGGTTGCACCGGTACCGGCACGCTTAACATAAAATTCCGCATCAAAGGTAGGTAACCAGACCACCTTCCCCCGACCTCGATCAAACGCTACCGATTGGCGAACAGCTTCTGGGTTTATGCCTCCTACCGCACGGTTAAGCGCTATTCCGCCAAATATCTCCAACCCTTCGACCTGCTCTATGGCAAGTGCGGCTCGATCAGTAGTCATGGTGAAATGATTCTTAAGGACAATAGCCCTTAATCCCGCATCCCGCGCTCTACGGGCAGCCTCAAGGTCATTCATGGCACGTGGGCGAGAGTCGGGTCCGGCGTGCACGTGCATGTCAATTACCCCGGTAAGATTAACGTCCTGTGCCTGACCCGGGGCCAGCCAAATAAAAAGAATTATAAAATAAATAAACGTAGGAAATACTTTATTCACTTGCAGGCTCGATAATTATTCCAACGTGAAAAAATAGGGGAATAACTTCCTCTGCTTTTCCCGTTTCCTAACAGCTATTCCTTGGGAGTGCCGTTGCCATTCATACCCATTGATTCATAACGACGCCAACCAGCTAAGATCCCCGGCAAACCATGATTTCCTTCATGACAGGCATATTCATAGATCGGGTCTTCAATACGTCTCATGGGAAATTTTGCCGACCAGCTCCGGTCCCAGGACAGCGGATCTTCGATGGTGAAGTCGTATTCTAGAGTCTCAGAGTTCACGCGACGAAAGCGCTCTTCCAGTTTCATTTGCTTGGAAGTGCCACGCCCATTGTCATGATAATAAAAATGCTGCGTACTGATCACTAGGGTATCGCCTTCCCAACGAGCAATAGAATCACCGTCCCACTTGATATGGCGTGTCTGATGTTCTTCATCGAAACGGATGATTCGGGCGCGATGGATCATTTCGCTGAGGATCATGACATGATCTTCAGTTTGTACGATCTGTATGTTGTTATTATATGCTCCTGGAACCAACGGTGGGCCTGCTCCACCACTCATCAGGCATCGATCCGCCAAAGTACGAGCTTCGGGGCCAGTGCTGAGCCTGCGGTTCTCTCCCCTGACCCTGGCCCGTTCGCGACCGGCAGCATTTAATGAAGGCATTCTGCCATTGGGCGGATCGTAAACAAGTGAAGTTCTACGATCAGAAATGGTTTTCACACCGCGTTCATACCAAAAATTGTTGTAAGAAATAACTCCCGGAGGATAACCAGCGCCTCCAACGGAATCGATGATTAAATCACGGTTCTGGCGCCGATTCTCAAAATCTTCCCATTCCGCAGCCTGCTCAGCCGTTAGCACTTCTAGATGCTCCAATTCGCGAGGACGATTCAAAGGAGTCAAAGTTCGATAAGTATAGATGCCCTGCAGATCGGGGGATCCATACTCTGTACGAGGAATCTCGGAAGATTGTGCGTACAACGTTCCAGCCATTAACAAGCCCGCAACAATCATACTTAATTGCAATAGGAATTTTTCGTTCACGTAAACCTCCGTCCTTTGAATTCAAATATCGGTCTTTCTTTAAGCGGCTGTAGGAGAACTATCTTGCCAAAGTTACGCCTTCACTGGATTTTTTCAAGTGTAATTTACACCAGGCCAAATCGCTATCTTTGTATAAATTTATGTAAATCCGGCTTAACGGTATCCGCTACATAAATGTCACCGTTGGGCGAAATAGTCATGTAATGCGCTTCACCAAACTCCCCCAGCCTTTTACCGGGTTCGCCGGTAGCAGCAATGGCTTTGCCAGCTTCGTCCAATTTAAGTATTTCCCCTGCAAAGCCGCTCACCATGTAGAGCTGGTAGTCCGCGGTAAAGTGCAAGCCACAGGGCAACCCTTTGTATGCCCACTCTTTTATATAGCCACCCTCGTCGTCAAATATCTGAATACGACGGTTCTGGCGATCGGCCACATAGATCAGACCCTCTTGGTCGACGACTATGGAATGGGGTGTATCGAACTCGCCGGAGCCATCACCCAATCCACCCCACTTCTTGATGAAATCGCCATGCCGGTCGTATTTCAGTAGCTGAGGAGTACCGCGGCCATGGCCCACCAAAACAAAAATCTCGCCGTCAGCATTGATAGTAAGATCCGTCGGTTCGAATAACAATCCATCCTCTGGCTCTCCTGGCTGCCCAGGTTTGCCCAAAGTCAGTAGCACTTCGCCGGCTAGATTCATTTTCCTCACCGTGTGGCCGTTTACATCGGTAGTCCAGATATTGCCACCGGGATCAAGCCTCATCCCGTGGGGCCTAACATAGTCACCCTGACCCCAGCTCCGCACGAACTTTCCCTCTGCATCAAACTCCATCAACGGATTAGGCCCTCGGTTGAAAACCACCAAATGATCCTCCCTAGTCCACACCACGCTAGACGGAGCACCCATTTCTAGATCAGCAGGAATTTTAAGGCCGTGCACCACTGCCTTGAATCCTAAGTCAGGTGCATCTTCCATCTGGTAAGGATCCGGGCCTTCCAGTACTTGGCTATTACCAATTGACGCGAAACCCATAAAGAGAAGCAAGACTATGAGAATTCGTACCTCAAGTTGAATACAGCAATTGGGAATCGTCATTTTTTATACTCCCTTTTTAATTCTGCTATTTGCCGAGTTTTATCGGGTTACAGGAATGCCACAAATATATCTTTATGACAAGAAATCCGGCAATAAATAAAGGTGATTAATCGCACGAACGATAATAAGGGGAACAGATCCGGCAGTGCTCACTAGCATACGTGTCACTTCTACTCTTTGCATATCACGATCAAATTAGCTCGATAACCCCTGCTTCTTTTAGCTGTTTCATTTCCTGATGATCGATTCCAAGCTCGGAAAGTATTTTATCGTTCGCTTGCCCCAACAACTGCGCTGGCTGATCCGCCGTGTGCTGAATTCCCTGGATTACAAAGGGGGACCTCACAGCACGCATGCGTCCTTCACTAGGATGATCATACTCTTCAAACAAGCCAACAGCATTAAGATGCTCGTCTTCGAGAAGTTCATCCAGATAATTAACCTTGGTATGGGGTATGTCCGCATTTCTCAAAAGTTCGCACCATTCATCGGTCGTCTTCTCTGGAGTCATCTCATGGATCATTTGATATAGCGTGTTGATGTTTTCACTACGCTTGACGGCGTCAGTCACAATTTCTAGCTCGGCCAGTTCAGGCCGTTCTACCAAGTGAAAAAAGTCTATCCAGTTTTTTGTGCTATACGGTAACAACGCTATGTAACCATCAGCTGTTGGATAAGGATTCCGATAAGGAGCATTCAAACGATCGTAACCTGTGCCACCCATGCTCGGCACAAAACTCTGCCCAGCCATTTGCTCCGTCATTAAAAACGAAACAATTCCCTCAAACATGGGTGCTTCTATAGCGCACCCTTTACCAGTGCTTTGTTTGTGAAGCAAACCACCCAATACGGCAATTGTTAACTGAAGGCCTGCCACTTTATCGGCAACGATAGTGGGCAAATAACGCGGCCGGCCTTCCTTGTCAGCATTTACGTATGCCAGACCCGACGCTGCCTGTATTATGTCATCATACGCAGGTACGTCAGCCAGTGGGCCTTCTTCGCCAAATCCCTGAGCATTGCAGTAGACGATATTTGAATTCCGAGATTTCACATCTTTGTAACCAATGCCCAGCTTGATTGCTGTCTTGGTTCTCATGTTATGAACAACTACGTCTGCGGTGGCTGCAAGCCGATAAAAAATATCCTTCCCCTGATCACTCTTGAGATTCAAAGCCAGAGATTGCTTGTTACGATTGCAATTCACAAACCCAGCTCCCATCTGATCAGATCGCCCAGGACGCACGGCACGAAACATATCTCCTTCGATACTTTCTATTTTTATAACTTCGGCACCGAAATCACCAAGCATTTGGGTCGCGTAGGGGCCCAACACAACGGAGGTTAAGTCGAGCACCCGGATTCCATCCAAAATAGCAAACATTGATTTTTTCCTAAAAAACGCCAAGCAGTGTACTAAAGGCAGAGCTTACGGACGCTGCCCGATTAGATTAACAAACAAAAAGCTGAAATACTGGGTTAATGTTTCGTTTAGGGTGCCCGACAGGTAAAGTTTTCCGCCTCATTAACACTCCCTGAACCGGTGTAGACTCCTACTTCCGGATAGGGACAAAGGGGTCTGCTGCGATCCACCTCACCATCGATACGATGCACTGCGGTAATACTTTCTGGCGCCTCACCCCGTTCCACCCAAGTCTCCAAAACAGAAAGCGAATCGAAACTGTTTGGCCCCGGACCACCGGCACAATGACCCATACCCGGCGCCATGAACAAGCGATAAGAATCGTGGATCGCCTCCCGGCCCCCAAATGTCGCGAGCACTCTTTCGTAGTACTGGGTAGCATTCTTGGGTGAAATTTGAGGGTCACTCCAACCGTGATAAGCGATAAGTTTACCTCCGTTGTCAAAGAACTCACTGAGGTCGGTGTCAAGTGCATTTAGTGTATCGTCATCTGTCTGTTCTGCCTTGACGATGTCGGTCTCGAAATCGAACTGATCGATGTTCCATTCTTCAGTGCCATACACTAGGTAACGGTATTGATCTATTCCAGTGGCGCGGGCGGACCGTGTCCATCCTAGATCAGTCCAACCCTTTTCACTTCCCGGTAACAATCCGGTAATAGCCCGTCCTGAGGCTGGATTGACGGGAGAATCGTAGATCATTTTTACAGTGTTAACCTGTTCGGACGTTAAGCAATGAGTGAGGGAATCGCTGCTACACTGCAGCACAGAGGGATCAAAATTACATTGAGCCGGTTTTCCAATCAGGCCGTCGACTAAACCATCATCCGCATCGCATGCAGTAATTGCGGCGTTGTAAACCAAGTCTCGGTCAGCTTCCAAAAGGCGTGCGGTTTCATTCGCTTGTAGGTAGGTCGCGATACGCAGAGATGCAGCCGCCCGCCCAGTCCAGTCTGCACCGGGCGCACCTGCGACGATGCCGTCGAAATCTGCAGGAAAGCGTTGCGCTTCTTTCATCGCTTGTCGCCCTCCAGCCGAACAACCAGTAAAGTATGAATAACGAAGCTCGTCATCATAGAAAGCAGCGATGATCTGCTTGGAGGTCACATTCATTTCATGAACTGCACGCCATCCAAAATCTACGACTTTTTCGGGATGCCCAAGCCCAAAGCTCGCAGTGTTGCCGAGATGCCCCGTATCGGTGGAGCTGGCGGCAAAGCCTCGAGACAGAGGCAGAACTAGAGCCCCGTGCCGAACATTTCCCGTAAAAGCCCCATTGCCAACAGCCACGTACTTTCCATTCCAATTTTGGGTGGGTAACCACAACTCCATCTCGATATCTGAGTCTGCACTTGGTGTCATCGTGGCTACTACTCTACAAAATTCCGGAAGCGATCCAAAATTACCCCTTACTTCATCAAATTGCCCTTTATCCACTATTTCGCTAACCGTAATTTCCACATTGGGCAGGCTCAAAGACTCAAGGCCTTGGCACGCTTGTGTTGATTGCTGCGAAAGCACTAAAGAGCTGAACCCGAGTAGTGAAAGAGCGGCATAGATTGCGAAAAGCTTTTGAGAAATCATAGCTGTTCCTCCGGGGAATCTTGTTATCAGAAGTCGCTTGGTCCCAAGCATAATCACACTCCGCTCAGGAGTCTAGCCAACCAAGAAATAGGTCAATGAGTTGCGGTGGACGGTGATAAACCAACCCTTCTTTCGATTCAATAAAGCTCTGGGTTGTTAGTTGATCACCACCGTCGCTTGCATCTCAGGATGCAGGGCGCAGAAGATCTGATAGTTGCCCGGCTCATTGAAAGAAATTTCGTAGGTGCCACCAGTACCCAGCACTCCGCTATCAAACTCGCCAGGACGAGGACTAATGGACGATCCAGCGGTTACTGTATGGGGTACTCCGTCAGCGTTACCAAACCTGATGGTTTCACCCACGTTGGCCTCAATACTGCCAAAGCTGAAGTTGATGATCGGTGCAGCCACTGCGCCTCCATCGCTTATAGTACGGATCTCGAGTAGCTCTCCTGGCGAGGAAGCGAGCGGCCATACACTGGGATTGAACATGGCGAATACCCCACCCTGGGGATCGAATTCGGGTACCACGTAAGTGTGCATCATCCAACTCGGCATTACCGGTACGAAGACACCACCGCCCGCTGCGCATTCCTCAGGAGTTGCGCTTGTTGCGGTTACCTCGACCTCGTCACTGACGTCGTTTGCGTTTTCTACGGTCCCACCGGCACAGGTATTGTGGTGCACATGCCAATTGTCAAGATCACCCGCGAAAGCGTCGGGATGATTCTCACTGAGCGCAAGATTAAACACTGCGCCCACAGGCCGGAAACCGTCTTCTCCCATAAATTTGTCCCCATCGCAGTATCCGATGTCGGGTCTAGGAATCCGTTCGCCACCTTCTTTAGCAAACAGGATCATTTGGGGACGATCGGGATTGAATTCCATGCCAGCCCCAGGGTCTGTCACATGGATCCCCATGTTGGCGGTCTGGGCTGAGGATACGTTAAGACCTGCCGCGCAGGCATCGTCAAGTGTCTCGTACTGCAAGACGGCAGCCTCGACCCGAGCGAGCTGACCGAGTAATTCACCGAGTGTGTCGCGATCCATTTCGAGATAGTCGGGAATCTCTCCGCCCGCTTCATAGATCGCCTGCAGCTCGACATAAGAACACTCTTGGGCGAGCTGCTGACATCGAACCTGGCGGCCTATAGGTCCCTCGATAAGGGTTGCCACAATGTCGTCGCCCTGACGTTGATATACGTAGCGGCTGAATCCGTAGGCTCCTAATGGCTCGTCTGGAGTGACATCAGGCAGCGATCGATCATTTGGAGGACTTGCCAGTTCGGCGACCTGTGCCGCGTAGTCAGGCAGGACGACTTCTTGTTGAGGATCGATGGTTTCCGAGCAAGCGGGTATTGTTAAAGCCACCACAATCGCGCTTCTTATCAATCGTCGCATACTCCCTTCCCCCTTTGATTATTTTGGAACTTACGGTCATTGAAAAGCTTGAGCGTATCAGCCAACCTAGGCTCTGTCGAGTCTATTTCGGGATCCTGCCTTCGCATAGAATATACCAATTAACTGCTCCAGAGCTGTGAACTTTTGGCGACTGCGCAATCGCGTTTAACCAACCTCTGCTAACTACCAGACCCTTAGTGCAGTTCTGTTTCCCCTCCACCAATGACCCAAGCCGAGCAGTCTTGCTCTAAAGCCATGGGTTGCAGTTTCCGCGCCCTTATTTTTTCCTAACTGCAACAACCTTCGAAACGTTTAGATTCCATTTGAATCAGTGTAACCTGATAATGTTTACCCAAATTTCTGTTAAAGACCTAACTATTATCTCCAAGTTTAAGTGAAACATCATGAACAATGAGAAATTAGCTGGCATTCTATTGCTACTCGTTTTAGTCCCTTTTTTTGACTCCCAAGGGCAAACCTCTCTAACCTCCGATTTTCGACCCCTGACCCAAGAAATGCTCAATAATCCAAATCCCGACGACTGGCTAATGTGGCGGGGCGGGTATGAAAACTGGGGCTATAGCCCACTGGACCAAATAACCCGCGATAATGTCGATCGCCTCTCACTGGCCTGGTCCTGGGCCTTTGCGCCCGCTGCAACGGGATCCAACGGAATGCAGGTCGAACCGACCGTCTACGATGGCATCATGTACCTACGCCATTCTAATGAGAAATATTCGGCTCATGACGCCGCTACTGGCGACCAGATCTGGGAATATTCGCGACCTATAACCGGCGAAGTAATTCAAGGAGATACCCGCTTAACTATACATCGAGGCCGGGGTGTATTTATTTATGGAGACAAACTAATTTCCCATGCTACCGACGGCATGCTTTTTGCTCTACACCCTGCCACGGGACAATTGTTATGGGAATCAGCGATGGTGGATTATCGATCCGGGCAACAGCCCAGTGGAGCGCCAGTGGCCTATGGGGGGGTTGTCGTTGTGCCATATAACTGCACTGCATGGACGGCAGCTGACCCTTGTCATCTGTCCGCTTATAGCACCGAGAACGGCGAATTATTGTGGCGCTGGTTCACCAGCCCTACTCCGGATGACCCCATGCATCGTACCTGGGGAGATGACCCCCAAGTCTATCCCCTCGAACAGCGACGTAATATGTCACCGTGGATGACCCCCGCTGTTGATACCGATCGTGGACTGTTTATTTTCGGTATCGGTTCCAGTGCTCCGCAGCAACCTGAACTGGCAGGCACGAATGGGGAATGGCCTGATCGTCTGTATCAAGGCTCGACGGTTGCTCTAGACCATCGTACTGGCAAATTGGCCTGGTGGGCTCAACATCATTCTGATATGTGGAACGACGACGCAGTGTATGACCGCATTCTTGTCGACGCCAAAGTTGATCCAGACCCACCGAACGCCTTGGGTATAAACCCATCCATTGACGCAGATAAAACACGTGAGCTAGTAATCGGATCTTTCTCCAAGGATGCGATCTTTTACGTTTATGACAGAAGCGATGGTACGTTTCTGTATGCTCGACCAACTGCATACCAGAACATTATTGCAGGCTATGATGGGACAACTGGCGCTTATACTACAGAGCCAGATGCAATTATGACAGCAGACGTTAATCACGAGGCTACGATTTGCCGTGAGAATCGACAAATTCCCCAAGGTGCCTACAGCCCTTTGACCAACGCCTACTATGTACCAGCATTCAATGGTCCTTGTTCAGTGATGAAGCTAAATTCATCCGAGCCCTCTATCGATACGGGTTACAACACTTCCTATATCGCGACAGTTCCCAGCCCAGCCGAACAACTGGGTCAACCGGAAGCGATCGATGTCACTACTGGCAAGACTCTGTGGCGACTTGAAAGGGAAACCCCGCTGTATGGCATGCTTACTACCGGTGGTGGTCTCTTATTTGCAGCTGATACAAACCGACGTTTCCACGCCATTGATCAATGGACTGGGGAAGTGCTGTGGGAAACTATTCTCAACGGTGCAAGCGATATGGCCCCGATTACCTATTCCGCTGGTGGTCGACAATTCGTAGCCGTAATAGCGCCCAGTGGAACTCAAGCCGCCGCTCAGCATGCAGGCCAACTGGGCCTGCGCGCAGCCACCGGCGTCGCCAATATTGGGCATAGCCTGTTCGTGTTTGCCCTGCCCACGAAGTAGAGCAATCACGAAGAGCTGATCCCGAGTATCAGGTCTACTATGACTCAATCTCTCTCTATCAGAGAAGCCCGCAAAATCGTTCTTTACAGCCAGTGTCTGGACAATCGTCGCCATTTCGGCAGCGGCAGAGATGGCACCCTGGAAGCCATCGAGCACCTCGGTTACGTTCAACTCGATACTCTTTCTGTCGTTGAAAGAGCGCACCACCACACACTTTGGAACCGACTCGGGAAATTTCAGCCTCTACACATCGATCAGCTACAACGAGACGGTCAGATTTTTGAACACTGGGCTCATGCACTGGCCCTGCTTCCCATGAAGGACTACCGCTTCTCCTTGCCAATGATGAATCGCATCGCAGCCGGTGATATCCACTGGTCGCCAAAGAACACCAGGGTAACCAAGAATGTTTTGGAGCGTATTAAAGCCGAGGGGCCTCTACAAGCACGGGATTTCGGTGGTAAGCGACCCGATAATAAAATGTGGTCACGATCTCCTTCAAAGAGGGCTTTAGAGCAACTTTTTATCGAGGGGGAACTCATGATCCCCTACCGTATCAACTTCCGGAAAGTCTATGACCTCAGAGAACGGGTCCTGCCCACTGGTGTGGATACATCAGTACCTAGCGAAGAAGCACTGTGTCGCCATTTGATCGCCAGCTTTCTCCGAGCCCACGGGCTAGGCAGCGTAAAAGAAATGAATTACCTACGTAAAGGAATTGGCCCAGCTATGCGACGCACTGCAAAGGAAATGGAAGAAGACGGACTCGTAGTACCCATCGAAGTTAAAGGGAAAGGACAAGAGTACTTCAGTACGCCAAGCACACTCGCTCTACAGCTTCAAAACCTCCCCCGCAGCAGTTTGCGTATCTTGTCACCGTTCGATAATGCAATCATCCAACGCAATAGAGTGAACAAACTGTTTGATTTTGACTACCAGATCGAGTGTTATGTAAAGAAGGATAAGCGCCAGTTCGGCTATTTCTGCTTACCAATATTACACCGGAACAGCTTGGTGGGAAGAATTGACGCCAAAGCAGATAGAAAAAGAGGGGTGTTGCTTTTGTACCTCTTGCAATTAGAAACCTCCATAACCGATACCGACGCAGTGCTCAAAGCCCTGAACCCGGAATTGAAGCGCTTTGCTGTGTTTAATGGATGCGACACGCTGCAACTCTGTCACTATAACGGCAATGGGCGACACCCGGATTTCGCTTAATTAATCCAATACCAGAAATCAGGTCAGGTCCCTGTAAGGGGTATCTGCCGAGCCCAACCGATCAATCGACACCCCCATTCGCTGCATCAGAGCCAAATGAATCCCAGCGAGGTCTGTTGCTTCTTTATGCTCAATGTACCGACCTGTCCGAATGGTACCGCCCCCACCACCGGCTATGAGAGTTGGTAAATTCGAAGCGTCGTGCTCGTTGCCATCTCCAATGGCTCCCCCCATTAAAACCATACTATTATCCAGTAGAGAGTTTCCATTCGGCTCGCGAATCGATTTCATGCGCTCAAGCAAATATGCAACCTGTTTATGATGCCACCGAATGACTTCGGCATACATAGCTCGTTTTTGCTCCACTGACTCCCAAGAAGTAGAGCCATCGTCATCCTCAGTCATGCCTGATGCGTTCTGGTAATGCGACAACGCATGCCAGGTCCCTTTAACTTCGGGAATAAAATTAAAATAACGATTCGATTGGCCATGATCCAACATAAAGGTGCAAACCCGGGTAGCATCAGATTGAAACGCCATAATCATTATATCCATCATCAGCCGAATGTATGATTCATGATCTGCTGGAATACCAGGTGTTGGGGCAACCAAAGTATCTGTTAATGCACCATCTTCACGCATTTCTTTGGACTGGCGCTCAGCGAACTCAATACGACGCTCCAACGCGCGAATAGATTCAAAATACTCATCTAAGCGGAGGCTATCTGCTGAACTTACCACATTGCCTAGAGACCGCGCATCGGCAAGCACTGCATCCATCACTGACTGATTACCGGTCCCACCTGTCTGCGCATTGAACATCCGATCAAATATAGTCCGAGGTTCAATTTCCCTTGCCATAGGCCGGTCAGGAGTTGACCAAGAAATGGCATTACGAGGAAGTGAATTTGAAAAATATCCCTCTCCCTTCAAAGACAATTCAAGGGAGGGAAGAAGAGTTTCTTCTCTCAAGTGTCTCGCGACAATTTGGTCTGCTGAAACACCACCAGAGTTAACAGCTCTAGAATCATAATCATAGCCGGTTAACCAAGTTGGAGTTCCGTTTACGTGACCGTTACCTTCTGGGGTCCAAATATTACTGGGAATTATAATATTGCCCTTGTGGGGTTCCAGCGGACTCATCCATTTATTTAGCTTAATCAACCTACCATTTTTATCTGTTTCCTCTGGGTACCAAATTCCTCTGGGAATCCCATTAGGGAAATAAAGATAAGCTAACCGATTTATACCTGTCGGTATTGAGGAAACTGTCAAAGGCGCCTGCGCAAACGTTGGAACAACATCTAGCAGTGGGAGCGCAATTGAGGCTCCTATTCCCCGCAAAATAGCGCGCCTAGAATAAATTCCCGCTTTCATTAATTAATCCCCTCACTAGGATTCTTTTTATACTGGAATGGATAGCTGGCGACAACCTCCTGTAACAAAGTCTGAAAACGATAGCCATTTCTTTCTAGGACACTAATAATATTTAAGATTGCCGGCTCATCATAGTATTCAAGCTGTCGACCCAAAGCATATGCCAGCATCTTGGAAACCACTTGCCTCACCAAATCGTCTTCACGGTCTCGGAGGATCGCTTGTTTGAGCCCTGCAGGACCTTCAAAGCCTTCGCCATCGGGAAGAGAACCCGTACTGGAAATTAGTTTCCTAGTGTTTTTGAAATGAATCGTAATTGGCTCAGGACTAGTTTCGGTATTGATCGTAATCGATTCATCAGCTTCTTCGGCACTATCTACCCTTGAACGAAAATCATATGTTTCGCGCCACTGTCCAAAAAAGGAAAAATTCTCCATGCTAAAACCAATAGGATCAATACGGCTATGACAGCCTCGGCAATACTCATTGGAAGAGTGCATTTCTACTTTTTCTCGGAAACTCATCTCCCTCATTTGCTGAAGCTCTTGACTCAGCACTCCCACATTCGGGGGTGGTTCTGGAGGCGGGGTACCTAGAACTGTATCGAGCACATATACACCACGCTTAACCGGGCTGGTTGTCGTGTAATTTGAGGTGAGTGCGAGAATGCTCGCATGCCCTAGGATACCGCCTCGATTAGGATCATCAATAGGTATTCGACGCATGTGATCGCCACTAATTCCTTCTATACCATAAAGCGTGGTCGCTAGTTCCTCGTTTACAAAAGTGTAATCCGAATCAATGAGATTTCTAATTGGCGAATCCCCACGCAATAGTGACATAAAAAACATAGAAGTCTCATCGCGCATCGCTGTCATCAAGCTAGCGGTGCACCAGGGGTTATCGATTGGATCCAGCCAGATACGGGTGCCAACATTGTGAAACCCTAACCATTGTGCAGCAAAAACATCACCCAGAGTGTTAGCTTTTTGATCTTCTAACATACGGAAAACTTGGTTCCGTAGAACTGTCTGGTCACTTAATTTACCTTCCTTAGCTAAATCAAATAATTCCTGGTCTGGCATTGTGGCCCACAAGAAATAGGACAGACGTGAAGCTAATTCGAAGTCCGATACTGGGTAAGACTCCTTTCCGTCGCGGCCAACTTCCACTCTTAGCAGAAATTTTGGCGAGATTAATACTGTTTGCAGGACTTGCTTTATAGCGCTCTCGTAAGAAAGTCCTTCGGCTCTGGCCTGGGTAAATTGCGCCACTGCCTGTTTAACTTCGATGCTTTCCGCAGGTCTGCGGTAAGCTCGCCCCATGAAATTGGCCAGAACAGCTTCAGCGGCTTTGTCTTCACCTACATAAGCGCCGGGTGTCTCAATATATATAATTTCCCGGGTTCGCCAATGAATTGCTGAACTCGGCTCTGCCGGTAGCGCAAGTTCCAAGATGCTCTGAGCGGCACCAATATATCTCTCCATCAGCGAAGATTGAAGGAACAATGTATTGTAGGAATTTTCAAATCCGCTGGATCCGATCAGCTCAGTTGGGAAGCGGTCAGTAACATTCAGTTCGACGCCGAATAGATCACGTATCGTGTTGTCATACTCGGTGTGGGTTAGCCGCTTCATCAGCTCGAAACCAGGATTATCGATTGAGGAATAGTCAAAACCATCAATATCCTGTCGCAACAAGAACAGCATTTCGGCTCGTACTTCGTCGCTGGGCTGTGGAGCACCGGGAGGCGGCATGTTGCCGACTTCCAGTGCTCCGATTACGCGGCGCCAGGTATCCAGATTTTTAACTAGCGGCCTCTCTTCCAATAAGGCGCTGAGGTTGATGCCTGCAGTCTGAGTACTCACTCCATGGCAGGCTAAGCAGTTTTTTTCGAGCAGCGTTGTCAGTTCATGCGCTGCGTCCCCCTGGCCAAAAGTAGACGAGTTGGCAAACCCGATTGAGATTGCAAAAACAAGTGAGCCAGCCAGCTTTGTCACTCGAAATTTCATTTTTTTAGATGAGTACACAGTCCCGCTCAGGAATTTATCTTTTCTTTAAGCTTCGAAATAATAATAGCATGTGGTTAAGATCTAGAGCACAGCGTAGGCCATGAATACCCCTATTGCTGTGGCACCGGCTCCTCCAATACGCACCAAATTGGCGTTCAAACGTGCCGATCTAAGGGCCACTTTGGTAAAAGTGGCCATGGGAATCACAGCCACAAAAATACCCGCAATGAGGGCTATTACTCCTATTAGGTTAAAAATAAGGGGATACCGGGACCCATCTGCCACCAGAATAAAAACAATACCTAGGATGAAGCGACCAGCGACAGCAAAATTCCTAAATACTGGGGAAAAAGCGTGTTGTTTTAAAAAATTCTGAGCCAGCCGAGGTTGAACCAGTGTTATTAATCCAACCATCACGAATGCGGCTGCGAAATACGAAACGAGCGTCGTCACCTAACAACACCCTGTTCAGTTTCAAGCTGCAAGCGTCTGATGCCCGCCATGACACCGTGAAAACCATAATTGCCTTCGTGGCACGCATACTCGTATATTGGTTGATGCATACTTCGCATGGGTATTACCGCCGTCCACGGAGCTATCCAGGTGGTTGGATCCTCGATGGTAAATTGATATTGAATGCTATCTGGTCCTGTCCGGGTGAATTTTTCCACAAGATGCATCTTCGAGGTTGAATCGGCAAAGGCGGTACCTTTCCAGAAGTTAACCGTATCGACGACCAGGGTATCTCCTTCCCA
>Ga0209752_1000144_pt1 | contig 33461 bp, 26 predicted proteins | sample METZYME_3_250m_FD_187548 | JGI IMG/M metagenome (GOLD analysis project Ga0209752, IMG submission 187548) | Marine microbial communities from oxygen minimum zone in mesopelagic equatorial Pacific - METZYME_3_250m (SPAdes) (version 2) | ecosystem: Environmental > Aquatic > Marine > Oceanic...
CAGGCTTATTACTTTCTGGATCTATACCGAGGTCACGAGAACCGAGGGCTTCGCTTCTGGTTACATTTTGATTTTGATTAATTAAATCTGTAAAGGGTTCCCAGAATTCTTTTACGAGTGGTTTGAATTGTTTTTCCCCACGGGAGACGGCATCAAGCTGATTTTCTAATTTGGATGTAAATTCATAATCAACGTATTGGGAAAATCGTTCAGTTAAATATTTATTGACTAATTTTCCAGTATCAGTCGGTTGAAAACGTCTTCCATCCATATCCGCATATTTTTCCTGTAGTTTGGCAATAATTGTCGCGTATGTAGAAGGTCTGCCGATGCCATGCTCTTCAAGAGTTTTAACAAGGCTTGCCTCAGTAAATCGGGGGGGAGGTTCTGTAAAATGCTGTTCCGTTCTTAAAATGTCGATTGTTATGATGTCACCTTTATTAATTTCAGGTAGTAGTTTATCACTGTCATCAATGACTTTATCATCTTTACTCTCCTGATAGACGGCCATAAAACCTGGCTTGACAAGTATTTGTCCATTTGCTCTAAATTGGTGTGCTTTTGAATTATCTGGTTCAGTTGATAAGTCTATTTTTACTGTATCAAAAACAGCTGCTTCCATTTGGCTAGCCATGGTTCTTTGCCATATTAGTGTATAGAGTTTTAATTGATTTTCATCGAGAATTGTTTCCATTGATTCCGGTGTACGTGTAATCGATGTAGGTCTAATTGCTTCGTGAGCTTCCTGAGCATTTGCAGCTTTGTTTTGGTATTTTTGAGGTTTATCAGGAACATTCTCATTACCAAAACGATTACGTATCATTTCCCTAATTTCATCAATTGCATCAGAAGAAAGGTCTACTGAATCTGTTCTCATATAGGTTATTAATCCGATATTACCTTCATTAGGCAACTCAATCCCCATATAAAGTCCCTGAGCTACGCTCATTGTGAACCGTGCAGTGAAACCCAGTTTTCGTGATGCTTCTTGTTGTAATGTGGATGTTCTAAACGGCGCCGCTGGATTTCTACGGCGTTGTTTTTTTTCTATATTTACTGCTGTTAGATTATTCTTGGCGTCATTAAGAATGTTTTTTTCAGCTTCTCGCGCTATCTCTTCATTTTTAAAGCTGAATTTTTCAACTTTTTCCCCAAAATATTTAACAAGGCGAGATTTAAAAGTTTGCTCTTTTTGTCTGACATCAGCCTCGATCGACCAGTATTCTTGAGCTTCAAAAGCGTCAATTTTAAGTTCTCTTTCAACAATTAGCCTTAACGCTGGGCTTTGGACTCGCCCAGCACTTTTGGCGCCACCACCAATAGTTTTCCATAACAATGGGGAGAGATTAAAACCGAACAGGTAATCTATAGCTCGACGCGCAAGATAAGCATCTACCAACTCTTTATTCAATTTGCGAGGATTCTTCATAGCCTCACGCACTGCATTTTTGGTTATTTCATAGAACACAATGCGATAAATGGGTTTTTCGTTGATTAATCCCTCGTCATTCAGTAGTTCGGTGACATGCCATGATATTGCTTCTCCTTCTCTATCAGGATCAGTTGCCAGGTATAATGCATCTGCTGTTTTGAAGGCAGTTATAATTTTTTTGACTTGTTCGCGGCTCCGTTCACCAATTTCAAAAATCATGTCGAAGTTATTATCAGGATCAATAGAGCCTTGACGACTTGGTAAATCACGAATGTGACCAATAGTGGCCAAAACATCATAATCTTCTCCAAGATAACCACTGATGGTCTTAGATTTGGCTGGCGACTCAACTATTACGAGATTATTTGGCATCTAGGATTAAAACCTCATTAACAATTATATAAAATTAATAATCTTGGACTATATGGCGGATTAAATACTTGTTTGAGAGGTGTGTGTCAAGAAATTTGTTTTTTTGACAGATTTTTACTTTATCATTATTTTTTATTTTTTTATTAATGAAGCATATTTGTTTCAGATGAAAAAACTAAATCTTCCATTTTAGAATATGCAGCTTCTTGTCCTGGCTGACTAAAGAGCAACATAAGTACGATCCACTTAATTTGTTCGATATCAAAGGCTGCTGTTTCTAATGCAAGCAAGCGATCTATCAAGATTTCCCGCTGTTTTAATGACAATATGCCCCTGTGTTCGAGGTTAGAAATAAATCCACGGCAACTTGAGTTTAATCTAGATAATTCAATGTCGTTATATATTCTTGTGCATGTTTCTGCTTGAGTGTCGAGATCAAATTTATTCTCAATTTGAACTAGGCTATCAAGCCAATCCATTGCTCTGTCAATTTCAATATGACTAAATCCTGCGCTACGTAATTTTATTAGAAGTTGGTTTTCGCTATGATCTTGTTGATCATTTGTGTTTGCGTATGTTTCAAATAAGTAGATTAGAACGTCAAGTACGTTTTCTTTCATTTTTTGAGCCCTTTACGTAAATTGATAAGGGTATATAAAAGTTTTTGTGATTTAGATAATTATCCCAAGTAAAGAGCACGGAGTAAAATTTTATCTTGGTCAATGTGAATTTTTTCTGAAATGTTGTTAGACAGCAAGGAAAATTTTGTTGATTATAGTTTACAATTTCTTTAGGTTTAAAATAATGGCAATATTAACAATTCTTGAATTTCCTGACCCAAAACTTCGCATCAAAGCGGTACGAATCAACGTAATTGATGACAAGTTGCAGCCTATTATCGAGAATATGTTAGAGACAATGTATTTGGCTCCAGGAATAGGTTTAGCTGCGACACAGGTTAATATTCATAAAAGACTTCTCGTAGCAGATGTAACCAATGACCAAACTGACCCTTATGTTCTAATTAATCCTGAAATTATTCACAAAGAAGGCAAAACAGTAACCCAAGAGGGCTGTTTGTCAGTTCCTGATTATTATGCCGATGTTGAAAGAGCAGAGAAAATTGTCGTTAATTATCTTGATTACGAAGGTAAGATACAAAAAAAAGAATTTAATGAATTATTAGCAGTTTGCATACAACATGAAATTGATCATCTTGATGGTAAATTATTTGTTGACTATTTGTCTGAAGTAAAACGGCAGAAACTCCGCAGAAGCCTTAAAAAAGGTAAAAAGCAAAAATCGGTTTCAAACTCAATAGTTCTATAAGGACTAATTGATATTTCTATTATGATGACAGAAAAAATAATATTTGCCGGTACACCAGAATTTGCATGTCCTGCACTGAAAATTTTGGTTGATATGGGCGCAGGCCCTGAAATGGTTTTAACGCAACCAGATCGAAGATCAGGAAGAGGTCAAAAATTTAAAATAAGCCCTATTAAAAAATATGCTATATCTGAAGATATACTAGTAAGACAGCCTGAACACCTTGACGATGTTGGTTTCATATCAGAGTTAAATAATATTAAGCCAGATGTAATCATTGTAGCTGCATATGGATTAATTTTACCCAAAGATATACTTAGTATTCCGAGATATGGATGCATTAATATTCATGCCTCACTTTTGCCAAGATGGCGTGGGGCGTCACCTATCCAGTCAGCTATTTTAGCTGGCGATGAAGATACAGGTATTAGCTTGATGAGCGTAGAAGAGGGTTTAGATAGTGGTCCTATATTTTGCTCGGAATCTATAACTATTGGTGAGTCGGAAACTTATGGAGAATTGCATGATCGCCTAGCAACCCTTGGAGCAAAATTACTTAAAGGAAATTTAGGAAAAATATTATCAGGTAATCTTCATTCAGAACCTCAAGATAGCAATAAAGTAACATACGCTAGAAAAATAAAAAAAATAAAAACCCGTATTAATTGGGATTCTTCAAATACCTCCATAAATAGACAAATAAGAGCATATAATCCATATCCAACAGCTTTTTTTCAATTCAAAGACGAGAAAATAAAGTGCTGGAAAGCCAAAATCGGCTGTAATAATGGAAGCCAAGCTGGAAAGGTAATCAACTTTGGAGCAGAAGGAATTGAGGTTGCGTGTGGTCAGGGCTCGTTAATAATAACTGAAATTCAGAGACCTGGACGTCGTCGGTTGCACGCTACTAAATTAGCACAACAATATGATCTTACCGATGCACTATTTCAATAGATTCTCTTATGTCTTCCGTTAACGAAGGCGCATTGATACGCGCTAAATCTGCTAAAGCCATAGATGCAGTGATTAATGAAGGACAATCACTGAATACTGTTATTTCAAATTTCGAGAAACAAATTTCTCCCGATGGCAGAGCATTGCTTAGAATGTTTTGTTTTGGTGTGCTCCGTTTTTTTTGGCGTTTAGATAGCCAAGTATCTTCTCTTATCGATCGCCCTATAAGAAAAAGAGATCGCATAATTCATTTTTTATTAATGCTTGGTATTTTTCAACTTACGAATACTAGAGTTGCTACCCATGCTGCTGTCCTTCTTACCGTTGAGGCTACTAGACTATTAAAACACCCTAAAAAAATACCTTTCGTGAATGCGGTACTAAGAAGATTTATAAATAATAAGAATACAATGAACTTGAGTTCTGACGAATTGGTAGTTTTTAATCATCCCAGGTGGCTAATTGATTGTCTAAAAAATGATTGGCCCGATCATTGGCAAGGCATTCTTAATGCAAATAATGAAAGAGCTCCTATGTGGCTCAGGGTAAATCCAAATAAAATGGATGTGAATACTTATCTCAAACGCTTAGCGAAATTAGCTAAAAAGAAACCTAAAGAAATAGGAATAACTCATAAAAATATAAAAAATGCGATTTGTTTAAAAAAACCATGGGCAATAAACGATTTACCTGGTTTTGATATAGGAAATGTATCTATTCAAGATGGAGCAGCTCAAATTGCAGCCCCATGGCTTTTAAATAATGGAGCAGATAATGTTTTGGATGCCTGTGCAGCTCCGGGCGGAAAAACAGGACATATACTGGAAATTAGTGATTCAACAATGATTTTAACGGCAGTTGATTCTGATACTTCTCGTACAAAAAAAATCAAAGAAAATCTTAAAAGACTTGGTTTGAATGCTAATGTTATTGTCGGTAATACAATCCGACCAAAACAGTGGTGGAACTCAAAGCCATTTAATCAGATATTATTGGATGCTCCATGCTCTGGTAGTGGCGTCATCAGGCGTCATCCTGACATTAAGCATTTACGAAGGCAGACTGATATAAATTCTCTTGCCGCACAACAAATAGATATGCTTGAAGCGCTTTGGCCACTTTTGGCTCCAGGTGGACGTTTACTATATGTAACTTGCTCAGTAATTAAAGCAGAAAATGACGATGTTATTTCACATTTTAAAAAGCGTTTTCACAATATTAATAAAGATGTTTTGTTGCCAAATAACAACATCCGCGATTTAATGTACCCAACTTGTCATGGATTTCAGATATTACCAGGTAAGTTTGATATGGATGGGTTCTATTTTTGTTGTTTAGAAAAGGCCGCTTAAATTGAGTTTTTTGAAGAATAAAAAATTTTGGATATTATTATTAATACTAAATAATTTAGTATTTTTTCCTGTTTCAATTTTCTCTCAAAATTTACCAAATAATGAAGGTTTTTTTGATGTTCGTTCCGCTTCTACTTCCCTTAATGATGGTGTTTATAAGCTAGATGCACGCCTTCAATTGTTCATGAGTGAAGAGGCAAGGGATGCTTTGGGAAGCGGTGTGCCATTAATTATAGAACTTAATATAGAAATCATCCGTATAAGAAGATTCCTTCCAGATGCTCGTGATGCTGAATTGATTATTCAATATGAACTTCAATATCGCCCATTAAGTCAAAGATATATTGTACAAAGATTAAATAGTCTTGAGCAGGAGTCTTTCTCAACCCTTTATTCCGCTTTGAATCATCTTGGACGTATTCAAGGCTTACCGCTGATAGATAGTTCACTATTAAATGCAAATAGTAATTATAGGGTCAGATTTAGAGCATTACTTGGTACAAGACAGTATTCTGCTCCTCTTCAAATACTTATTTTTTGGAGGAGTGAGTGGGATCTTAAAAGTGAGTGGTACGAATGGCGACTCGAAAGATAAATAAAATTGTATATGGCTTCCTTGGCATTGCCGGGATTGTTCTATCATTTATTGCTTTATTATTGCTAAGCGAAACGGCTAAAAATTCTGAAAATTTCGATCAATTAGCCACTACTATATTGTTAATAAATATTGCTTGTTTGATTGTTTTATTTATTTTGCTAATTGGCAATTTAACTGAACTTTATCGCGACTACCGCGCCAATATTCCTGGCTCTAAGCTTAAAGCCAGAATGGTTGCTATGTTTTCAGGGCTCGTAATCATTCCTCTATGCGTAGTTTTCTATTTTTCAATGCAATTTATTAATCGCGGAATTGATACTTGGTTTAATGTTGAGGTTGAAGAAGGATTTGATGATGCACTAGCTTTGAGTCGTACTGCTTTGGAAACTCAGATGCGTGATCATCTTGTAGCAACAGAAAACGTGGCCAATGAACTTCGAAATACGGATACACGACAATTAATATTTAGATTAGGTGCGCTGAGACAAAATATTGGTGCAAGTGAGATTACTTTATTTGGAAGAAATAGCCAAATATTAGCTACGAGCTCGAATCAAGAGGTTAATAGTTTGCCAGAATCACCTACAGATGAAGTCATCATGCAGACAAGACAAAATCTTCCTTTTGTAAGTTTAGACCCAAAAGGAGAAGGCGGATATGAAATTCGTACCGCCATACCTTTGTTGCTTAATGAACCAAATTCACCCGATTCGATGGGTTTGCTTAGAGCCCGTTTTTTTGTCCCAGAGCGTATTGCACGGATGGCGGACACTGTTGATTCTTCTTCTAGCGATTATAAACGTATTCTTTTTCTGCGTGAGCCATTAAAGCGAACATTTTCTTTAACATTAACAATTGTTCTAATGATTTCTTTGTTGGCTTCAATATCTGGCGCTTTTTTTCTATCCAGAAGGCTTGTTTCACCCATCCAAGATTTGGTTGCAGGTACAAAAGCTGTTGCAAAAGGAAATTTTGATATGCAAATTACCGTGCCTTCTCGTGACGAAATAGGATTTCTTATCAGTTCTTTTAATGATATGACAAAAGGACTTTCCTTAGCTCGCAAGCAGGCTAGTCTGAGTCAAGCACAAGTTGAAGAAGAAAGAACAAAACTAGAGATCATTTTGGCCAGTTTATCAACTGGAGTAATCTCATTGGAGACTGATTTAAAATTACGGACTGCAAATAAAGCTGCTGAATCAATATTATCAATAGATTTAAAAAAACAGTATGGCAAAAATCTCTCTGATATAGCCAAAGGACATAGTCTTCTTGAGCAACTGTTCGATATTGCAAAAAAACGAATAGATAAAGGGGATGTTAAATGGAGAGAACAAATTGTTCTACGAGGTGAAATTGGTCGTAGAGTGTTGCTCTGCGAGTGTACCGCGATTAAAAGTGATAAATCTGATGAAGGAGGCTTTGTTATTGTTTTTGATGATATTACTGCTCTTCAACAGGCTCAACGAGATGCCGCATGGGGAGAAGTTGCTAGGCGTCTGGCACATGAAATCAAAAATCCACTTACCCCAATACAGCTTTCTGCAGAACGGATGCGAAGAAAATATTTAAATAAGATGTCACGCAAAGACGGCGCGATTATGGATAGGGCAACCCACACAATTGTACAGCAAGTCGAAGCGATGAAAGAGATGGTGAATGCTTTTAGTGATTATGCGAGGGCGCCGGATATGGACATCCATTTATTTGGTATTACGTCACTAATAAACGAGATTGCAGACTTATATCGTTCAAAAGAAAGCGATATCAAAATCATTGTTGAAGCTGAAGCGAATTTACCTGAAATTATGGCTGATTCAGGACGTGTTCGGCAGATGTTACATAACTTAATAAGAAACTCGACTGAAATACTAGAATTTCAGGATCTAGGAATCATTACTATAAGCGCTACACTTGTCAACAATGAAGGTATTGATTTTATATCAATATCTGTTAATGATAATGGTCATGGTTTCGCTTCAGAATCGATTGAGAAAGTTTTTGATCCATATGTCACAAGCAAACCAAAGGGTACGGGTTTGGGGCTAGCTATTGTAAAAAAACTGGTAGAGGAACACATTGGAAGAATTGAAGCTGAGAATCTTCCAGAGGGAGGGGCATCCATTACTATTCTTCTTCCATTGAATGAAGTAGCACGTGAAGCTGCTATGGCTTTGATTCCTACCAAATCAGAAAACAGGAAAACTCAAGCATGAGTGCTTTGAAAATATTAGTTGTTGACGATGAGGCTGACATTCGTGCTCTTATAAAAGAAATCCTTAGTGATGAAGGTTATGATGTGATTGTTGCCTCTAGCGCGTCAGAAGCTAGATTATTTCGAAAACAGAACTCCCCGGATCTTATACTTCTGGATATTTGGATGCCAGATATAGATGGAATTACCTTATTAAGGGAATGGGCGGAAGATGACAGCTTTGTATGTCCTGTAGTTATTATGTCCGGACATGGGACTGTTGATACTGCAGTTGAGGCAACTCGTCTAGGAGCATTTGATTTTATTGAAAAACCATTATCTATTGCAAAATTACTCCGAACCGTTGAGAAAGTAATTAAAGTTTCCCAGAAACAACGTAGCTCCCAATCTTTGATTAAAACAACTCTCATTTCAGTAGGGCATAGTCTATTGATGGGAGAACTAAGAGATAAATTAGAGAATTTTGCCAAACTAGACTCTTCTGTCCTGCTCGAAGGAGAGGCAGGAACGGGGAGGGGTACTTTTGCAAAATACATGCACGATGTAAGTCATCGTTCTGAAAATCCTTACATAACAATTCCATCGGCGTCCCTAACAGAAAATAATTTTGAAGAGCAAATCTGCGGGAGAGAGGATAGTCATGGGATATTTTCTGGTTATTTAGAGCGCGCGGAAAACGGAACAGTAGTTATTGATGAATTGACCAATCTTAGTCCACCAGCTCAGAAATTGATTTTAAGTGTTACTGAACAAAAATCATTTTTGAGACAAAATGGAAACACACCCATTCAATTGAATGCAAGGATAATAGCGACAATTGATAGAAATTATAATGCCATAATTACAGAAGGAAATGTGCGTTCAGATTTGGTATCAAATTTGGGCATTCTTACAGTAAAAGTTCCGTCTTTGCGTGAACATAATGAAGACATTCCTGAACTTTTGAGTTTTTATGTGGATAAGTTTGTCGATGAAGAGGAGTTAAAATATAGAAAATTTGATGTTGCCGCACAAAATCGTCTGAGAAATTATCCATGGCCTGGAAATTTACGCGAGTTAAAAAATCTTGTACAAAAATTTTTGGCTAGTGGTAAAGAAACAGAAATTACTCTTGAAGAAATTGAAAATGAAATTGAATCTTCAATATATAAAAATGATGCTTTTGCAGATAAAGATATGTTATCTCTACCACTTCGAGAGGCAAGAGAGCAGTTTGAACGTAGCTATCTGCAACAACAATTGATACTTTGTGATGGGAAAGTGGGCAAACTTGCAAGCAGAGTCGGTATGGAGAGAACACATTTATATAGGAAGTTAAAATCTTTAAACATAGAATTTGGCTTTAGGCCTGGAAAGAACGATAAATGAAATATCTTGCATCACTTAAGCATTCCTTAGATTTTATTGCGATGATTTTAGCTGTAATTGGTTTTTTTGGAGTGCTACAAACATTTATTGTGGGCAAACATTACATTATTCCAACGCTATTATTATGTATTACGATCTTCTTAGGAAATCTAGCTTATTACGGTTACCGGGGTAGTAATTTCGCTAAACGGGTATTATTTTGGATAACTGTTATTTTTACATCGCATATGATTTTTGCATTTTTTTTCACCAAAAAGTATAGAGAGATTTTCGGAGATTATTTTGAATATCTTTCTGGCTTTATCATTATATTTCTTATTTTTCTGCTCTACCATTACGCTAGAAAAAATAGAATATTTCCTAGTTAATAATTATAAAGAGTATTAGGAGAGGCCTCGATGAAATATATTCGGATTTTTGCTCTTATGACATATGGATTTATTGCCGGCGTATATTTTGCAAATAGTTTTGCACAAGAACCGATCCTAGACCCCATTAAAGTGGCACCTCATATATTTGATGTGGTTTTTGAAAATAATAAAGTTAGAGTTCTTAAAGTTACTGATCGAAATGGGGATACTCAGCCGCTTCATGCTTTACTTGATAGAGTTGTTGTACACCTCAGCCCATGCGCTTGGATGAATAAAGATGAAAGCGGTAAAACAAGCATGCAATCTCACAAATTTGGAGATGTTTACTGGTCAAATGCAGTTGTTCGAGGTGGTAAAACAAGTTCGGTTATTCAAGAATGCCAGTCTATTGAGATTGAAATTAAGAATCACCAGATTTAATCATTAAAACCTCCACATTAGCCTTTTTTAATTCATCGTATATATTATTTAATTTTACTGCGTCACTTATCGGCCCAATACGTACTCGATAAAATATTTTGTCAGCAATTGATATTTTTTTAATTTCTGATTGAATTCCCATTTTATTTAATAAAATTTGTTGTTTTTCAGCATCTAAGTTCTTTATAAAGGCACCGACCTGTAGGATATATGGCCCTGATTCAAACATTCTATTTGTTTGAGCTCCTTCAATTAGATCATTTTGTTTATCTGGAATGACTACTTCCACTTTAGGCAGCACTTCATAAAAAGAAAATCTATTTGTTATTATTTGATCAGGTTTAATTGTCTGAATTAGTTTTGTAGCCTCTTTTTTTTCTGTTGGAATATCAATCAAGATTATGTTTTTTGTATTTTTAGGGATTATTGAAGCAATTAATAGTCCTGAAAGGCCGCCAATTATCATCCATACCCATCCACTAAGTTTTGATGATCTTCTGGAGAGTTTTTTTCTAACTTTTGTCATCTAACTACATAATCAACGGTGCTGAAACACCTAAAATCTTTAATCCGTTTGCAATGACAATTTGTGTTGCCTTTATAAGAACTAATCTCGCATTTCTTAATTTATTGTCAGTAACGATAAATGTGTGTGCGTTGTAATAAGAATGGAATTCGTTTGCTAAATCCTTGAGATAATGTGCTAAAAGATGAGGCGCTCTTTTTTTTGCAGCTAATTCTATAACTTCCGGGTAACGGCTTAGTAAAGACATTAATGATTTTTCTTGTTTTTTGTTTAATTTACTTAAATTTTCGAACCCCACTTTTTTATTTATTTTTATCTCTTGTTCGCTAATTTGTTTAAAAACGCTAGCAATACGTGCATGAGCATACTGTATATAATAAACAGGATTTTCATTTGAACGTTTTTTTGCCAGTTCAAGATCAAAATCTAAATGCTGTTCATTTGAATGTAAAATATAAAAAAATCTTGCTGCATCATTACCAACTTCCTGACGTAATTTTCTCAGGGATATAAATTCTCCTGAACGTGTTGACATTGATTGCTTTTCTCCATCCCTGAACAAACTAACAAATTGTACTAGCTCAACCTCTAAGCTCCCTTTTCTATAACCCATTGCTTGGAGACTGGCCTGTACTCTGGTTATATACCCATGGTGATCAGATCCAAGAATATTTATAAGCAGGCCGTATCCTCTTTTACGTTTTGTATAGTGATAAGCAATGTCTGAAGCAAAATACGTGTTAATACCGTTTTCTCTAGTTACAACACGGTCTTTTTCATCTCCGAAATCACTTGATTTAAACCAAATCGCACCGTCTTTTTTGTAAAGCATTTTATTTTTCTTAATTATCGAAAGCGTTTTATCTAAATCTCCTTTTTTTTCTAGATTCTTTTCAAAAAACCAAGAATCATAAATTACTCCAAATTCTTCCAGATCATTTTTTATATCATCTTTAATTAGTTCAACTGTTTGTTCTAAGATTGAGTTAAATGTTTTTTTGCCTATATTTTTGATAGCATTTTCAATCAATGCATCGATGTATTTGTCTTTATCACCTTTCGGATTATCTTCTGGCAAACTTTCAAACAAAGCTTCACTTTGAACACTAGGAATATTTGATTTTAAAAGCAACCTAGCTATTTCAGAAATATATTCACCTTTGTAGCTAGCCGCAGGCATTTGAATTTTCTTTCCATTAATTTCCAAGAGGCGCAGTATGATACTGACGCAGAGAATATTCATTTGCCTTCCAGCATCATTGACGTAGTATTCACGTGTTACTTCGTAACCGATAGCCTCAAGTAAATTGCCTACTGTAGCTCCATATGCTGCATGCCTACCATGCCCTACATGTAAAGGGCCAGTAGGATTGGCAGATACAAATTCTAGGAGTATTTTTGTTTTTTGCTTTTCTGTTTTAATAGCATAACTATCTTTTCTATCAATAATTATTGCTATTTCATCATGAAAAGATTTTTCATCAAGATAAAAATTGATAAATCCTGGGCCAGCGATCTTAATTTCATGAATGCCTTTAATATCAATCATTTCAGAAATAATATTTTCTGCGATTTCTTTGGGATTTTTTCCAGAGGAACTAGCAATTTGCATGGCAATATTAGTTGTAAAATCACCATGGTTGGAATTTTTAGTTCTTTCCACCGATTGATCTATTGAAATATTTCCTATAGAAGTATCAAACTTTGGTAGTTTGGTTAAAGCATTTTCCAGAATTTTTTTAATATTCTTTTTCAATTATTTTTTTCCATTAAAAAAGTTCAATTGGATCAACATCTATTGACCATTTTACCCGACGTGTAAATTTTAATCCCTCTAGATTTGTGTAAAGGGCTTGAAGTATTTGATGAAGTTTTGAGCGTCTATTACTCTGTATTAATAGTTGACCTCTATATTTTCCAGCTTTCCGTTCCATTGGAGCACTAGTTGGACCAAGGATTCGTACATCATCAATGTTTGAATCGACCATAATATTTTTAGCATTTAGTAGGAATTTCCAAGTATATTCCCGATTATGTGAATCAGCACGAATTAGAGCTATGTGAGAAAAAGGAGGCCATCCTGCTGTCTTTCGTTCTACCATTGAAAAACGAGCAACTTGGTGATAGCCGCCACTAAATAATTCATTCCAAAATGGGTGTTTTGGAAATTCAGTTTGGATAATCACTTCTCCCTGCTTTTTCTCTCTGCCAGCCCGCCCCGCTACTTGTATTATATTTTGAGCAAGGCGTTCACTACCTCTGAAATCTGTACTAAATAAACCCTGGTCAGCATTAACTACACCTACTAAAGTTAAACGAGGGAAGTGATGCCCTTTAGATAACATTTGTGTACCAACCAGGATCATTGATTGTCCACTTGTGGCTAGAGCTAATGCTTTATCCATTGTCCCTTTAAGTCTAGTGCTGTCACTATCAATACGTTTGATAGTATATTTTGAGAATTTTTTAGAAAGAATCTCTTCTATTCTTTCGGTGCCCTGGCCCAAAGGAACGCATTCTCCGCCACATTCATCACACTTATAACTGATAGGTCTTTTAGATCCACAATGATGACATTCCAAAGATTTTTTTACTATGGATACTGTTATTCGAGAGTCACATCGACTGCATTCTGCTATATGTCCACAATGATTGCAGATAAGGGTTGGAGCAAATCCTCGTCGATTAAGAAAAATTAGAACTTGGCCGTTATTTTTAATGTGTTTATCTATAGCCAGAATAAGTTGTTCGCTTATGCCGTCTTTTGTTTTGTTGACTGAGAGATCTACAATACGCATAAATGGAGGCAGGGCATTACCAGCTCTTGAGGTAAGTTTAAGATGTTGATAAAAATTTTCATCACATCTTTTTAAGCTTTCCAATGAAGGGGTTGCTGAACCAAGAATAACCGGGATATTCAAATATTTTCCTCTTATGATAGCTAAGTCTCTTGCAGAGTAACGTAAACCTTCTTGTTGTTTATAAGACGTGTCATGTTCTTCATCAACAACAATTAATCCAGGCGTTTTAATTGGAATAAAAATAGCCGAGCGGGTACCTAGTACTAACGGTGCGGAGCCATTTTTAGACATTCTCCAAGACAGTAGTCTTTCGCTATCTGTCAGCGAGGAATGCATAAGAACAGGTTTTATTCCTATACGATTAATAAGATGTTTAACTAACTGGGAAGTTAAACCAATTTCAGGCACTAAAATTAAGACTTGCTTTTTGCTTTTAATAATATTTTGGATAATGTGTAGATAGACTTCAGTTTTCCCACTGCTAGTAACCCCATCTAAAAGATGGGTATGAAATCCTTTTTTATTAATTATTGATTCAACAGCAACTCGTTGCTCTGAATTAAGATTTGGACCAGGTTTGGTATTTATTTTCTCTACATTAGGCAAACCATGATCTTCAGAAAGTTTGCTTGATATCCACCCTTTTTCAAGCAATATTTTTTTCTGTCTTCGCCAAGTTGGTAATTTTTCGTCTAAGGTATTCGAGTTAATTTCCGTTGATTCTCTGATGGTATTTAGAAGCTCAGCCTGACGTTTAGCTTTTGAATATAAAGCCTTGATATCAACGCTGCTTCCTTTGTTAGTAATAAAAAATTGTTCTAATGTTGGTGTTAGTGATTTTCCTTTACGAAGGAGCGATGGCAATGCAGATGCCACCACCTCTCCAATCGGGTGTCGGTAGTAATCACTTGTAAACTGAATTAGCCAAAGATCAACTTCATTTAACAGCGGTTTTTTATCAATAATTTTTAATACGTTACGTAATTTAGATCTTGGTATGTCGCTTTTCTGATTTAACGCGATTACTACTGCAACTTTTTCATGCTGTCCAAAGGGAACTAATATCCTACAACCTAGTTTTGGAAGTGTTTGAGTATTTTTTATTGGTAAATAATCGAAGAGACGGAATAATGGAAGATCTATTGCAACACTAATTATATTATTTTGACTCAAAACGAGATACCAGTCTAAAAATTATTAACTTTGCCTAAAAAGATTAAACACTACTACTAACAAAACAATCTTAAAACTTATCGTTTTAGTTTGTGTTTATTTGGCTATACATTATTGTATGCTTAAAAGCCTGGTTCTTATATGTAATCTATAAAGATTTTACTGATTGTATAAGTTCTGCCGCCATTTTTTGGCCATCACCATATAACATTCTTGTTTGATCAAGAAAGAACAGTGCATTTTCTATTCCAGAAAACCCCGCACCTTGACCTCTTTTAATGACAATAACATTTTTTGCATGATCTGCATTTAAAATAGGCATCCCAAAAATTGGACTTGCTGGATCTGTTCTTGCCACAGGGTTAACAACATCATTTGCCCCGATAATCAGCGCCACATCGGTCGATGAGAACTCTGAATTAATTTCATCTGCATCATAAATGATATCGTAAGGGACGCCGGCTTCAGCAAGCAGTACATTCATATGCCCCGGCATGCGACCTGCAACTGGGTGAATAGCAAATTTAACATCTACTCCACGCTCAATGAGCAACTGTGTTAATTCCCAGACTTTATGTTGTGCTTGAGCGACTGCCATTCCATAGCCAGGTACAATTAAAACTTTATTGGCAAAACTAAGCATAACACCGACATCTGTTGCTTCAATCGGTTTCATTGATCCCGAAACCTCAGATGCTTCACTAGTAGTATCACCAAAACCGGAGAACAATACATTTCCTAGAGAACGATTCATTGCTTTTGCCATTAATTGAGTTAGCAATGAACCAGCAGCTCCTACTACCGTTCCCGCAATAATCATGGCTGGATTTTGTAGTACAAAACCCTCAAATGCTACAGCAAGACCTGTCAAAGCATTGTAGAGCGAAATCACCACTGGCATATCTGCTCCACCGATAGGTAGGGTCATTGTTAATCCGAGCAGTAAAGACAGAATAAAGAATAGCGCAATCATGTCGCTACTATTGTGTTGAGTTATAATAATAATTCCCACGATCAGAGCTGCCGCAAGAATAACCATGTTGAAAATTTGTTGTCCTTTGAAACGGAGAGTTGTGTTGTTAAATCCTTGAAGTTTTGCAAAAGCAACTAAACTTCCACTGAAAGACACCGCACCAATAAATCCCCCAAGTACTGCTAGGATGCTAAATGTTAGCCCATGGTCTTTTCCGCTAAATAATTCAACCGCTGCAATGGCCGCTGCTGCACCACCACCCATACCATTATATAGCGCTATCATCTGCGGCATATCGGTCATGGCTACACGTTTTCCACTGACCCATGCGAGCATTCCGCCAAGCCCAATAGCAATTGACATCAGCAGGTAATTGGTCATTTGTGGAAACAAGAATGTAACCAGAGTTGCTAACACCATCCCAAGTCCCGCCCAAACGACACCGTTACGTGCTGTAACAGGAGAGCTCATTCTTTTTAAGCCAAAAATAAATAATACGGCTGCTAAAAAATAACTAGCATCAATGAGTAGCTTTATATTTATTATGCTCATGGTTTCTGATCTTTACTGCTTTTAAACATTTCTAACATGCGTTCTGTCACTACATAACCGCCTACAGCATTGCCAGCACCAAGAAATACCCCTATAAAACCGATGATTTGTTCTAAAGGCGTTGATGCTCTACCTAGAGCGACCATTGCTCCTACTAGAACAATTCCATGAATAAAATTAGAGCCAGACATTAACGGCGTGTGAAGAATTGCTGGTACCCTACCGATAATTTCGTAACCAACAAATCCTGCTAGCATAAAAATATATAGTGCTATAAATCCATCAATTTGAATAATTTCTTGCATCAGGTAGATTCTCCTTCAAATACTTTGCGTGTGAATTCATGAATGATTTTACCTTCATGAGTTACAACCGAAGATGAGAAAACCTCATCATCCCAATCAATGTTTAATTCACTCTCTTTTATTGCGGGCGAGATGAAGTTAAATAGATTTCTTGCATACATCTCACTGGCATGCTGCCCCAGAGATGATGGCAAGTTAGTTGGACCCACTATTTTAATTTTCTTCTCGATAACCGTTTCACCTGCTTTAGTAAGTTCGCAGTTGCCACCTGTTTCAGCAGCCAAATCAACAATTACAGAGCCTGGCTTCATTTTTTCGACAGCTTCCTTCCTAATTATTTTTGGCGCCGGACGACCAGGAATAGCAGCGGTACTGATTACAACATCTGAAATCATAATTTCTTTTTCTAGAGCGGCTTGTTGTTTTTGTTTTTCATCCGCCGTAAGTTCTCTAGCATAACCACCTTCTCCTTCTGCAGAAACATTAGTTTCAACGAATTTTGCACCTAGTGATTCTACTTGTTCTTTTGTTGCGCTGCGGACATCATATCCTTTGACAATCGCTCCGAGACGCTTAGCTGTTGCAATTGCCTGTAAACCTGCAACACCAGCCCCGATAATTAGAACTTGTGCTGGGCGAATTGTTCCTGCTGCTGTTGTTAACATTGGAAAAAATTTATCCAGAGTATGGGCAGCGATAATTACCGATTGATAACCTGCAGTAGCGGCTTGCGAAGATAAAACATCCATACTTTGAGCTCTTGAGATTCTAGGAATCAATTCCATCCCAAATCCAGTAAGGTTTTTATCTTTAAGTTTTTTTACCAAATCTTTATTAATATGCCCGTACATTAATCCTACAACTACAGATTCAGTATTAAGGCCATCAATATATTCTTCTTTTACCGGTTGCACTGAGAGCAATAGCCCGGCGCTTGAAATTACTTTTTTTGCATCGGTAAATTTAACTCCTTCATATTCTTTATCTAAAAATTGCGATGCTGCGCCTGCGTCATGTTCCATAATTATAGATGCACCTAATTTTATAAATTTAGCAGCGATTTCAGGTGTGAGCGCGACACGAGTTTCACCTGGTAATGTTTCTTTAAGTGCGCCAATGGTTAATGGCATATCTTTCCCCAAAAATTAGATAGCATCAATGTCATTTTTTCTATACATATGACAGAACTGTTGTGTTCTAAAGAAGGCATAGTTACGCTTTAATGTTAGTTTTTTGCTTTGTTTATATACGTAGAGTGCGAATAATGACACAGGCTGAAGATAATCTAAACCTTAACAGGGATTAGTTGCTAAAAAATTTTCTCGACACTTTTATCTAAAGTAGTTCAATATATACTTTTTGGGCGAAATCAAACAAATATCAAAGTAGTTTTTCTATTGAGGTAGATTGTAATGCAATATCTAATTGACGCTAGTGTCTACATTTATAGGGCTTATTACTCTATGCCAGATGATATGGTTGATGATGAAGGTAATCCGATAAATGCATTATATGGTTTCTGTCGTTTTTTGGGTGATTTTATGGAAAAAATCCAACCAACTCATATAGCAGTTTTGTTTGATGAAAGTCTTACTTCATCATTTAGAGTTGATATTTATCCGGAATATAAAGCCAATCGTGATCCTGCGCCTCTTCACTTAAAAAGACAGTTCGTAAAATGTCAGCAATTTACAAAATTACTTGGATTATTTGAATTCAGTCATCCTAAATTTGAAGCAGATGATCTTATAGGGACATTAGTTAAACTAGGACGATATGAAGGTCGTCCCTCAACAATTGTTACTCGAGATAAGGATCTTGCTCAACTCATTACGGAAAAAGATATTTTTTGGGATTTTTCCGGAAAAGGCCGCTTAACATATCAACAGATTCCCGATGTCTTCGGGGTTAAGCCTGAACAGATAGCCGATTTCTTAGCTCTTGCTGGCGATAGCTCTGATAATATTCCCGGGGTGCCGGGTATTGGTAAGAAAACTGCCACCGCGCTTCTTCAGAATTTTCAAAGTCTTGATGATATATATTCTAATCTTGAAAAAATTAAAGATCTTAGTGTTAGAGGTGCTAAAACACTCGCATCCAAACTAGAACAATATGAATCAGCAGCTATCTTAGCCAGAAAATTAACAGGCATACACTGTGATGCACCGATAGATCCGATACAAAAAGATTTAAGCCCACAATATCCGGATTTAGATGCAATTAATACTTTCTATGATGAAGTTAATATTGGAACAGCTCTAAGACGGCAGGCAGAAAGAATTTCGGAACTATATTGATATCTTCAAGCTGACTATATTTTCCTAATATAATTTTTATATGCTCTCATTGCCTGATGGCCAAATATCCAACAAATAGGTAGATTAGCGTAAACTATTATACCTAAACCAATTCCACTCAGATTATCAAGATCAACGCTAGTTTTAATGTGACCCAAGGTTGCCAAAAAGATGAATATACAGTACACAATTCGAAAAGAAATAATATTGTCTCTTCCGGCTATATAAATTGCACTTTCTTCTCCGTAATAACCCCATGCAATAATTGTAGAGATTCCAAACAACCACGCTGCAATTGTGATAAGCCATTTTCCTAGACCGGGTTTGACAGTATCAAATGCTTTGGCTGTAAGAGTCGCCCCAACATATTCACGATAAAAACCATTATTAATAGCCTTCGGCTCATTTTTACCAAGATAGTTATTCCAGATAACACTGTAAACATTCTTGTTTTTTGAAATTTTCCCATCAATTTTATGGAAATTTTGATTAGTTTTGGGATTTACATCACCTTCAATTAACATGACTACTGCTTCCCCATCTTGCCAATCAATTGTTTCAAGCTTTGTTTCGGAGAAGGACCATCCAAATTCAGTTTTGTTAGCTTCAGGCTTGATTTGGAACATCATATCTGGAGAACGATTCCATATACCAGTTGAAAGAATAATGAGAGCTGTAAAAGTACATACTATGATTGTATCTATGAATGGTTCCAGACCAGCTACAACACCTTCTCTTACCGGCTCATTTGTTTTAACAGCTGAGTGGGCTATTGGAGAAGAACCTTGTCCCGCCTCATTAGAAAAAATAGCTCTCTTCATGCCAAAGAGAAAGGCTGATGAAACAGTTCCACCAATAAATGCGCCGCTTGCTTCTGTTGGAGAAAATGCTGATGAAATAATTAACGTAAACAAAGTTGGTATTTCATTAAAATTAACAAATAAAACATAGGATCCAGCAATCAAATAAATAAGTACCATTAAGGGGACAAGAAAGCTTGTCACACTAGCGATGCGTTTTATTCCCCCAATAAGGACTGTGCTTACTAGCACAGCTAAGATCGTTCCACTAATCCATCCTGGAATATCGAAGTATTGATTAGTAATATCTGCAATACTCCATGCTTGAAACATGTTCCCTCCTGTAATAGCGGATGTCATCACGCAAAAGGCAAAAAGAATGCCAAGTGTTTTTCCTAACCAATGAAATTCTGGTTTAAATTTTTTAAATGCCTTTTCTGCTACCCACATAGGGCCGCCGTGAGGTTTGTTTTCATTATCAGTGTTGCGATATAACATTGATAAAGTAACTTCAGTTAGTTTGATTGACATACCTAGAAAACCAACAATCCACATCCAGAAGATAGCGCCAGGACCGCCAAGAGTAATGGCTAATGCGACACCGCTTATGTTTCCTAGTCCAACAGTTCCAGATAGCGCGGTTGATAATGCCTGAAAATGATTAATAGCACCTGGCGCATTAGGATCGTCGTATAATCCAGTGATAACGCGGGAACCATGAGTTATTGACTTATATTGTGAAAAGCCACTCCAAATGGTAAATAATAGACCTGTTCCGGCAATTATAAATAACCATGTTTCATTCCATAGGATACTGTTAATCCAGGCGAGGATAAGGCTTAAATTTTCCACCAAATCAGAGCCAGTTGAGAACTAGGCATCTCCAACTAGTTTTTTTGCTAATTCAACAGCACTGCCAGCATCACTGCCATAAGCATCTGCACCTATAGCTTCAGCGAATTCTTCATTAAGGGGAGCTCCACCAACCATAATGATATATTTATCCCTAATTCCTCTTGACTTTAATTCATCAATTACAACTTTCATATAAGGCATGGTTGTTGTTAATAACGCAGACATTCCTAGAATTGTTGCGTTATGTTTTTCTAAAGCAGAGATAAATTCATCTACGTCTGTATTGATACCTAAATTAAAGACTTCAAAACCTGCTCCTTCCATCATCATGCCAACTAGGTTCTTCCCTATGTCATGAATATCTCCTTTAACGGTACCAATTACCACTCTTCCAATTGGTTCTATTCCGGATGCTGATAAAATTGGTTCTAACAAAGCCATTCCAGCTTTCATTGCATTTGCGGCTAACAGTACTTCTGGAACAAATAAGATGCCATCACGAAAATCATTTCCCACAACTACCATGCCAGCAACCAAAGCTTCATCTAACGTTTTTGAAGCTTCCCAACCTCTATCAAGGAGTATTTGTGTGCCTTCAGCTATTTCTTCGGCAAGACCGTCGTAGAGGTCTTCATGCATTTGTTCGACAAGTTCATTATCATCAAGTTCTGATAGGATAATATCGTCAAAATCATCCTGATTGTCAGTCATTCTGAAATCTCCCTAGATTTGGGAATACATAGTACTTGAGAGTAATAAATTTAGCCACTGTATGATTTACTAATTTTAAAAATTAATTACCATCGAGAATTGCCATTTTTCATATCTTTATGATCAAGCTTAATCGGAAATGATTCTCTAATTTTCTTATCTATTGTTTGGGAAATATATTCAGGGTAATGATCTTTCATCATTTCACCTAATTTCTTGTGGGCTAAGTCAAAGATTGTTTCTTTGCCTCCATCCTCCCATTCTTGTGTAGTTCTTCTATCAGCCAAGTTTGGGTATAGAAATTCAGTCTCCATTAGTTTGATTGTTTGCGGATGTTTAAGGTAATGTCCATCGCCATAGACAACATTTTTAATTACTTCATAGGATAAAGTTTCATCATTGACCTCTATACCTCTCACCAATCTCTGAATATTACCAAACATATCATTGTCAATAATGGCACCCTCAAAAGACCATCCCATTAGGCTGCCAAGAGCACCTGGGTATGCCGAAACAAAATTGCTGCCCGCAAGCATCGCCGCAGTTGTCGTAATAGCTTTTTCATAACCTGCTTGCGCATCCATGGTTTTTGCATCTGTCATTCCACAAGCTACACTCGAAACCAAGCCGTAGTAATTGCACATCTGTGCTGTGGCTGCCATGACCAAAGCCTGTTCACCGCTGCCACCGGTAAAAGCACCCGTTCTTAAATCGGAGACAAATGGCCACATTTCGAAATCGCAGTATGATCCTGGATTGATTATATTTACTACGCAAAGGCAGGCCAGAGTCTCAGCAAAGGCTTGGACCAAACTACCAGCCAAAGAAGCAGGAGCTGTCGTACCTGCCTGAGGAGCGGTACAGACTCCTATAGTGAGACCAAGTTCTGCCATTCTCACCATAACCTCGGCGTTGTCTTTCCCAAAGCGGAGAGGAGAAACAATTGGGCAGCCTCCTATTTCCACGAAAGGTCGCTTCATAAATTTTCCTTCACCGCCTAAAAAAGTATCAAACAGATTGATCAAGGGATCCACATGCTCGACATTATCTACTGCTAAAGCAATATTTTTTTGTGTCCCAGCAATTGCAGCATAGGCAGCATTGATGTCATGAGTATATTTATCTTGGCTATATTCAGTAATGGCAAAGGGTTGCCCGTAATGATGTATGTGTTCCAGTTGGTCACATAACCTTGCAGCGTCATAAATATCAACAATTTTAGTTGGTCTATAGCTTTGAGTCTTGTAGTCAAAAATTGAAATTGGTTCACCAGAAGTACTTAAATACATTTTTTTACTGGTTACTGAATAGTCATATTTTGGATCTACACCATAAATCATGTGTTCTTTTGGGGCTATATCTATAAGGTCCTCAACTAATGATTTGGGAAATTTCAAACGATTGTCATCGCTCAGAACACAACCTTTAGGTAATGCATGATCTAGAATTTCAGGAATTGGGTCTCCAATGCCAATCTTTTCTAAAACATCCAGAGCTGTTCTATGAATTTGTTCTATTTCTGAGTCAGTCAAGGGATGATAAGTTCCGCCTTCCTGACCCGGTTGAACCACTTGATTTTTAGTTGACTGCTGGCGAATTACTCGCCTGGCTTTACTGCCGCCACTTCTTTTTTTTCTTGTCGGCATAAAACTAATAACGATCTTTGATTGGCTTAATGATATCTCTAGAAATTTCTATGGGGAATGTATCTCGAACTTTTTTATCTATCTTGTCGTCTATATATACAGGGTAATGCGAATTCAATATTTCTCTTGCACGTTTTTCTGCTCTTTGCCTCATATCTGGAGATCCCTCACTTTCCCATTCTTCTTGGGTGCTTCTATCAGCTAACGTTGGGTATAAATACTCAGTTTTCATTAGCGAGAGCGTTTGTGGGTCCCTCAAAAAGTGGCCTTCTCCTTCAACCGTTTCTTTGATAGCTCTATAGGATAATGTTTCCTCGTTAACTTCTATTCCTCTAACTGTTCTCATCACCATGCCTAGCATTTCATTATCAATCACTAGAGATTCAAAAGAATAACCCATTAAGCTTGCCATCATGCCAGATGATTCCGAGACATTATTGCATCCAGCCAATGCAGCTAGCACAACCGCTATACCTTTTTCATAACCCGCTTGAGCGTCAGGGCTTTTAGAGTCTGTCATTCCGGCGCCAACTGAGCTTGCTAAACCATAATGATTGGTGATTTGTGCGGATGCAGCACTCATAACAGCTTCTTCACCACTACCCCCTGAAAATGATCCTGTTCTCAGATCAGTTACAAAAGGCCAAGGTCCAAAAATGACTGGGTGACCTGGTTTAATAAGATCGACTAACATTAAGCTAGCAAGTGTTTCAGCTAAAACTTGAACCAAAGAACCTGCAAGTGCAGCCGGAGAAGTTGCCCCCGACTGGGGAGCAATTACAACCCAAACAGGGGCATTCATTTCTATAGCTGCAACTGCTACTTCACAGTTATCTGTGCCATAACGTAATGGAGATACTACAGTACATCCACCCCCATGAGCGAAAGGCCGTTTAAGAAATTTCCCTTCACCGCCCGCAATCATATCTAGCATTTCGATAGTCGGTTTCACGTGATCTCCGCTACCAAAAGTAAGAGCTACATGTTTTTCTGTTCCCACAACACTGGCGTAGGCAGTGTTGATATCTGCTTTTAATAAATCAGTGAATTCTGTTGGAACTATTACTCTAGAGAAGCTGTGAACATGTTCTAGATAGTCAACTAGCCGAGCACAGTCATAAACATCATTAATGGTGGACGGCCTATACTTTTTTGCACCTAGATCTAACATCGTAACTGCTTCTCCACCACCATAAAGGTTTACTTTTTGATCAGACATATGGATATCATGTTTAGGATCTCTTCCATACATCACAAAATCTCTACCGGCTCTTGCGATAACATCTTCAACCAACGATCTTGGAAAAAGAAGACGCCCTTCATCGGTGAAAGTACACCCTTGTTCAAGCGCCACTGCTTTTAATTGGGGTAAGGGATTAGCCATCCCAATGTTCTCAAGAACATCTAATGTTGTTTGATGGATTTGTTCAATATCATGATCAGATAATGGTTTGTATTTACCACCTATCATTCCTTTTTCAACTACAGGTTGGATGATTTTATCAGCAGAATTTCCTTTTCTTTTTCTACGAGATCTTCGTTTCGTCATGCTTATTGCTTCCTTTTATCTTGCAAAATACACTTTGTGCCAAATAGCTGCCATAGACTAACATAAAGCCAGTATAATAAAGGTATTCAGCAAAAAATTAAGTTTAAATTATATTTGATAAAACTTAATTTGTCTCAGATAGATTCCATTATTGCACTGATTCCCATACCGCCAGCAGTGCAAATCGAGATCAAACCTCGACCTGATCCTTTTGTTTCAAGTAGTTTTGCCATTGTGGCAACAATCCTGGCTCCGGTAGCGGCAAAAGGGTGTCCTATAGCGATACTACCTCCTTTTGTATTGACTTTAGACATATCAATAGAACCCATAGCTTTATTACGGCCAAGTTTTTTCTTGCAGAAATCTTCAGATTCCCATGCATTAAGTGTTGCAATTGTTTGTGCTGCGAATGCTTCATGGATTTCATAGAAGTCAAAATCTTGAAGTTTTAGACCAGCTTCATTTAACATTTCAGATACCGCATATACAGGCGCCATTAAAAGCCCTTCTTTTTTAATAAAATCAACTGCTGCGACTTTGCAATGAGTAAAGTATGCTTTTATGGGTATATTTTTCTCTCGAGCCCACTCTTCAGATGATAATAGAATACTTGCTGCGCCATCGGTGAGGGGAGTGCTATTCCCCGCTGTCATTGTGCCAGTATTTTTTTTATCGAATACAGGCCTGAGTGAGCCTAATTTTTTTATTGAAGTATTTCTACGAATATTATTATCCTCCATGATATTTTTATAGGGAGTAATTAGGTCCTTATAGAAACCTTCATCATAGGCCTTAGCCGTCTTATTGTGGCTCTCGAAAGCGAGTGCATCTTGGGCTTCTCTTGTGACATTATATGTTTTTACCATTATTTCGCAGCTTTCTCCCATTGATAAACCTGTTCGCGGTTCAACAACGTCTGGTAATTTAGGTTTTAGATATTTTAAGCGAAAACTAAGCCATGGCTTTATTTTATCTACCATGGATTTTCCCTGGAAACTGCTAAGTAATATTTCTCGATAGTTGTCTGAGAAAACAATTGGAGTATCACTGATAGAATCCGTTCCGCCTGCAATGCCTGATTTTATTTGTCCTAATGCTATTTTATTTGCAATGTGAATGGTTGCTTCTAGACTAGTTCCACATGCTCGTTGCATGTCTACACCTGGCGTATTTAAAGATAAGCCTGATCCAATAACACATTCCCTAGCCAGATTAAAATCGCTTGAGTGTTTTATTACAGCACCTAAGGTAACTTCACCTAGTTGTTCATTATGAATTGAAAAGTTATTAACAAGCACTTTTAGAGTTGCTGTCATCATATCTTGATTCGATAATTTTTTATAATTCGTGTGAGCTCGACAAAAAGGAATTCTTATTCCACCTAAAATAGCTACTTTCTTAGATTTTTCATCATGCAGCATCCTGATCTCCATTTAGCATAATTGAATGTTTGCTTAAGTACTTACATTACACGAAAGATTAATAATAGCGTAACATCGCGTGCTAAAGTTTGTTTTGAGGAAGAAAGTATGCGTATTTTTCAAAATCAAAAATTGTATGGCGTAAAACCCTTATTGCGGTTAGCTGCACCTCTGATGGTTAATAATTTAGCAATTGCAGGCATGCAGTTTGCAGATGCCGTCATGGCAGGAAGTCTTGGAGGTCGAGAATTAGCAGCGGTTGCAGTAGGCGGAAGTGTTTGGTTTTTGTGTTTTCAATTTTGCCTAGGATTATTGATGGCCATTTCGCCTATTACCGCACGTCTTTATGGCGCGGGGGATAAATCAAGAATTGGCCAATACACACAACATGCTTTTTGGTTGGGGTTAATTCTTGGAATTATTTTTATTGTTTTTGTGTATAAATTTATTTCTGAGATTTTGTTATTTTTTGGGATATCAATTGAATTTCGTGGTTTAACTGTTAGCTATATTCATGCAATGGTGATAGGAGCACCAGGAATTTTTGCTTTTTTGGCTTTTCGTTTCACCACGGAGGGCCTTGGATATACAAGGCCTATTATGTATGCATCTTTATTTGCTCTCATTTGTAACGTCTTTCTTAATTATGTTTTCATGTTTGGCCACTTCGGTGCCCCAGCTCTTGGTGCCGTCGGTTGTGGAGTAGCAAGCGCTATCACAATGTGGGCAGTGTTTTTTTTATTTAGTCTTTATATTTTTATTAATCCCCGCTACAAACCATTTAATATATTTCAAAATTTACAATTTTTTCGTCTATCAATAATAAGGGAGATATTATATCTGGGTATACCAATCTCACTAATGGTGACAGCTGAGGCCGGACTATTTTCTGCCGTTTCTATTCTCGTGGGTACGCGCGGAACTGCCATAACTGGAGCACACCAAATTGCCTTAAATTTTTCAGCTACCATGTTTATGATTCCTCTTGCTCTAAGCTCAGCCACATCAGTCCGAGTGGGTCAATTATTAGGCTCCGGAAATACGGCTGAAGCAAGATTAGCTGGATTATCAGGTATCTTTTGCTGCGGTATATTTATGATGTTTTCCGCATTAATACTCATGGTTTTCAGAGAGGGTATAGTTGGCATTTATACCAAAGATCTTTCGATTCAAGGTATAGCGGTAAGCTTGCTTTTAATAGCGGCCATTTTTCAGGTTGTTGATGGAATACAGATTGGAGCCGCTGGAGCACTTCGTGGCTACAAAGACACAAAAATACCTATGCTTATTAATATTTTTTCGTATTGGGCTCTGGCATTTCCACTTTCCTATATGGCAGCTATTACTTACCGTTTACCGCCAAATTACATATGGGGTGGATTTGTTATCGGGTTAACAATTGCAGCAATTTTATTAACCACAAGATTTATATTTGTTTCTAACAGATATAAATCATAGATACATAAACATATCATCTACAGCAATTTAAAATGACAGTTTCGATATTTATTAATTGCTTTATAATTGCAGGATAAATTCATTCATTAGCCAACAGCCTTAATGACTTCAACTCCCTTTCCTGGATCATAATATGGAATCAAAAGAACCCAGGCTTACCTCGGGATCGGTAAGTCATCACCTCATTAATATGACTGTTCCAGTATTATTTGGAATATCTATGCTGATGTTGCAGGGATTCGTAGATGCATACTTTATTGGACAGGTAGGTGATCGAGAGTTAGCTGCTTTAAGTTTTGGTTATCCTATTTTAATGATTGTTACTAGCGTTGCTATCGGACTAGGTGCCGGAACATCCTCGGTCGTAGCAAGGGCCATTGGAGCACAGAATTTAAAAAGAGCTCGACGATTAGCTACGGATAGTTTGCTGCTGTCTTTTTTGATTACCGGTTCAATATCCATGCTTGGAATTATTACAATTTTTCCTCTTTTTAGAATACTTGGGGCGCCTGAAGAAATGATTCCATTGATAGCCGGATATATGAGAATTTTATATTTCGGGGTTCCATTTATGGTTGTTGGAATGGTTGGTATGGCATGCATGCGAGCCACCGGAGATACACGTTTACCCAGTATGCTTATGGTTATTGCATCAATTGCGAATATTATTCTTGATCCGATTTTAATATTTGGTTTTGGACCAATACCAGAAATGGGTCTAAATGGTGCTGCAATGGCTGCCCTTATTGCCAGAGGATCAATATTTTTAGGAACGCTTGTCTTTATGTATTCACGATTAGATATGCTTAGTTTTAATGTTCCAAAAATCATTGAATTAAAAAGTTCGTGGTTTGATATTCTTCATGTCGGCGTCCCAGCAGCAGCTACCAATGCTATTATTCCATTAGCAACTGCAATAATTACTGCTATGCTAGCGCGCTATGGCCCAGACGCGGTTGCTGGGTTTGGTGTTGCTAGTCGTATTGAATCACTTACTCTCGTTATGTTCTATGCTTTGTCAGCCATTATTGGTCCTTTTGTAGGCCAGAATACTTCAGCTGGGAGAGCAGATCGAATTTTAAGAGCGCTTCGTTTATGCATGATATTTTGTGTTTTTACAGGGCTCATGATTGCTCTGATGCTTTTTCTAATGAGTAATTTTTTGGTGACTTTGTTTAGTAATAACCCAGTAATTATTGGTGTAGCAATACAGTTTCTCTTGATTGTTCCAATCAGCTATGGTGCTCATGGAGTTGTTATGATTATGACCGCTTCTTTTAACGGTATGGGAAAACCCATTCCAGCAGTTGTGATTAGTGTTGGAAGAATGATGGTTCTGTATGTGCCAATGGCTTTTTTGCTGGGTTATTTTTATGGCATTGCAGGAATATTTATAGCTTATGGATTGGCTAATGTTCTCAGTGGAATCGTTGCCTACTTTTGGGCGCGTTTTTCTGTTAAAGGTCAAATTGAAAAGGTTGCCTGAATGGAATAGAGTTTAATAATGATTAAAAAAGTAACACGTCGTGATTTCTGTAATGGCATAGCTATTGGAACAGGAATGAATTTCATGGGACCGATGAATTTATTCGGGCAGAGCGAATTTGCTAGTCAAGATCAACAACAATCACATTATCCGCCAATACTTACAGGAATGCGTGGCAGTCACAAAGGTTCTTTTGAAGTAGCTCATGCTTTGGCTTGGGATGGAGAAAAACCCACTAAATACGAAAAACTTAATGAAGAGTATGATCTTGTGGTGGTGGGGGCAGGCATAAGTGGTCTTGCGACTGCTTGGTTCTACCAAAAAAAGATGGGTTCAGATGCACGTATTTTGTTGTTGGATAATCACGATGATTTTGGCGGTCACGCTAAACGCAACGAATTTCATCAAGACGGGCGATTGTTGTTGGGTATTGGTGGTTCAGTAAATTTAGAAAATCCGAAAAATTATAGTGAAGAATCAAAAGGCTTGCTTCAAGACTTAGGTATTGATTTAGATGCTATGAGAAATAATGAGAGTGAAGGTTTTGACTCATTAGGCAAGCCTGCACAAAGCGCTTTAGCCATTCCAGGTCCTAATGGTCATGTAACCGTTAAAGCTAATTGGATATCCCTTTATCAAGGTGAGGGGGATATTGAGACCGCTATTAAATCATTGCCTTTACCAGTCATTGAGCAAGATAAATTAATAGAATTTCTAAGTGGAGAGCGTGATTATCTTGATGATCTCTCTCTTCGTGAATCCTATCAATATGTTCAATCTGTAAGTTATAGAGACTTTTTATCAGACCGGGTTGATTTAGATGATGAAACATCATCAATATTCTATTCATTTATAAAGCTCATTTATGGTGTCGATGGAAAAAATGTTAGCGTTTTAGAAGCTATTTCATTTGGTGCCCCCGGTATGCAAGGAATGGGAAGACTGGCAGGGTTTTTGCAAAAACTTTTATTGCATTTAATGAGTGGCGGTGAATCCTTATATTTTCCGGATGGAAATGCCTCCATTCCAAGATTATTGGTAAAAAAATTGATTCCAGCAGTAACACCTGGCGAAGCAAACTTTAATAATATTTCTACAAGTCATTTTGATTACAATATGCTTGATCGGCCTGATCATTCGGTCCGACTGAGGCTAAATAGCACGGTAGTTGGTATAAGACAAAATCAAAATGATCGGATAGAAGTAGATTATGTAAAGAAGGGTAAGGCATTAAGAGTTGCAGGAAAACACAGTGTCTTAGCTTGTTACAACAACATGATTCCTCACTTGTGTCCAGAGTTACCCGCTTCACAAAAAGATGGTCTCCGTTATGGCGAAAAAACACCATTTGTTTGGGTTAATGTCCTTTTAGAGAATGGCAGTGCTTTCTCAGAGCTTGGTGTTAACACGATCGATTGTCCAAAAGATCCTTTCGTTGTAGTCACTACTTCTCCTTTAACTTCAACAGGCGGATATGAACCACCGAAAAAACCTAGTGATCCGATGGTGGTTTTTATGATGGGTATTCCAAGCATAAAATCAACTGGCAAAGAGACTGCACGTGAATTATTTAAGGCAGGTCGTCATGTTGTTTATTCAACATCATTTGAAACTTATGAGCAGCAAATTCGTGATCAGCTTCAGTCGTTATTAGGACCTCATGGTTTTAATCATGAGATTGCTATCAAAGCAATTACGGTGAACCGTTGGCCGCATGGTTATGCTTATGAGTATTTTGCATTGGATGACCCAGAATGGGAAGAAGGGAAAGCACCGCATGAAATCGGACGCGCACAATTTAGACGAATTTCTATTGCTAATTCGGATTCTGAAGCCTATGCCTATGTTAATGCTGCTATTGATTCTGCTTGGCGTGCTGTTGAAGAACAGACTTCTTAAGCAAGAACGAAGAGATTATATTCTTTTATAGAGTAGATGCATGCTCAAGCCTCTACTGAACATGAATAATGTAAAAGCTAACCATAGGCCATGATTTTCTAAGGGTTGAAGAAAATACCAGCTTGGAAGGAAAACCAGAAACAAAGAACCAAGCATCGCATTACGCATATCCCTTGAACGTGTAGCACCAACAAATACACCGTCGTACAAAAAAGACCAGACTGAAACAATTGGCGAGATAATAATCCATGGTAGGTATTCGATGGCGATATCACGAATATTTTGATGGTGGGTCATTAGGGAGATTATGTATTTACCCGTTAAAATATAGATTAGAGCGAAAATAAGAGCGATATAAACAGACCATTTCAAGCAAATATGAACAGCAGATTTAAATAATCGAGTATCTTTTTTGCCTACAGCTTTTCCCACTAATGCTTCTGCAGCATGAGCAAAACCATCAAGAACATAAGCCAAAAGATTCTGTAGATTCATGAGAAGGGCATTTGCACCCAGAATAAATCCCCCAAATCTTGCGCCTTGAGCCGTTATGAATGCAAAGGTAAAAATAAGTGCGATTGTTCTAAGAAATAGGTTGATGTTAATTTGAATAAATCTTTTATAGGCATTTAGTCTTACAATTTCTTTATAAATCCACTTGCCTTGAAATTTTTGTAGTTCTTTCCATACATATATGAAGCCTATGATCATCCCGATTATTTCAGCCACCACTGATGCTAGAGCTATACCATTAATTTGCATCTGGAAAATCAATACGAAGGTCAAGCTTAATAAGATATTGGTAATATTTGTTGTGATTACCATTTTAAGTGGGACAGTGGCATTTTGCAGACCAATAAACCATCCAATCAATGAGAAATTTATGAGTGTGGCTGGTATTCCCCAAATCCTGATATAAAAATATTGACTGGCATAATAAGCGACACTTTCGTTTGAACCAATCAGTGCTAATCCAATTTTATTGATATGGGTTTGCAGTAGAAGCACCAAACAAGAAATCAGTGAGGCAATAAGTAAGGTTTGCCCAAGAATCACTCTTAATCCATTTTGATCTTTTGCCCCAAAATATTGGGCCGTGATTCCTGTGGTGCCCATTCTTAGGAAGTTCATACTGGCAATAAAGAAGCCAATGATTGTGGTAGCCACTGCGATACTAGCAATATATTCTGGGTTATCTAGATGTCCGGCAATTATCGTATCGGTAATTCCAACAAGCGGTATAGAAATATTAGATAGAATCATGGGCGTTGCGATACGCCACATTTGTTTATTTAAATCTAAGGTATTAATTTATTTACTTAGAAGGCATTGACGCCCGTTAATTCTTTACCCACAACTAATTGATGGACAGTTTCTGTGCCTTCGTAGGTGATGACACTTTCTAGATTTAACATATGACGAATGGGTACATATTCTGCACTTATACCACTGCCACCGAGAATGTCTCTTGCATCTCTGGCAATATCAAGCGCCATTCGGCAATTATTCCATTTTGCTATTGAAATTTGCGGTGGGCTTAGTTTTCCAGCATCTTTTAGTTTTCCTAATTTGAATGACAAAAGTTGTGCTGCGGTAATTCTTCTGGCCATTTCAGCAAGTCGAAGCTGTATGGTTTGAGTGTGTGAAAGAGGTTTATTAAAAAGAATACGCTCGTTTGTATAATTAAGTGCCTCATTTAAACAAGCTTGAGCAGCACCGATAACTCCCCAGGAAATTCCATAACGAGCTTGGTTTAAACAGCTTAATGGACCTTTCATTCCCGTTATACCTGACAATAAATTTTCTTCTGGAATTCTCACATTATCAAAAAAAAGACCAGCAGTTATTGATGCTCTGAGTGAAAATTTATTATGAATTTCTTGTGTGCTGAAACCAGGCATATTTTTTTCAACGATAAATCCTTTTACCCCTTCATCGGTCATTGCCCATACGACACAAATATCTGCTATTGAGCCATTGGTTATCCACATTTTTGATCCATTCAGGATCCAGTCATTACCATCTTTTTTAGCATGTGTTTTCATATTGGTGGGATCTGAACCACCATGCGGTTCTGTAAGCCCAAAGCATCCTATTGATTCGCCTTTCGCTAATGATGGAAGCCATTTCTTCTTCTGTTCTTCTGAGCCATAAGAGAAGATTGGATACATAACCAAGCTGCTTTGTACTGAAACAAAACTTCTTAACCCACTGTCTCCTCTTTCTAATTCTTGGCAAATTAAACCGTAACAAATACTGTTTAACCCAGCACAGTCATAGCCTTTAATGGAACTTCCAAGTAGACCAAGATTTGCTATTTCTGGAATAAGATCAGTAGGAAAAAAATGTTCTTCAAAAGCCTCTTTTATAATTGGGAGTACTTGTTTATTAACAAATTTAGTAACGGTGTCTTGAGTTATGCATTCTTCTTCGCTTAATTCTGAACGGATGTCCAAAAGATCAAGTGGGTTTAAATTTTTATTACTTTTTTGCTTTTTTGAAGACGCCACAATTTTTCCTGTTGAGCTTTTTTATAAGATAAGATTCTATCCTAATCTAAGAATAAGGTCAGTTTTAATAGGGTATTCCCAAGCGCCT
>Ga0209752_1000146_pt1 | contig 33243 bp, 27 predicted proteins | sample METZYME_3_250m_FD_187548 | JGI IMG/M metagenome (GOLD analysis project Ga0209752, IMG submission 187548) | Marine microbial communities from oxygen minimum zone in mesopelagic equatorial Pacific - METZYME_3_250m (SPAdes) (version 2) | ecosystem: Environmental > Aquatic > Marine > Oceanic...
CATGTGATCGACGTGCGTAATTTTGGCCTTGCCGGCGCCGTGGAATTACGTCCGCAAAATGACGCGCCGACTGAACGCGCGATGGCGGTATTTCGTGAGACGTTTGATCGAGGTTTGCTCGTTCGAACCACAGGAGACATTGTGGCTCTTGCACCTCCGTTGGTGATAACCGAAACGGAGATTGGTCAGATGCTGGGGATACTCGGTGACGTGTTGGATGACATCGACTAGTTTTTGGATTCAGGAACGATAATGGAAAGACACTTGGAAGCGACAGAGATCACGGGACATTTCGTTAGCGGCAAACCAGATGCTACTGGCTCGAAAAAGCTTGAGCGATTTGATCCGGCGACCGGCGAGAAAATTGGATACGTCACGCTTGCAGACGAAACGACAGTCAATGCCGCTGTTGAATCATCGATAAGTGCCTTCCAGGAATGGCGATTGGTCGAACCGGCAAAACGGGCAGTCGTTCTGAGACGTTTTTGCGACTTGGTGAGTGCCCGGGCGGACGAACTTTGTCGGCTTATTACTAGTGAACATGGCAAAACGCTGTTGGATTCTAAAGGCGAGCTTCAGCGCGGTATTGAGAATATCGAGTATGCCACTGGGATAGCGGAACACTTAAAGGGCGAACACAGTAAGGCGGTTGGACCGGATATCGACAGTTGGAGTGAATTGTCTCCCTTGGGTGTTGTCGTGGGCATTACGCCGTTTAATTTTCCAGTCATGGTTCCTCTTTGGATGTTCCCACTAGCCGTCGCCTGCGGAAACGCGTTTATTTTGAAACCTTCGGAGAAGGTTCCTACTGCGGGATACCGACTGGCGGAACTATTCTCGGAAGCGGGACTCCCCGATGGCGTTTTCAACGTTCTTCAAGGTGATCATGAGACCGCCGGGTGGTTGTTGAAACACCCGGATATCCAAGCAGCCAGCTTTGTTGGTTCGACGCCTGTCGCAAAGTCCATATACAAAGCTTCAGGTGAGAGTGGAAAGCGCGTTCAGGCCCTGGGCGGGGCGAAGAATCATGCTGTCGTGCTTCCCGACGCGGACATTGAATCCGCGACGAATGCGATTATGGGTGCGGCTTACGGATCGTGTGGCCAGCGCTGTATGGCCCTGTCGGTGGTGGTATCGGTGGGTGACGAGACTGCGGACGCGGTTGCTGACGTACTGACGAAGAAGGTTGCGGGATTAAATATCGGGCCGGGCATGGATGATCTCGATATGGGTCCGCTTAACAGCGGCCCGCAGCGGGATCGAATCGTTGATTTGATCCAAGAGGGCGTGGATCAAGGGGCGACTATCCTGATCGATGGTCGAAGGCATGGTAGTTACCAACAACCCGGCTTCTATCTTGGAGGCACGCTTTTTGACAACGTTCAACCAGGCATGTCGATTTATGATGAGGAGATATTCGGCCCCGTTCTTTGCCTAGTTCGTGTTAGGACCGCTAGTGATGCGATGCGGATAATTAATGACAGTCAGTACGGAAACGGGACCTGTATTTTTACTCGTGACGGCTATTCGGCGCGCACCTACGCGAATGAAGTTGAGGCAGGCATGGTTGGGATTAACGTGCCCTTGCCTGTCCCAGTCGCCAATCACAGCTTTGGCGGCTGGAAAGATTCAAGATTTGGTGACCTTGCTGCCTATGGTCCGGACGGGGTGCGTTTTTACACCCGCCGCAAAACGATTACTGAACGTTGGACCTCGTCCGCGGGCGGTAGGGGTATCGATTTTGCATTTCCTGGCTCACGACCTGCCGGATAGAGGCAGTGAGAGCGACGGACGTAAGCGCTAATCAAAAATCTGCGGCTGGCGTCGCGCGCGTTCGCGCGGGAGACCAAAAGGGTTCATGTTTAATCGTGCATCTGGCGACTTTGCTGTACTGTCGCAGTTCCTTTTCATAATAGATTTCCGACCAGATTTCGCCTTCGAGATATTTGGTCTCGATCATTGCAAGCGCTATGTTTGCCTTGGCTGCTGGCGACCACATGCCGGATGTAACGTAGCCAATTTCCTCGGTGCAACGCTTGTTGCTGTATAGGAACGAACCTTCGGCAGGTTTATTGCCCTCGATGTCCAATTTCGTCAACGTGTAGCGCGGCCCACGTTTTTTCTCGTCGAACAAGGCCCTCCGACCGTTGAAGTGGGGTTTCTTAAAGTCGACCAACCATCCTAAATTAAGTTCGAAGGGTGTCTGGTCGTGTTCGAAATGGACAGTTTTTAGAGCTTCGTTGAACTCGTATCCCGGCATAATAAACCCGGCTTCGAGCCTCAACATGTTGGTCGCCTGGTCGCCGTAGGGATGAATACCCAGATCGTGGCCGGCTTTGTAGACAGCGTCCCACAACGGGATCGCGAGGTTATGATCTATCCATAGCTCGTACCCGAGGTCACCAGTGAATCCAGTTCTGGACACCATAAGTCGCGCATTTTGAAAATCGAAAAAGTTGATCGAGAAGGGCTTCGCGCTCTCGATATTCTCGAGACCCATACTCTTGAGTACAGCGCACGAAGTTGGCCCTTGCAGTGCCATCGCCGCGACATCATCAGTCTTGTCGTCAATAGTGATGTCGTGGAAGCCGAAAGCGCTCTTGTCCAGCCAGGCGCTGCAGGGACTACCACAATTCAAGATAAAGTGATCGTCTCCTAGCTTGAAAATCGTGCCGTCGTCGATCAGACGGCCCTCGTCGTTGCACCACACTACGTAGCTGGCACGATTGGTTCGTATTTTCGTTACGTCACGAGTCACCATCCGGTCTAACATTTTTTCCGCGTCTGCACCGGTGATGTGATATTTCTGCATAGGGCAAATGTCGTAGGTGCCACAGGTATTGCGGACGCAAAAATATTCGAACTCCACGTCGTAAAAGTACTCTGCGAATTTGTAGCCGTTCCAGGACGACCAAGCGTCGTGAATATTGAGTTCATCTTGGCGTTGCTGGAAGTGGCTGGGTTTGGGCCGCTCGCTAGAAAAATCGTAGTCACTCATCGTAGAAGTCATCTACCGGAACACTATTGGGTCGCTTAAGATCGATCAGAATTTCGCGCGCTGCGTTAGCACCACATGCGGACGACACGCCACCACCTGGATGCGTGGAGGAACCGCACATGTACATATGCTTTAGAGGCATCCTGTACTGCGCGTAACCGGGGAAAGGGCGGTTGAAGAACAACTGATCGATTGTGAGTTCACCTTGAAATATGTTGCCCTCGGTCAACCCGATTTCCTCTTCTATCTCGTGAGGAGTTCTCACTTCCATGTGCACAATCAAGTCCTTGAAGCCCGGGCAATAGCGAGCGATTTTGTCGACCACAGTTTGGCCAAACAGGTTTCTTTTCTCTTCTGTCCAAGGTCCGTCCGCAAGTTCGGCGGGACAGTACTGGATGAAGTTCGACATCCAGTGTTTTCCCGGTGGTGCAACCGTCGGATCCCAGGCAGAAGGAATAACGCCCTCGACGTAGGGATCGTCGGAGAAACGTCCGCGCTTCCAGCAATCGTACGCTCGTTCCATGGTTTCCAATGACCCCGTTAATTCGAGCCCGCCTCGATTAACGTAGGCGTTGTCGGGCACGTTACTGAATTTAGGCAATGCGGATAAGGCAATGTTCACTTTTCCCGACGATCCGCGAATCTTGAAGTTTTTTGCTTTATCGTAAATCCCGGGCGGGAGATCTTTCTCGTCCATGATTTGGGTAAATGTTCGTTTGGCGTCAAGGTTTGATACGACTACTCGGGCTCTGATTTCGTCTCCGTTTTCTAAGGCGACGCCTACCACCTTGTTTCCCTCGACAAGTATTTGTTCAACGCCAGCGTTGGTTCTGATTTCTCCGCCGAACGATTGAAAGGCCGATGCAATGGCTTTCGAAATTGCTCCCATGCCACCTCGCGCTAGACCCCAGGCGCCGATGCTCCCATCGACATCTCCCATTACGTGGTGCAGCAAAATATATGAAGATCCGGGTGAGTAAACGCCTAATGCTGTACCGATGATTCCAGAACTCGCCTTGGACTGCTTGATCAACTCGTTTTCGAAGTAATCCTCGAGAAAGTCAACCGCGCTTAGCGTAAAGAATCGGACGTATTCGTAGATTTCCTTCTCACCGAGAGACCAAAATTGTTTTGCAAGGAACAGAAGTTCATGGATATCTCGACGTCGAAAAGAGGTCGGGTCGGGGGGTGTACGGAGCAATGTTTTCCGAATCAGTCGGGCGTATCTGGTCAGGTCAGCTTGAAAGCGGAACATCGAATCGGCGTCGTGTTTCGAATGCCGTTTCAGTTCAAGATAAGCGGCTTCCTCGCTGTTGTAGGCGATCAGTGTGTTCCCCACGTCGTCGTAGTTTACGGAACCTAGATACGGCACCAGAATTAACCCATGTCGACTGAGATCTAAGTCTCGATGGATTGCTTGACGCATCAAGCTGCAAACGTACGAACAATTTGAATATGTCCAACCTTCATGTAATTCACGGGATACAGCTGCACCGCCTATGTAGTCGTTCTTTTCTACGACCAGAACATCAAGGCCCGCCTTGGCCAAATAAGCTGCGTTTGTCAGGCCATTGTGGCCGGCCCCGATAATGATGGCATCGTAACGCTTCACGATAGAATCTCATGCGCAGCATTGTGTCCGGGAACACCGGTGATATCGCCTCCGGGATGCGATCCCGCCCCGCAAAGATATAGACCTCGTAGGGGCGTCTGATACTGCGCCGCACCATAGGTGGGTCGCATCATAAAAAGTTGATCGAGTGCGAATTCGCCGTGGTGCCAATGACCTCCTGACGTACGGAACCTCTGTTCAAGATCGATGGGTGTCAGAAGTTCGCTTGCCACAATCTGCTCACGAATGGTGGGCGCGTACAACTCGATTTTGTTGATAAGTTTGTCGATGAACGTGTCGATGGCTGTCTGATCCCATTGGCTTTTCATCTTGTAAGGGACGTACATGACGTGAGCGGACAAGACATGCTGACCACTTGGGGCGAGTGAGGGATCGCGCATGCTCGGAATCACTATCTCCATCACAGGATCAGTAGGACATTGGCCATACTTTGATTCGTCAAAAGCACTTTCAATCGTTGCCATATCCGGAGAAATGAGTAGCTGACCGTCGGATTGATCTAAGCCAGTGAATTGTGGCAAGCCGTTTAAGGCGAGATGGAGTTTTGCAACAAGCCCTTCTGAGCGAATACGGCGGATCCGATTCGTGAACTCGATTTCGAGATTTTCCGCACCCAGTAAAGTGAGAAACGTTGTCTTGGGGTCTGCCGAAGATACGATATTTTGGGCGGATATCAGTTCCCCGTTATCAACTTGCACACCGGTCGCACGAAGACCTTCTTTCTGCTGATCAACCACGATACGGCGTACCGACGAGTTGGTTCGAATCTCAATACCCTGTGATTTGGCTGATGAGCAGAGTGCGTCAATAAGGCGCGACGTACCTCCATTTGGTATTTCGTGTAAACCGCTCATGCCCTCAGACATTCGGTAGAGCATTAACATCACGGAATTGTTGGGCGACCTTGGTGCTTGCTTCGATCCGATAAGGCCGTTCCAGCAGAGTAGGGCTTTAAGGAGTGGATGATCGAAATACTCGTCCATGAGATCGTGTGTTGGCAGCGAGACGATCCGTAGAAACTCGCGCATGTCGTCCTTGCCCAACATTCGCATTTTCACGCCAAGTTGAGCGAACGACAGTACCTCGTGTAACGAATTGTTACCGATAGCGGGAACAGTTTTCAGCCAGAAGGGTGCTAAAAGATTGGCGAAGCGCTCGGTGAGTTTCGAGTAGTTTGCATAAGAGACCCGGTCTTTTTCGGTTACTCCGCTGACCGTATCGCCGTCGAGTACGACGTGATTCCCCTGGCGATTTAGCGCCACGCACGGCAGAGGGTTTGCCATAGCTGTTAGACCATGTTTCTGCAGTTCTAAGTCCCGATATATTTTTCGTGAGAAATGGCTGACCGTGTGTGCTACCGAGGTCCTAAAGCCAGGATGAAATTCGTAGCTAGACGCGAGCCCACCGGCCGCGCTTGATGCCTCAAGGACAAGAACCTTTTGTTTTTTTTGCGCCAGGTAATTGGCGCAAACCAGTGCGTTGTGGCCTGCGCCAATGATGACGGTGTCGTATTGAGTCACGTGGACATCTTAGCGTAGTAATCGGTTGCGTTGACGAGCATATTGCGTGTGATCGGTCATGGCGATGGAGTCGTTGCCAGAAACGGTAAATGAACCCACGTCATCGTCAGATTCACGAGAATGATTCGACACATTGCTACACCGTCAATAACAGATGCTGACGTTCCCACGCCGTAACGGTGGATGAAAACTCACTGAGTTCTCTCGCCTTGAGATCAACGAACACGTTAACGAACCTTTCACCTAGAAGATCAATGATTGGTTCACACTGTAAGAGTAGCTCAAGCGATTCGTGCAGGGATCGAGGTAGGGTGCGTTCAAGATCCCAAGCGCTTTCTGTTATGGGTTTGCTCGGACGTAAACCTTCCTGGATACCCAGGTAACCGCAAGCAAGACTCGCCGCAATCGCAAGGTAAGAGTTCGTATCGGAACCAGGTATTCGGTTTTCAATTCGGGTCGAGTCGGCGTTGCTACGCGGTATCCTGAATCCTGTCGTTCGATTGTCGATGCCCCATTGAGTATTGGTTGGGCAAGATTCTGCGTCTTCGAACCTTCGGTACGAATTTACGTAGGGTGCGAGGAATGCCATGACGTGAGGCGTGTACTTCTGAAGACCGCCAAGGTAGGCGTATAACTGCTCGCTGTATTCGCCGTCATTGTCCGAGAAAAGATTCTCCCCGGATACGGCCTCCACGATACTTTGGTGTAGATGCATCGCGCTGCCGGGCTCATGCGACATCGGTTTGGATAAAAAGGTTGCGTGATAACCCTGTTCCACGGCGGCTTGCCTCGCAATCCTTTTAAAATTGAACATCCCGTCAGCAGACGCCAAAGGGTCGCCGTGCCGGAAGTTGATCTCTAGCTGGCCGCATCCCATCTCGCTGACGACACCTGCCGTCTCGATATCGTGGCCCTTTGAATATTCGTATAGCCTTTCGAGGAAAGGGGAGAACTCGGCTAGAGCTTCTGTTTGGAAAGAGCGGGGCGTTTTCTGCTGGCGACCAGATGTGCCGGTTGCAGCTTGAATGGGTTTGGTGGGGTCGGGATTTTTTTCCACCAGATAGAACTCGGCCTCTTGAGCAACGACAGGATTCAAGTTCTTGGCGTGAAAAAGCTCCAGGATATGTTTCAAAATCGTTCGTGGTGCGATAGTTGAGGCGGCGCCTTCGAGAGTTTCACAGTCGCAAATGCATTGCGCGGTTTTGGTGGTCGACCAAGGCTGCTCGATCAGAGTTGTTGTATCCGGGATCAACAACATGTCGATATCAGCAACGTCGAATAGGTCGTGATTTTCAGACCACCCACCAATGATATCTTGTCCAAATACCGCTTCTGGCAAACGGATGCCGCCTTTTGCCAGGTCTTCGGCTGGGACGATCTTCCCTTTACTCACACCGTGAATGTCAGGGACCAGACATTCGACTAGATCGATCTGGCGGGAGGCTAGCCATTCTTCTGCCGTAGTCATCGGCGCGTGCTCAAATAAATGCGCTGGCACTTTGCCAGCACTCATTTTTGGTTGCAAACGTGCTCAGCCATCCGCATTGATCGGCCTCGTCAAACTGGCTATCGTCGAAATGAGTACTAACCCAGGGCACCAGTTCGATGTACAACTACACTACCGATCAACTACAGGATCTGGATACCAAACACTATCTTCATCCCTTTACCGATCACCGACAGCTGGCCGTCGAAAGAAGCCGTATCATTACTCGTGCGAATGGGATCTATCTTTGGGACAGCGATGGAAATCGCTACCTGGATGCGATGGCTGGTCTCTGGTGCGTCAACGTTGGCTACGGGCGCGAGGAAATTGCTGACGCCGCAAGCCAGCAGATGCGTGAATTGCCCTACTACAATAGTTTCTTCAAAACCGCGCATCCACCTGCCATTGAACTATCACGCCTCGTCTGTTCGCTAGCTCCAGCGCATTTGAATCGCGTGTTCTTTACCGGTTCCGGATCCGAGGCAAACGATACCGTCGTCCGAATGGCTCGCTATTACTGGTCATTAAAAGGGCTACCAGATAAGAAAGTCATCATCAGTCGCAACAATGCCTACCATGGGAGCACGATCGCAGCCGCGAGTCTCGGGGGCATGCGCACTATGCACGTGCAGGGCGGTCTTCCTATTGCCGACATAGACTACATAGGTCAACCGTACTGGTACCAGGATGGCGGAGATCTTCTTCCGAACGAATTCGGCGAGAAAGTTGCAGATGAACTGGAACAGAAGATCCTCGAGCTTGGCGAGGGTAATGTCGCGGCATTTATCGCTGAACCAATACAAGGTGCCGGTGGAGTCGTCATTCCGCCGCCAACCTACTGGCCCAGAATTCAATCAATTTGCGATAAGTATCAAATACTGTTGGTCGCTGACGAAGTTATCTGCGGGTTTGGGCGAACCGGCAAGTGGTTCGGGAGTGACTACTTCGAAATCAAACCGGACTTGATGTCGATTGCTAAAGGTCTGTCTTCGGGATATGTACCAATCGGCGGAGTATTGGTCAGTGACGATGTTGCGTCCGTTCTGATAGAAGATGGCGGTGAGTTTAACCACGGATTCACATACTCGGGTCATCCTGTCGCCGCCGCCGCCGCCATTGCCAATCTTAATATCTTGCGGGACGAAGGCGTGGTCGATCGAGTGGAGACCGAAACGGCCCCCTATATTGCGAAGAAATGGCAACAATTAACGGCGCACGAGCTGGTCGGTGAGGCTAGGATTGTGGGGCTCATTGGCGCTCTGGAGTTGGTGAAGGACAAAGCTACGCGGCAGTTCTTCGACGATCGAGGAGCAGTGGGTACGCTCTGCAGGGATATTTGTTTTAACAGCGGCTTGGTCATGCGAGCCATAGAGGACACGATGGTGATTTCGCCACCTCTTTGTATTACCAGGGGGGAAATTGATGAGCTGATTGGTCTTGTTGTGCGTTGCCTCGATCAGACCGCGCAAAAGATTCAGTGACGGGACAACGTTGGGCATGAAGTTTAAGGATTCGATATACGACACCTTTAGTTTCTCAGCGGATCTGAATCTTGGAGCGGTCGGGAGCGTTGAAGATCTGTTAGGCCAAGCCAGAATATTGTCAGGCTCGGTCGATGGAATACACGTAAGCGACGGTCCCAACGATGGCGTCCACTTCCCGGCGTTGGCCGCCGCTCGGTTGCTTATAGAAAATGATATCGATCCAATTCTGCAAATATCCTGCCGCGACAAGACCCGGTCGACCTTGGAGATCGAAATAGCGGGCGCACTCGCGCTGGGTGTGACCAGTATGCTCCTCGTACGCGGCGAATCAGCGGGAATCAGCGGTACATCGGATCGGATTGTGAAAGTCAGCACGACCGAACTCATCCAGTTGGTGCGCAGTTTGGAAGACAGAGCGGAGCAAGCCAATTTATCGGTGGGTACGATCGCAACCGTGTTCAAGCCGGCCGCCGATTGGCGACCGCAAGCACTGCTAAAGAAAACGCATGCTGGCGCAAATTTCATTCGCACACAGCTGTGTTTTGATACCGACAAGCTTAACGTCTACATGCCCAATCTAGTTCGGTCCAAAGTGACGTGGAAGGCGCCGATTTTCGTTAACTTAGCTGTTTTGCCATCGGCTAAAGCCGCCAAATGGCTGGCCGAAAACCTGCGCGGTTCTCTGATTCCCCAAAAGGTGATTAAGCGAATGGAACAAGCCGTCGACCCGATATCGGAGGGAGTCGACGTCGCAGCGGAACTCATCGCCGAATTCAACACGATCCCGGGGATCTCGGGGGTTTGCCTCATGACGCCAGGACCGCCCGAACTAATCCTAGAGGCGATCAAGGCCTCGGGAGTACGACAGGAATAGCGGATGTGGCGTTGACTAAACTATTTACCGCCGAATTTGTAGCGGAAGTTGAAGCCGAAGCTGCGTGGTTGATTCACGGTCAGTCTTTGTTGCGCAAATCGGTTATTGAAAAATAACTCGCCGTTTTCATCCGTGGCGTTGTCCACGTACAACGATGCGCTCCAGACGTCGGTTTCTACTCCCGCTTGAATGTCAAATGTTCGCCAGGATCCTTGCTGAACAACCGGTGGCGAAAACGAGATCGATTCGATACCGGCTAACGAATTGACCGACTCGCCCGTGTAGGTATAGCGAAGCATAATATACGGCTCGCCGCCGAATAGAGTCCGAGGTAGCTGGTACATTACTTTCAAATGACGCTTTACGTCGGGGACGATAGGTAGTTGGGTACCGACTGGCACTGGGATCGCACCAGGTGTATTTGCGAACAACGTTTGCGCTTGCGACAGTTCGCCATCGTTGCGGCCCACTGTTGCTTCGACACTCCAGTTCGCATTGGGTAACCAACTTACCCACATTTCGACGCCGTCGATGTCCGCCTCGGGAAAATTGACGATGCCGAGGGTGAAAATATTATCTTGAGGATCCTCGGCCTGAACCTGGATGTTTTCCCAGGTCATTTGATAGTACGAGATATTGAACCGTAGTCGATCATCCAGCCATTCTGTTTTCGCGCCGATTTCGTGGTTGATGACAGTATCAGACTCGTAGGAATTCAATGTCCCAGCGGGCTCGTCAAAGAGATCGGATGGTGGGCCGAAGACCGATTGCGGTCGGGCTGAGTTAGCACCCCCGCGGCGGAATCCTTCTGAGTAAGTGGCGTAGACCAACGCGTTCTCCCATCGGTAGGAAAAATTGACCATCGGGACGAATCCATCTTCATCGGAGACGCCGAGGTCCCCCGGCGCATAACAGTAGTCGATGGCACAGTTGGGCATACCGCCATTCATACCGATAAGCGTAGCGTTCATAACGATGTAATCGTTTTCGATACTGTAGAACCGCCCGCCTGCCTTGATGGTGAAATTCTCGGTAACGTCGACGCTGACTTCGCCAAAGAAAGCTGATTGTTTCAGGTCACTATCGTAAACACCCGTCCACCAGTTGTTGGATGCCGACTTCATCGGAATGCCGACGTAGTAGCCGGCATAGTTGATGTAATTGAATGCCCCTGTGCCGGTCAGACCTTCCACGTTTGATATAAACACTTCATCGACTTGGCGTTTGCTATAAAAAGCACCAACGATGGCGGACCAGCGCCCGTCCGTTGGCGTGGCGTAACGTGCCTCAATCACCCAGTTATTGGTCTGCCTTCCGTCGAAGTCATTTGCAATGGGATCGCCGCCAAAATCGTAGATTCCGCCGGTGTCGTAATAGGGATTTCCCGTATTGAAAGAGCGGAAGTAGTCGCCGACTTGTTGGAAGTTCTGAAGGTATGAGGTGCTGTCCGCGAGATATGTGCTTTCCCGATCGTAATAGGCAGTAGTCAGCACAACGTCGCCGAAACTGAGGTTACCTTCTAGGGTTAATGCGATCTGGTACCACTCGTCTTCCCAGTAATCCTGGGTATAGCGAGCTTGGTCATGAGGCCCGAAAGACGGGAAAACGGACGTATCGGCAAAGTGCTGTTTATTCAAGCTAACGTCGCCGAAGCCGTCCATCTCGTAGTACTGGTAGATCCCGGTAAGGTCTACGGTCCAGTTCTCACCCGTCTCGAGTCGAAGGCCCGCTCGTCCGCCGTACCAGACCGATGAGTTGACGTCGCTATCGACTCGATTGCTATTGGTCGACGTTTGCCCGGGCGTGGGCGTCAGCACGTTGTCGACCCATCCCGGCTCGTTCGCGTAAAAGCCAACGAGGCGCACGGCGGCTTTGAGGTCCGGGTAGAGGCTACTGCCATCTTCTAGAAGCGGCACATTGATCATTCCGCTCAGATCGGTTCCCGCGCCTCCCTCCGAGACGGACCAGCTTGATACGTCCAGCCACCCGTCACTTGCAGTGGTGTCAGGTTTGTTGGTGATGATCCGTAACGTGCCGCACTGCGCCGCGTCACCGAAAAGTGACCCCTGAGGGCCGCCTAATGCCTCAACGCGGGCGACGTCGACAAGACGGGGATCCGGGTTATAGCCGGCCGACGTGATCGGTTGTTCATCGAGATAAACCGACGTGGTCGCTGAGTCGCTGAAAGACAAGCCTTGGGCAGCACATCCTCGCATGATGATTGAATTTGCACCCGGTTCACGCTGACTGAGCGCAAGCCCTGGGATTTGTCCAACGTAATCTTCGAAGTTATCTAGTCGTTGGAGCGTGATTTCTTCGTCGGTAATGGCGGTGACAGAAAGGGGCGTGTCCTGAAGTTTTAGATCCCGCTTCGTTGCAGTGACAATGACTTCTTCGAGTCGAGCATCGTCCGCGTCCGATTCCGCTTGAGCACCACCCGTGCCGGCCACGGCTGCTGTTATCGCCAGCGAAAGATTGCGCCCGGTTGAAGAATTCTTGCGATCGTTTGTCATCAGATTCCTCTTGTAAGTCCGACGGCTTGGTCGGTTTGCGGAAAAGAATTTTACCGAAAACCTCGACAAATATCTTTGTTTCTCGGTCGGGAGGTCACTGAATTATGGTTGACCTATTTTGGCAATCCCTGACGCTTGATTTCTGGTGCCGAACCATCGTTCTCGTTGCTGATGGACGTGGAGGTATGCTTGTTACTTCGGTACTTATCTCAAAAAGCATGCGATGACCACTCTCGTTGCAACGTCCGTTGTTCGCGGCAGCCGCCAAGGCGAGAGCCATGGCGGGGTTTACCTGATTGATTTAACGAACGAGCGCGTATTGAGGACTGTCGATTGGGATGCGGTGGATATCGATTGGCAGGGTCGAGGGTGGGATCGGGGCTTACGTGGTATCGAGTTTGACGGAGATAGGATCTTTATTGCGGCGAGTGACGAACTTTTTGTTTACGACCAAACGTTTCGGCAGATAACGTCGTATCGCTGTCCGTACCTAAAACACTGTCATGAAATCAGTCGATATGAGCGCCGACTTTACCTGACCTCTACGGGATTCGATGCCATCCTTGGATTTGACTTGGATAGGAATTTGTTTTCTTGGGGACTCAGTGTCTCCAGGGATAAAAAAGGCCTTCGAGCGGTTCCGTTTGACCCAGAAAGTCGACACGGACCACCCTTGCGTAACGAACTTCATATCAACAGTATCTTTTGCGAGAGTCGCGCGATGTACATAAGTGGTCTACGTACTTCGGGTATACATGCGTACACCGGGAGACACCTTAATCAAGTGGCGACGCTGCCTGACGGGACCCATAACGCCCGACCATATCGGAACGGAGTGTTATTCAACGATACGCAAAAGAATGTGGTTCGTTTTGTTCCGCAGCAAGGCAAGCAAGGTGTATTTAACATTCCGGTATATAACCCGGGGCTGCTCACGCATACCGAGTTCGATGACTCTCGTGTTGCGCGCCAAGCCTTTGGTCGGGGCCTCTGCGTGATCCGCGATGGTGTGATTGCTGGTGGATCATCGCCTTCGACGGTCACCCTGTACGACATTGATCAGATGAAAACAACGCAGTCCTTGAATCTATCGCTTGATATCAGGAATGCGATTCACGGTTTGGAAACTTGGCCATTTCCAGGTTTACCCGACGACTAACTACACGACGCTCGATGTCGAGTCATCTTGATTAATGGATTCGTATTGTTTGTAGCTGGATAGGACCGGTTCTAGTACGTCAATTAATTCGGCTAGATGTGATTCGTAGTTACGCCAGAAGTGCACGGATTTCGAGTAGATGGGCTGTCTCACTTGTTCGGAACTGGCGGTTCGTATGGGTCGCTCGGTTTCGTGGAATCGGACACAGGCGTCCTCCCACGGCAATTCGCAGTACGAAAGAAGTCGACGTACCTGGCCCTCTAAATCTGTCACGACATCTTCGTATTGAACCGTCAAGATGCGACCCGGAAGTACCCGATGCCAATGATCCATCATGCGTTGGTACTGCAGAAAGTACTCTCCGATTTCGATCAGGTCGTAAACGAACGTTTGTCCTTTAGCAAAAAGTTGTCGATAACAACTGAGTGTTGAATCTAGCGGATACCTTCGCGCGTCGATGATTTTGGCGTTTGGTAGAACCAGGTGGATCAGTCCAATAGAGGGAAAGTTGTTCGGGTTCTTGTCGATAAAGCGCGGTTTATCCGTCTGTCGATGTGTGCCCGCGTGGCTGAGATAGTCTTGACCTAGCGCTCGAAGGTTGTGGTCTCGTAGTTCTCGCGCGGCAAAAGGATAATTTACGCCGTCGGCACGATTTCGATTGAGTGACGTGGCGACTCGTCCGATGTAGGGCAGTTCTGACGTTCCCTCAACCATGCTGTGACTGGCTAGTATTTGCTCGATTAGCGTCGACCCGGAACGCGGCAATCCAACGATGAATATTGGCGCAACAGATGGATCGCCTAGGCCAGTGTTTTTCTGCAACAAAGATTGGTCGAACACCTGGATGATTTCGTCGTTGCTGACCTCAGTTTGGACCGGGTCATAGTGTTCTAGCGATCGTTGCTTGCTGTTTCCTTTCTGGTAGTAGTCCCAAGCCTGATCATAGCGCCCACCGTCTTCATGGACTTTGGCGAGCGCAAAGAGAAAATTAACCGCGGATTGATCTGTCAAACTTTCGTTATCTTCGAGTGAGGATTCCATTGACCGGATATCTTCGTTCGATAGCTTGTACGTTTTGAGGTTGGCTAGACTCCAGTAGCTCTCTCCGTTGTTAGGTCGAGCCTTAATACTCTCCCGGTAAGCTTCGATGGCTTCGGCCTGACGTCCGACGGTTTTCAGTGTGTGTGCGAAACCGAGCCATGCGCCGGCATGCTGCGGATTTAACTCGAGTACACGGCGATACGAATCCAGTGCCTGGTAGGTTTGACCGGCGGGGGCTCGGGTTGATGCCAACATAAAGTGTGATCGAGTGCTGTTTGGCTCTAGCTCCACAGCGCGGTCAAAACATTCGATCGCCTCGGCGTATCGATGTTGTTCATGAAGAATTCCACCCAGGTCCAGTAAAGCAAGATAGAAGTCAGGCGCCGACGCAATTGCTTTTCTTAGTAACGGCTCCGCTTCGTCGATATCGTGTCTGTTAGCGACGATACCGGCCAACAGTCTCAGCGCATCGATGTTACTCGGATCGATCCGTAACAAGTCACGGTAAGCCCGTTCGGCTTCTTCGGTACGACCCGCTTTGTGGTGTTCTGCAGCAAGAGCAAGTTGTTTACGGTGTGGGTTGAGTTCAAACGACGCTTCAAATGCAGCGTCGGATTCTGTCCCCTTGCCAATTGCTGCCAGCGCGCGACCGAGCGTGTAGAACGCCGGTTCAGACTGAGGATCCAGTCGCGTGGCGTTCTCCAGCACCTCGACGGCTTCGATCGGTCGGCCGGTTTCAAAAAGTAAAAAGCCAAGATCTTCGTGGGGTTTGGCGAAATTTGGAGCGAGGTCAATGGCTCTGCGTAGGTATTTTTCCGCTAATTCTGTCTCGCGTGATTTGAGCAACATGGCGCCGAGTAGGGCGGTCATATTTACGTCGTCTGGCTCTGTCTTGAGAGTGTCCCGACAAATGCGCATGGCAGCACCGATCTGTCCCGAATTGATCAGATCGATTGCCTGGTTAAGAGTCGCTTTTGGCGATAGTGGTCGTTCGTCGATTGCCATTTGCTCTGGGTCGATCAGGGGCACCCTTCAGAAAGTTCCGAATTAGCTACCGCTATCATATTTGTCAGTTATGCAGAAATCGCCGTCTTTGGACGCTTTTTTTGCGTGGCGCGGTTTGATATACGATACAAAAATGGACATCGAAGCGTCGCTAAAAGACTTAGGCCCGGTAGAGATAGGACGGTTGAGCGAAGCCGTTGTCGGATTGAGTCCGGCAAATTGGTCGGCACAACGAATTAGGCAGAACGAATACGAGGTACATAGTCAAACCGAGTCCGTCGTTTTGGTGTTTACTGATGGCGCGGGCTGGCCGGAACTGGAAGTCAGGAAAGAACAAGGTTGGAGCCTGTTGGCGGACACAGCGGTACCAGTGATGCACGACATATTGGCGGCACACTATCCTGCTGGTGGCACCATCATTCGGTCCATGATGGCAAAGCTACCCGCGGGAAACATCATTAAGCCCCACGTTGATCGGCACCCGTCGTTCCACGCTGGACATCGTATTCATGTTCCCATCACGACCAACTCGAGAGTCAGGTTTATGATCGATGGACGGCCCCATCAGTTGTCGGTGGGTCGGGCATACGAGGTGAACAACCAAAAAAACCACAGCGTAATGAACAAAGGGACGGAAGATCGGATCACCTTCATATTCGACTATCTTCCGCCCGAGGTCATGGTCCAGCGTCCATCAGATCCAAGAGATCAGGGCTAACTACTATTTGGAAAGTGATTAATAGTAAGCAGTGGCCCCGCTAATCCGCGGAAGCGCTTTTGGCTGTTGTTGGGTAATACAGTGGATACAGCCCCCACCCTTGGTAATTTCAATGGCGGGGAGTTGCACAATCGCTCGATCTGGGAATGCGGCGGCGACTGCCTCAACTGCTGCCTGATCCATGGGGTCATTGAATTCTGGCAAAATGACGCCTCCGTTGGCGATATAGAAATTGATGTAAGAGAGCGGTAAACGCTCGCCACGGTATTCCTGTCGAGCGGGTTGTCGAATCTCAATAATATTGAGGCTATCTCCGGCCGTGGTGGTGGTGTTGCTGAGCGTGCGGATATTTCGACGCAGACGCGCGTAGTTTGGATCTTCCGGGTCCGATTCAGAAAGGGCCAGAACTACACCTTGGGCGGAGAAACATGCCAGATTATCGACGTGACCGTCGGTGTCGTCGTATTCCAGTGCGTGGTCTAGCCACACTACCTTCTCGGCACCGAGATAATCCCGGAACAATCCTTCCGCATCCAACCGCGTTAGGCCGGGATTTCGATTGGGATTGAGTACGACGTTTTCAGTAGTCAACAACAATCCATCGCCGTCACTGTGGATGGCACCTCCTTCGAGAAAGATTGAAGCAGGTAGGTTGTTCGCGCCGGCCGATTCGTTGATAACGCTCGCAATCGTTGCGTCCAGTTGGTGAGCGGAGTGTGGATCTCCCCAGCAGTTAAATTGCCAGTCGACGCCGCTTAATTGTTTGGTTTTGTCGAGTACGAAGGTGGGGCCGATGTCGCGCAGCCAGGCGTCATCCAACGCCTGTTCGATCACTTCCACCTGACGACTGCAATACCGTCTCGCATCATCGACCGTCTCAGTCGTTGCCAGCAGCATGACCGGTTCGAACTCAGCGATCGTGCTGGCAACGTTGGCGTATTGGCGACGCATGGGCTCAAGGTTGGGATAGATGTCGCGACGCTGTTCGGGCGGCCATGCCATCCAGCAGCATTTGTGCTCGCTCCATTCGCTCGGCATGAAGAAAGCGTTTGAGTCGCTCATGGTATGGCCTGAGGGTGCGGTCTCCTGGACTTTTCCATTCGATGCATCACGAATCCGGCGATGACGACGCCGATTCCAACGAGGGTGATGACCAAGGTGGCCAGCGCGTTAACGTCGGGCGCAACCCCCAACTTAACCTTCGAAAAAATGACCATGGGTAACGTACTTGAGCCAGGACCAGAAACGAAACTTGCGATCACCAGATCATCCAACGACAGGGTGAATGCGAGCAGCCAACCCGAGACCATCGCGGGTGCGATGAGAGGTAACGTAACGTCGATGGCTACTCGGAAGGGTCGTCCACCCAAATCCATCGCTGCTTCTTCTAACGACTTATCTACCGTGGACAGCCTTGATTGAACGATCACCGCAACGAATGCCATCGAGAAGGTGATGTGCGCGAAAATGATCGTTAATGTCCCTCGACTTTCCGGCCAACCGATTAATTGTTCCGTACTAACAAACACCAACAACAACGAAAGTCCCGTGATGACTTCCGGCATGATCAAAGGGGCGGCGATCAGTCCGGTAAACAACAGTCGACCTTTGAACCGCCCCATGTGCGTCAGTGACAAACCTGCCAATGTCCCAAGGATTGTAGCGATCGTCGCGCTGATCAACGCGATCTGAAGACTCAAGAGTGCGGCGTCGATAACTTGTGCGTTATTGAGCAGAGCGGAGTACCAACGTAGGGAGAAACCATTCCACACCGATTGAATTCTGGAATCATTAAAGGAATACACCATCAGGATCACGATCGGTAAATATAGAAACGCGTAGCCAAATGCCAGAGTCGTAAACAGGAAAGTTGATCGCTGTCTCATTCGTTGCCGCTCGTTCCATCTGTTATCTGATAGCGCTGGAACAACATGATCGGAATAACGAGGATAAAGAGCAGAATCGTCGCGACTGCACTGGCTACTGGCCAATCACGATTTTCGAAGAATTCGTTAAATAACTGCCTGCCTATCATCAGCGAATCGGCACCCCCGAGTAGGGCGGGGATAACGTATTCACCGATCGCGGGGATGAATACCAGAAGACACCCGGCAATGATTCCAGCGCTCGACATCGGTAAGGTGATATCGATGAATACACGGAACGGCGTTGCACCAAGATCGGATGCCGCCTCGTGCATGGACAGGTCGAGCCTCTGGAGCGCCGCGTATAACGGCAAAACCATGAACGGTAGGTAGGCATAGACGATGCCGAGATACACCGCAAAATCGGTGTAGAGAAGTTTCATGGGTTCATCGATAAGCCCGATCGAAAGCAGACCTTTGTTGATCAGTCCGTGGGTTGACAACATGCCCATCCACGCATAGACGCGAAGAAGGAATGATGTCCAGAAAGGCAGAATAACCAGCAAGAGGAGGATGTTTCTTGTCGTCGTTTTCGCGCGTGTGATGGCGTAAGCCATTGGATAGCCGATGACAAGACAGCAAAACGTTGAAACGGCCGCAACCCTGACGGATTTGAGGTAGCTCGACCAATAAAGGTCGTCTTCAAACAGGAACACGAAGTTATCGAAAGTAACGTACAAGGCATTTACGCCGTTTTTTGTCCAGTCAAACAACGGAGTAAACGGGGGCTGTGCGATAACCGGGTCAGAGAAACTGATTTTGAAAACGATTAGAAACGGCGTCAGAAAAAACAACAGGAGCCAAAGATAGGGCAGATAAACAACAAATAACCGCCAGGCCTTGTCGGCGATTTCAGCATAGCGGTTATTCATTCTTTGAGTACGATGCTATTTGTTAGTTCCCAGGAGATAAACACTTCATCGCTCGAATCGAGGGTGGGCACGGATGCTCGAAATTGATTTTGTGCGCTGATCTCGATGACGTTCGAAGTATTAGTCGCAACTCGATAAATCGTGCGATTTCCATAGTAACCGAGGTCCGTTACCACGCCTTTGATAGACGTGGTGAATTCAGACGATATGGGCTCCTTGCTGATCGCAATTTTCTCCGGTCGAACAGCTAGCCAGACTTTACTTCCCGCGTGGACTCCCGGCGTTGGCGGAGCTTTGATGACACCGATGTCTACGGTATCAATGAGCAAGTACTGATTGGTGATAGCCGTGACGTTGCCCTCAAACATATTCATAGTCCCGAAAAAATCGGCGACAAAGCGATTTGAGGGGGATTCGTAGACATGGGTCGGGGTACCCATTTGTACAAACTTGCCTTCGTCCATGACCGCGATTCTCGTTGCCAAATTCATGGCCTCTTCCTGATCATGGGTGACGACGACGAACGTAATACCGAGTTCATGTTGTATGTTCATCAGCTCGAATTGAGTACGCTGCCTGAGCTTCTTATCCAACGCTGCCAACGGTTCATCTAGAAGAAGAACTTTGGGCTTTTTCACCAGCGCCCGTGCCAGCGCAACGCGTTGTAGTTGGCCGCCGGAAAGTTGGTGGGGTTTTCGTTTTTCGTAACCGGAGAGTTGAACTAGCGACAGTATTTGAGCAACTTGTTCACCGATTCGTGCCTTATCGATACCTTCTTTCCTCAGTCCGTACGCGACGTTGTTCTCAACGGTCATGTGCGGAAAAACCGCGTAGGATTGAACCATCATATTCACGGGACGCTGATAAGGGGCCAGTCCGGACATGTCGATCCCATCGATGAGGATCCGGCCGGCCGAAGGTGTTTCGAAGCCTGCAAGCATGCGAAGCAACGTTGTTTTACCGCACCCGGAACCCCCGAGAATTGCAAATAACTCACCTTGGGAAATGTCGAGATCGACGCCGTCCACGACCGTGACGCCATCGAACTGTTTCGATAGGTTCTCAATTCGAACAAACGGCTCGGTTTTGGCGTTGCCCCCATTGCTCGCTCGGACAGATTCCGGTCCGGCTTGATCTTGCGTGCCGTCGCCTGATTTGTTTACCGGGATCGTCATAGACCCGATTTCACTCGCGTCCATACTCGCGACCGTAGTCGTTCTAATTTCGGATGCAGCGTTTGAGTAGCGCTTAGTCGCTTGAGCGTGGCTGCGTCGGGATAGATGGCCGGATCCGTTACGATGTCGGCATCCATCAATAGGCTTGCTTCCCGGTTAGCGTTGGCATAGCCAATGAAGTTCGAGACCTCAGCGATAACATCGGGACGCATGATGAAATCCAAGAATAAGTGCGCACCGTATACATTCGCAGCGCCGGCGGGAATATAGGCAACGTCGAACCAGATGAGTGACCCCTCAGTTGGGATCGTGTAACCGAGGGTTATATCGATACCGGCGTCGGCTGCACGGCGGTTCGCCACTGAGTAGTCGCCCGACCAGCTCATTGCGATACAAACTTCTTTGGCCGGCAAATCGAGTAAAAGTTTGGTGGAACTGAAGTATTTAACGTGCGGTCGAATCGAACGCAATAACTGTTCTGCCTGCTGCAAGTGCGCCGGCTCAACCGAGTTCGAATCGTGACCGAGGTAAAGCATCGCCATACCAATAACCTCGCTGGCCGAATCCAATAGTGACACGCCGCAATCCGCGAACTTCGACACGGTTTCGGGATCGAAAATCAACTGCGCACTGCCGACAGGCGCGTTTGGCATGCGTTCGGCCACCATCGCCTTGTTGTATGAAAAACCGGTCGTTCCCCACATATATGGGACGCCATATTGATTACCCGGATCGTATTTAGCGAAATTTGTGAGAAGCACAGGATCCAGGTTCCCCCAGTTTGAAAGCCGTTCTTTATCGAGCGGTTGAAATACGCCTATCGGTATAAGCCGCGCAGAGTTGGTGGCGGCATGTACGATCACGTCATACCCGGACTTTCCTGCCATGAGTTTTGCGTCAACGATCTGGGCGGAATCATAAACGTCGTAGTTGACTTTGATCCCGTACTCGTCTTCGAAGTTCTCTAACGTGGTTTCGCCGATGTAGTCGGCCCAGTTGTAGACGTTAAGGACTTTTCCATCATTTTCGGAAGCAAAGACACCTGCACCCGCGGTGATCAGTATCGCGGCTGTGGATCGCGTGAACATTAAGAGCGGTACCCGTCTCATGAGGGGATCAAGCTAACACAATAAAAGTTGACGTTTGCCCCAGTCGAATGAACGTGCTCACTACCCCGTCGGCGAATAGGAAGCGAAGCGTTGACCATGAGATGATCACAGAGAGCGAGGTTGGAAATTGCGCAGAAAACGGCCATGAATTCGGACCAATACCTTGGCATGTACCGGGCAATTACGCGGCGTGATTTTATCGGTGGGATGGCGGTAACCGCGGCTGGGTTGGGGTTCACAGGCCGTATTGCGGCTGACAATTACCAGGCCTATCCGCCGGCACGGACGGGTATGCGGGGTTCACATCCGGGCTCCTTTAACGTTATGCACGAACTCGCGTTTAATGGAACGTCGCCGGGTAGCATTCCGGTTTCTGATACAGCGCCTTATGATCTTGTGGTTGTCGGTGGCGGCCTCAGTGGCTTATCCGCGGCGTATTTCTATCGGGTAGCCAACCCCGGCGCTCGGGTCCTAATTTTGGACAATCACGATGATTTTGGCGGGCACGCGAAGCGCAACGAGTTCTCCTATCAGGGCAAGACGCATATCGGTTTTGGCGGTAGCCAAACGCTCGAGAATCCGGGGCAATTCAGTAAGGTGACCAAAAACTTGCTCCGTGAGCTAACCGTGGATGTTTCCGAGTTCTACGAAGCTTTCGATCAGTCTTTCGCGAGAAACCATGGGCTACGGAGTCAAGTTTTTTTTGACAAGGAGCATTACGGTATCGATCGCCTGGTACCCATAACGCTCAACGAATACCTGGATCCTGGTTTCGCGAATCAGGCGAACAACGTGCCGTTATCGGAACGTGCGCGCGCTGAGTTGCTGAATTTGATGACCAACAATCAACGGTCGTTAAGGCACCTCAATCGCCGCCAGCGCCGAGAATTTCTTGGCAGCATCAGCATCGAGCAATTTCTTCGCGAACATTTGGGGTGTGGGGATGAAGTGGTCCATTTGTTGGGGAAAATAACCCTTAACTATTGGGCCTTAGGAATCGACGCGCTCTCGGCCCGCGACGCCGTCGACATGTGGTTACCTGGATTTGGCGGCTTATTGCGTCAACGTGATGTGGATGAAGAACCGTATATTTTTCACTTCCCCGATGGGAATGCGTCGCTGGCGCGATTGCTGGTCAAAAAACTGATCCCCGCAATTACTTCAGCTGACAACATGCATGAAATGGTTACTGCACGAATTGACTACGAAGCGTTAGATCAACCAGACGAGGATGTGCGGATCAGGCTTAACAGTACCGTGACCAATGTTGCCGAGGTCCAGAATACGCACGGTTCAAACGTGAGAATTCAGTACGCCACAGGCGGTCAGTTGTTTGACGTGTACGGTAAAAACTGCGTTCTCGCTTGTTACCACCGGGTTATTCCGCATATTTGTCCAGCACTACCTGCCGAGCAGAAAGCGGCCCTCGCGCAAAGTGTCAAGGGACCATTGGTGTACACCAACGTGTTGATTCGAAACTGGCACGCGCTGAAGAACTTGCACATCGGCAGGGTGTACTGCCCCAACGGGCGCTATCACTCGATAGCAATGGACTTCCCTGTCAGCCTCGGTGGGTACGAATTCGCCAAGACGCCCGACGACCCGGTCGTATTACGTCTTGTCCACGTGCCGTATACGCCAGGAACAGGCTTAAGTGCGAAAGATCAGTGGCGACTCGGTAGACGTCAAATGATGGCGCAGTCGTTCGCCGATCACGAAAGAAGCATCAGGCAACAACTCACCTCCATTCTCGAACCGGGCGGATTTAACGCAAGCCGGGACATAGAAGCGATTACCGTTAATCGTTGGCCGCATGGCTATACATACGAATACATTCCTCTGTGGGATAAATATTCGGGCGAGGGGCCGCATGTTCGGGCAAGAAAGACGCAAGGTCGCATTGCCATCGCGGGCAGTGATTCCGGCGCCAGCGCTTACGCACAGGCGGCCATCGATCAGGCGTTTCGTGCTGTTAACGAACTTGTTTGAGACGCGGCTACGGGACCAGCGATATTGGGTCGTCAAACACTAATGATCAGGCTGATCAATGAAGAGATTTCACCGGGATATTGGCCGCAGCGCTCGGTATTTTGTCTCTAATGAAATCCGCGAAATGCTTGACCAAGTTTTCTTTGTCTGACAGAACGCCACTTTGATAACTGCTGGAAATTAGTCCTTTCTGTACGGACTCGATGAGGTCGTTGTCTTCGTCTTGCACCCGATCGTTAATTCGAGAATTGAGGTATCGAGTCGCTCGCATGGCGCGCGAATCATCTTGAAGAACGTACGACTGACAACGAAGTAGTGACTTTCCTGGCGCAACGGGCAAGATCTGAAAGAAATTCACTTGGTCAGGATAACAATCAAAAAAGTTATTGGGATACAGCGCGTAATAAGTCCAGCGGCGGCGCATCTCTTTCGGAAGATGCGTCTGGTCAGGTAACAGTTTGTTGTAGGCTTCAGCGCTCCAACTCGGTTGGGGACGGGCGCGCATTTTATGGCTTAATCGTGCGACATCCGGGCCGAGTGGTTCCCGATCGTATTGCTCTTCCATCAGCCCGAAGAGACCACGATGGCCGATGAAAAAATGATAGTCCTCAATAAAATTCTCGACTCCTACTTTCCAGTCGGCGTCGACGGCGTGGGTCCACATTACGGGTTTCGTCTCGGATTTTTCCTCAGGGGTCATCAAAAGTGTTTGATACGCCATGAACTCTTCGTGAACGGGTGACATCCTTTCGGCGACACCAGCCCCTTCCGATCGAAATCTGATGAAGATAAATCCGCCGTAGATTTCCATGTCGACAGGCGATAACGCGAAGTGCTGTGCGTCGTGGGGAAGAAAACTCGTGGGGTGTCCGATTGCTGTGCGGTTGCCTTCCAGATCGTAAGTCCAACCGTGATAGGGACAAACAAACTTTCCTGGGCACGTTCCACGGTCGTCGTTGAGCAAGATATGCGCGCGATGCCGGCATACGTTATGGAATGCTTTTATCTCGTCGTCTTGCGTGCGAACGACGACAGCGCGTTCTTCGTAGAGTTGAAAAGTGATGTAACAACCAGGTTCAGGAAGGTCGCTGGTGTGACCCACCAATTGCCACGACGAGAGGAATATCTTCTGTTTTTCTGCCTCAAAAAAGTCCTGACTATAATAAACCCAGGCCGGAAGAGTGGCCGTTAGATGACCAACGGAATCCGGCTCTATTTCTCCTTGATCACGGGGTTTGTCGGGTTGAACGGCCACGTCAAGATCCCTTGATAAGGGAAAATCGTACAAATAATGCGCGAAATTTATTGGGCACAGTCGATCACGGAGCGCCAGATTTTTGGGAATTCTACCATGGCGAATTCTGTGTATTTTCGTGGTTAGACCAGACAAGATGTGCCCCCCTACAATGGGGACTCGAACCAAACTGCTATAGGGATCCAGCTTGCCTGCTGAAGAACACACCGGCTCATATTACGCCGCAACGCGGACGGATCGGACGGCCTATCCTCCGCTTGACGGAGAAGAGGAAACGGAGGTCTGCATTGTCGGCGGTGGATTCACTGGCGTTGCTTGTGCGCTCACGCTTATCGAACGGGGCCATCGGGTGACGCTCCTGGAGCAGCACAGAATCAGTTGGGGGGCGTCAGGACGAAACGGCGGTCAGCTCATTCATGGATTAGGGGGTACCAAACAGCTGGGCCGCTTTCTCAGTGAAGATAAAATTCGGGCCCTTCATTACCGCGGCAATGACATCATCAAAGGACGAATCGAAAAGTATCAGATCCAATGTGACCTAAAGGCCGGGTTCATCGAAGTCGCATTCAAACAAAGTCAGATGGACGGGCTGGTTGAGGATTACGAGGAACACCGAGAGTGGAATTTGGATGAACATTTGCGGTTGGTAGATCGTGACGAACTGAAGTCATTGCTGGGTACCGACGTCTACATCGGCGGGATGATCAACGACCTTGACGGACATCTGCATCCGCTCAACCTATGCGCAGGTGAAGCGCGAGCTGCGGCGGGGCTGGGTGCGAGCATCCATGAGCAAACTGAAGTGATCGATATAGTTCATGGCGACAAGGTTCGCGTTGTCACTCGGCAGGGGGCAGTAATCGCCGACAAGGTATTGTTAGCGGGAAATGCGTACCAGCATCTGGAACTGAAGAAACTCTCTGGCCTGGTGTTCCCGGCAGGAAGCTTCATTATTGCAACGGAACCTCTACCTGACGATGTGACGGACCGGATCAACCCGACCGACCTGGCTGTTTGCGATCTCAACAACGTTCTTGATTACTACAGACTGTCTGCCGACAAGCGGCTGTTGTTCGGGGGTCGGTGCAACTATTCCGGAAAAGTACCTACGAGTATTGAAGACAGCATGGTGCCGAGGATGCTAAAGGTCTACCCCGAGCTTGAAGGTAAGAGAATTGATTATGCGTGGGGCGGCAACATAGGCATCGTCGTGAATCGGGTCCCTTGCATGGGGCGCGTCACCGACAATATTTTCTATTCGATGGGATATTCAGGCCATGGTGTGGCACCGACCCACATTGCCGCGGAGATCGTGGCTGATGCGATGGACGGTGCCACCGACGTACTACAAGCGTACGAGAACATCAGCCACTTCCGAATACCCTTTGGACAATGGTTTGGGAATCAGATCGTTGCCTTAGGCATGTTGTATTACCGGCTGCTTGACGAGCTCTAGATGCGCTGTCTTTGAAACGATCGACGACGACGTGAGCTGATTAAAACGGCGCCTCCGCCGATAAACACCATCGGCAGGAGCGGCACGACCAGTTCCACCCAAGCGCCAATCGTTGAGCCCGAAAGCAGTTGAAAAACGAGCGGTGCCCAGGCATTCCCAAATACGAGCAGGTAGGCGCCGAAAAAAACCATCACGATCGCAATGCACCATGAGGCTGCCTTCACCGGAATTTTGATCCATGGTCATGTCGAAGGCATTTCGTATCGATCGTCATAACGGGTCCGATTGTGGCGTGGTTTTTTCTACTTGCAATTCATCTCGCCATTTCGTGATGTTCATCTCGATCGCTGCGAACCCGGCGACCCAAAGGAGTTCGTCCCACAAGTAAAGCCAATGTGACAGTACAGCCCAGTAAACTCCAAATGTTAGAAGTATTAGGTACATAAGAATCTTAAGTGAATTGGCGACCGACAAGATGAAGCCTTCGGTGATGCCTCGATCTTGCAACCGGACGACAGTCTCTATCGCAAGTAGGATCAGGAGCCACAGCATCACTTCCCATAGATCCATCCAGGCGAGGACGCGCTCGAGTTCAAGGCCGACTTTGTCGGTCACGATCAAGCCGCTTGTCACCCAGTACAACTCTGTCGATGCGGACAATGTGTCGCATGTCTCGAGGGTGACGTCTGTGTATCCGAGGTTGTAAACGTACGATACGTCTTCACCTATCATGTCGCACAAGTTGGAGACGTTTTCGACGGCCAAGGTGGGTTGTAGGTTGATGGTCGTTAGAACGGCGGCATACAAGGTATGGGCAATCATTGCGTAGCAGCCAAAACGGACGCCGCGTACTACGTATGCCACCCAACCTTCCCAGTCTTCGTCCTCGAGAACATAAGTCTCAAGTTCGAGCATGCATAACAGAAGAATCCAGCCCACTAGGTCGATACTGGTGGCAAACTCGGCCATCCAATCAAAGATCGTGGATTCGCTCATCAGCGTGTAGGCGACTCGGTTCCAGTCTTCGGCTATGTAAAAGGCGAAGTTGACGAGAAGCAGCGCATAAACCGTCCATTTCAGGGCTTGCTGGATTTTGTGAGCGTTCCAGGTTCGGGTGGATGTGGTTGCGGGGCTCATTGGTGGATCATACTGGTGGGCTGGGCGAGTCCGAGTCCTCCATGACTACCGGCGTGGACGATGTAAGCAACTCGGTTTTCGTACAGTCGCGAAAGGAACAAAGTACGCTAAGGGCAACGATGGGAAAAGTCCATGATGAGACATAAAGCCGTTAATGGTTGGACGCTTTTTTCGATCGTCGTTGTACCCATGTGCTCGGCTGCTCTGTTGGCGATGACAGCGGTGGATTTATCTAGCTCGCTTGGTATTTCTTCGATGATCCAGTTTTCGGTTCGTCTGGCGGTGCCGTGGTTGTTTATCGCATTTTGCGCTTCGTCTTTGGTTGCCATCTTCCCGGGAGAATTTAGTCGTTGGGTACTCCGAAATCGCCGCATGTTTGGCCTCTGTTTCGCCGCGGGAATGGCTTGGCAGTTGTTTTTTATCGTCTGGCTGGTCGTCGGACACTTCGATTACTACATGGAGGAGGCCTACGATTACCTCAGCCTGCTTGAACAAGTTCCTGGATATGTGCTGCTTATTGCGATGACGATTACGTCGTTCCGGTTTGGTCGAAGTAAATTAAGCCCGAAACATTGGAAAATTCTGCACACGGGAGGCATCTACTTTATATGGTTCGTTGTCTGGACGACCTACTGGTTCGAACTTTTCTACTATGACGATATTCAGTTTATTGATTACTTATATTATTGGGCCGGTTTTACAGCCTGGGCGTTGCGAATGGCGGCGTGGACGTTGAAGCGGATGCGCCAACCGGCGATCTAACCGGCCCGCTTTCTCGATCGTATCAGTGTCCTAAAGCGCGGCTAATATCGTCAATCCAATATCCGCGAGAGCGGCGGCAATCACCGCGTAACGAATCTGCGTTGGAGCGTGCTGCGCGACGATGAGGTGCACCTGATTACCATCTGCAGACATTCAAATGCGCGATTCACGATTCGAACCAGAATCCATCTGGGTCGCCCGGATACACGCCGAGGTGTTCATCGTGGGCCTGATAGCCGAGGAGCCTACGGACATCTTCGGGGTAACCGTCGGCAATCTCTCGGGGAATGGTGAGGTATTGGTTTTCCTCTTGGCGCAACCAGCCAAGACTGTAGGTATTGATCAGCCCGGATCGCGGTAACTGTGACTTGTTGGCCCCACCTCCGTGAATGATCGACCCGAGATAAAGCAGAACCGATCCTTTTGTCATGGTTGCTTGAACCAGGTCGGTATCGGTCACTTTGGAAATCGGCCGAAAGTCTTGGCTGCCGGGGACGACACGCGTCGCCCCGTTGTCCTCCGTGAAATCGTCGAGTGCCCACATCGCGCCAATCTGAAATTCGACTTGAGGGATACGCGTCGGATAAATGTCGTCGTCTCGGTGCAGCGCTTGATCTTCTTCGCCTGGATGGATCTCGATGGCGGTGCAGCTGCCAATCCTGTAGTTAGAGCAGTGGGGTTTCAATACGTGATCAACGATTTCCATAACACGTGGATGTGCAATCAGTTGTTGTGACGCGCTCGAGAGTGCCAGGATGCCGCCGAGGCGCAGTGTCTTGTAGCCATTAAAGTCATTTTGGAATTTGTGTCCCTCGACGTCGAAGTGGGGACGCAGTTCGCTGGAAATCTGATCGATCAGGTCTTCCGATGCCAGATCAGCTATGACGACGCCACCGTCCTTGGCAAGCGCGCTAACTAACGGTTCTGGGTCTGATTTGTTGTCATAGGTTTGAAGCAAAACCATTCCCAAGGTTGGTGCGGATGTAACGGTACATGGGAGTAGCTGCGAATTGAACCGCAGCATGGTCGAGGCCTACAAGGAATGCGTTCAAATTCAACTCGGCAGCGTTATGCATTGATGGGCAGAGGTAACGCAGTCTTTTCCTCTCCGTTCGGATCGCGACACTCGAATTGACTCGTGCGACACCGGGTAATCTAGTCAGAGCACTATGGTGTATGCGTTCGAAGTCAGCCATATCGGAAACGACGACGCGCAGGAGGTAGTCGAATTCACCCGTCGATAGGTAGCACTCCATCACAGTTTCAGGATTTCGCTTCGATGAGCGGGTATTCTTTAGTTTTCACGCGCACGGCAAAGATCGTGGACCATCGGATTCCGGGTTGCCTGCCGTCACCTTCCTTCGAAGAAAGTGCTTATGCAAAACGATAAGTTGTTCGTCAACGGCGAACGCCTATGGTCATCGCTCATGGAGATGGCCGAGGTCGGCGCGACACCGAAAGGAGGGTGCAACCGCCAGGCGTTGACCGACGAAGATAAAGTGGGCCGCGATATGTTTGTTGGATGGTGTACCCACGCCGGGTGCACTGTTCGCATCGACACAATGGGTAACTTATTCGCCCGCCGGGCCGGTCGCGATGAATCGTTGCCGTCGGTCATCGCTGGGTCCCACCTTGATACTCAGCCGACGGGTGGCAAGTTCGATGGTGTTTATGGAGTGCTTGCAGGGCTTGAGGTCGTTCGGACGCTCAATGAAGCAGATCTGGCGACGGATAGGCCGCTTGAAATTGTTGTTTGGACCAACGAAGAGGGTGCGCGCTTCTCTCCGGCAATGATTGGTTCGGGCGTCTGGGCGGGTGAGTTCAGTCTCGAGTACGGGCACGGTAGAACCGACAAGAACGGTGTTTCAATTGGCGAAGAGCTTGAGCGCCTGGGTTATCTCGACGAAGTCTCGATCGTGGAAAGAGACGTGGCCGCAGCGTTTGAGCTACACATCGAGCAGGGCCCCATTCTTGAGAACGAAGGACTGAAGATCGGTGTATTGACGGGTGTGCAAGGAATGAACTGGTACGACCTAACGCTGGAGGGTGACGCTTGCCATGCGGGTCCAACGCCGATGGAGGATCGTCGTGATCCGTTTATGGGGCTTCATTCCATTGTGAAGAGATATTACGAACTCGCCACTGAAAAGGGTCCTTGGGGAAGGATGACCTTCGGTGATATTCGCCTGGAACCCGGAAGCCGTAATACGGTCCCCGAGAAGATTGTGCTCTCAATCGATATGCGTCATCCCGAACAAGCCGTTCTTGACGAAATGGATCGGCGCCTCCGTTTCATTGCGGCCGAGGAGGCTGATCGCTTCGGACTTGGATATTCGATTCACGACGAATGGCAATCCCCCGCGGTTGAATTCGATGGAGATTGTATCGCCGCTGTCCAGCGCGCGGCCGATCTCCTCGGATACTCCAATAAAAAGATGGTTTCGGGCGCTGGTCATGACTCGGTCTACGTATCGCGCGTGGCGCCCACAGGTATGATCTTCGTGCCGTGTGAAGGCGGTCTTTCCCATAACGAGGCGGAAAACGCCAAACCTGAAGAGCTCGAAGCCGGTTGCAATGTGTTATTGCATGCGATGCTCGAGCGAGCCAATCAACACTAAAAGCGATCGCGTACATCTTTATGTCTGAATTTGTGTTGAAACACCGGGTTGAAGGGGGCGGCACTCGCGAACTAAGCGACTGGGGTATGAACTCGGAATACGGCGTTTTGCGCGAGGTTTTGCTCGGTCCGATTGAGAATTATCGTTGGCTAGAAACGAGCTCCGTATCGCGGCGAACAATTCGACTCGGTTACAAGTTCGATCTCGACGTTGCCAAGCATCAGCACGCCGAAATGGAAGCTTGCTATCGAGATGCCGGCGTGACTGTACGGACGCTAAAAGCTGACCCCGCGCTGCCGTACCAGGTGTTCGCGCGAGACTCATCCGTGATGACGCCATGGGGGCCGGTGATATCGCAGATGGGGCACTGGTGGCGGCGCGGCGAATACGGACCGGTGATCAGTTTCTATCATGACAATGACATTCCTATTTACGACGTGATCACTGCAGGCGCGTTCGAGGGGGGCGACTTTCAGGTTATTAAGCCGGGTTCGATTCTTTGCGGTTTTTCGGACACCGATCGTACGCAGAGGGTCGCCGTTGATCAGTTGAAAAGCTGGATCGAAGCTGAAGGTTGGGAATTAAAGACTTACCAGTTTGACCCTTTCTTCGTGCACTTGGATGTTTTTTTCGCGATGCTGACGGAAGGCCTGGCAGCGATGTGCACCGAGATCGTCGAACCGGAACTTGTGGAATGGGTGAAGTCTCGGGGTATCGAAATTCTCGAGGTAACGTATGAGGATGCTATGACGCTCGGCTGTAATGTCGTCGCACTGGGAAATGACAGCGTCATGATTCCGTCGGAAGCGAAGAATCTGCAGGAACTCTGTCAGGCGAACGGACTAAAGGTCTATGCACCCGATATATCGATGATTTCGAAAGGGGGTGGGAGTCTCCATTGTTTGTGTCAGCCACTACGTCGCGATCCCGTCTAGTTCTGGCGATATTCACCAAAGACTTGGGTCGACGATGCGTTAATCTCTGTTTCGTAAAGAGAGGGGGGGTGTCATGCAATTTTGGACGTTAGGGGTCTCCGCGCCGCGACGAGCGGCAGATTTTGGTAGGCATGCAGAAGCCGCCGGTTGGCACGGGATGCTGGTGGTCGATTCGCAGAATTTGTCAGGTGACTCGTACGTTGCCCTCGCGTCAGCGGCGATTGCCACCTCAAATTTGGGCTTGGGACCCGGGGTGACGAATTCGGTTACGCGCCACGCTGCCGTCACCGCGAGTGCTATCGCGAGCATCCAGAAACTATCGGATGGTCGGGCGGTTCTCGGAATCGGTCGCGGGGACTCGGCATTGGCCCATGTGGGGAGAGCGCCTGCGCGTCTCGGTACTTTTGAGACGTATTTGAAGAATGTACAAACGTACTTGAGTGGAGGCGAAGTCGCCTTTGAAGACTGTGGTATTGACGATTCCATTGCTCCTGATGTCGAAGCCCTGGGGCTAGCGGACACTCCGGCCTCCAGTCGTATTGGCTGGTTACGACAAGACCGCAAAGTTCCTGTCGAGGTTGCGGCGACAGGTCCGAAGGTGATTGCGATCGCGGCCCGGCATGCGGAACGGGTGATGTTCACTGTGGGTGCTGATATCGAACGATTGCGATGGGGTATTGAAACCGCGAAGGAGGGTGCGCAAAAGGTAAACCGTGATTTAGGTGACCTATCGTTTGGCGCCTACGTTAATGTTGTTTGTCATTCCAACCTTGAAACGGCACATAACCTAGCTCGGGGTGGTGCGACACTCTTCGCGCGATTCTCAGTGATGCACGGAGACATCTCCGGACCCGTTGATCAGATGCAAGCGGACGTACTCGATTCGATCCATGAGCGATACAACATGAAAGAGCATGGTCGGGGCGATTCTCAACAAACGTCGGCGATGACGCCGGAATTCATCGAGCGGTTTGCCATTGTCGGAGATCCAGCGCAATGCGTTGATCGATTAGAGGAACTCAAAGATCTCGGTTTGAATAGGCTGGCGATAAGCGGGCCAACATTTACGGCTCAATCGTCCGAAGGTAAAGAGGCGGCGGAATTGTTCGAAACGAAAGTCCTGCCTAAGTTTGCGTAGGTTCCGATACCGAGCTGCTTCCGTGGCGACTGCAATGAACCATGGCCTAATCGTTCCTTGAAACCACTCGTGATTGGATATGAGAAAAACCCTTAAATTCTCCGCATATACCGTTCTACTGGGTCTGATCATTGGTGGGCTGTACCTTGCGAATCTCTTTCTCATGCGACCCGTTTCGCTTGACCATTACCTCGCTAAAAACTTGGTAGTCGACATGTTCGATTCACCGGAAACGATAACTCACCTGGGATTGGTGGATCGTTTCAACTGGTTGACTCAGCACAACTCAAAACTGTCGCTTGACGGTCTAGAGAAGATCGAATCGGACCTGCAAAAGGCCGTCGATAGACGACGACTCATAGCCTCTTACCCGCCCGATAGTCTTTCCCATCGCCAACGAATTACACAAAAGATCGCGCTATTCGATTTAGACAATGAGAT
>Ga0209752_1000148_pt1 | contig 33145 bp, 30 predicted proteins | sample METZYME_3_250m_FD_187548 | JGI IMG/M metagenome (GOLD analysis project Ga0209752, IMG submission 187548) | Marine microbial communities from oxygen minimum zone in mesopelagic equatorial Pacific - METZYME_3_250m (SPAdes) (version 2) | ecosystem: Environmental > Aquatic > Marine > Oceanic...
ATTTGCTTCGTGCTACCCATCCCTTCTTACAGGTAGCGCCTAGCGGCGGTCGCGTCTTGTTAGTGGGCTCGAAAAATGTTTCGGCGCCCGGGAAGGGTGCCGCCGCATACAGCACCTCGAAGGCGGCAATGACGCAATTGGGACGGGTCGCTGCCCTCGAATGGGCCGACGACGGGATCGTCGTAAACACCATTCACCCTGATGGTGTGTTCGACACGGGCCTGTGGTCTGAGGACCTCATTAGGGAAAGAGCAGCGAATTACGGATTGAGTATCGAGGAGTACAAGCAACGAAACCTTTTAGGGAGAGAAATTACGAGTCGCGACATCGGCGAGTTGGTGGCAACAATGTGCAGTCATTCGTTCAGTCGGATAACTGGTGCTCAGGTTCCCATCGACGGTGGTAGTGACCGCGTAATTTGATCAATACTTGAGCTAGTCGGTGATGCCGGCCATCAGCAAGCCGACCCGCTCGCGATTGGCGACGTTTGCGTCAAGTACATCCATGAGTTTGCCGTCGTAGAGAACCGCTATCCGATCGGCGAGGCCAAGAATTTCGTCGAGTTCGGCCGATACCAGTAACACCGCTGTGCCTTTGTCGCGTTGTTCGATGATGCGACGGTGAACGAATTCAATCGCACCAATATCGATTCCGCGAGTTGGTTGAGCAGCCACCAATAGCTCAATGTCTTCACTGAATTCGCGGCCAACGATCAACTTCTGTTTGTTGCCCCCGCTGAGACTTGAAGCGGCCACGGTGACGTTGGGGGTACGAACGTCAAATTCGTCGATCACAGCTTCGGCGTGCTCGTGAATAGCTTCTCGGTGCATGATGCCCCGAGTTGAGAAGGGTTCGCGGTAGTAGCGGTTGAGAACCGAGTTTTCGGCGAGTGAGTAGACAGCGATTATGCCGTGCTTTTCGCGGTCTTCGGGGATGTGTCCGACACCGGTTTGGGCGACCTGTCGCGTCGAACTATTCGCTAGCGATTTGCCGCTTATGGTTATTTCTCCGGTCAACGTGTGCCGTAGGCCGGTTATCGCCTCAACCAATTCTCGTTGACCATTTCCTTCCACCCCGGCTACTCCTAATATTTCACCAGCTCGCACCTTGAGATTTACGCCATCGACGGCGACGTGGCCTCGATTGTCATTGACCTTCAAGTTGTCGACTTGAAGTACGACATCACCTGGCTGCGCAACTGCTTTTTCAACGCGAAGCACGACGCTGCGTCCCACCATCATTTCAGCGAGTCCGCTTTCGGTGGCCTGGTCTGGTGTCGTGGTTCCAACCACGCGGCCTCCGCGCAAAACCACGATGTCGTCAGCTATCGCGAGAACTTCTCGCAGTTTGTGGGTGATGAAGACGATACCCACGCCAGTCTTAGTTAAACCTCGTAGAACACCCAACAAATGGTCTGCCTCTTGTGGAGTCAGAACCCCGGTCGGTTCATCCAGAATCAGAACATCCGCGTTGCGGTAGAGAGCCTTTAATATCTCGACCCTCTGTTGCATACCGACGGGGAGATCTTCGACCAAGGCATCTGGGTCGATTTCCAGTCCATACCTTTCCGAAAGTTCGATGACACGGGCGCGGGCCTCGTCAAGGTCAACCAAACCCCGCTTTGCTGGTTCGGCGCCCAGGACGATGTTCTCCACCACACGCATCGGAGGTACCAACTGAAAGTGCTGGTGTACCATCCCGATACCCCTGGAAATAGCATCGTCTGGTCCTTGCAAGTCGACGACTTCGTCCTTGATGATGATCTCGCCCCCGTCAGGTCGGTACATCCCAAATAAGACGTTTACAAGGGTGCTCTTGCCTGCCCCGTTTTCGCCCAAGAGAGCCAGGATCCGGCCAGGCCGCAGTTCAACGGATACGTCGTCGTTGGCGAGAACGCCGGGGAACTGTTTGGTTACGTTTCGCGCGGCGAGGAGAAGATCTGTCACGTTCAGCCTTTCTCGTAGGTTTGTCCGAGCGCCGCTGGGTCTCTCATAGATCCCATCAGGCCGCTGAGGGCAACAACAACGATCGTTACGACGAAGGGCAACATGCCAACGAATTGTGGTGGGATATCGAAGGTGCTGTTCAACTGGAACTGATTTTGCAGAGCGGTGGTAAATCCAAAAAAGAGCGCTGCGGCGTAGGCACCGAATGGGGTGCGGCGCCCGAAAATCATCACTGCGAGAGCCAGAAATCCTCGACCTCCTGACATCGCACGGCTGAAAGTGCCGACTGCTTCCAGGGCGAGATAGGAACCTCCTAGGCCTGCGAATCCGCCGGCCAAAGTCACATTGAGGTATCGCAGCCGCAACACGTCGATTCCTACAGTGTCCGCCGCTCCGGGGTGTTCTCCGATCGCGCGAGTTCGCATTCCCCACACCGATCGAAACAGCGCTACGTGAACTATTACGAGCAAAGCCATTGTGAGGTAGGTGATCGGTGGTCGGCTGAAGAACACCGTTCCGACGAGTGGCAGGTCCGCAAGCGGTCCAAGATCGATATTTGTGTATTTGCTGACACCGAGTGATCGACTGCGGTCGTAAAAGAACGATGTGAGCCCCAGTGCAGCGATGTTTAACACTGTGCCAGCGATGATTTGGTCCACTTTGAGACCAACAGCCATCGCTGCTAGTAGCCATCCCATCGTAAGTCCGGTCGCTATACCCGCGAGGGCTCCCATGAACAGCGACCCAGTGATCGAGGTAACGGTGAATGCGAAGAACGCTGACATGAGGAACTGGCCCTCAATACCGATATTCACTATTCCGGAACGTTCGCCGATCATGCCGCACATCGCACCTAGAGCTAAAAGCGTGGCGGCCCGGACCGTTCCGGCGAGCACCGCTGTGGTTTGCGGGCCATTGGCTGAGTAGAAACCCCAGGCGAGGGCAATGATTACCGCGGCGGCGATCCACAGCAGTTGTCGTTGGCGGGGTTTCATGTTCTACCCCAACCCGCGCCAAGTCGGAGCTGTTCTGAGCCGCCTTGGCGCATGCGGAGAAGCCATCGAATAATCACCGGTGCGGCGACGAAGAAGAGTATGAGTGCCTGTATGACGTCAATAAGTTCGGGCGCGACTCCTGCTTTGAATTGCATTCGCGCCGCGCCGGCTTCCATCAGTCCCACAAGGAGTGCTGCGGGTATGACGCCGAGAGCGTTCGCTCGGGCCAAGAGGGCTATGGTGATGCCTTCAAAACCGAGGCCGACGTTCACTCCGGCCTCGAATCGACCGTCGACGCCGAGGCTCTCGACGGCGCCGCCTAATCCGGCAAGCACGCCTGCGACTGCCATGGTGGAGGCCATGATCCATCCCACCCTGATGCCCGCATAGTGCGCAGCATTTCTGTTGTGTCCGACGCTGCGAACCTCGAATCCGTAGGTGGTTCTTTCGAGGATGAGCCAACAACTTGCCGCGGTGACAACCGCTAAGAGAAAGCCGACGGGTACCGAGCCGAGGGTGGGGATTGTGGCCGAATCTTCTACTAATGGCGTTCGGGCAACGATGTTGCTACCTGAGTTGTCCTTCCACGGATTAGCTGAGAGCCAGTCGGTGAGATTTCCGCCCACGAAGTTGAGCATGATCGTGACGATCACTTCATGGGCGCCAGTGGTTGCCTTGAGTGCCCCTGCGATGCCGCCCCATATGGCGCCGGCAAGCGCCCCAGCTATAAGTGCAGCGGGCAGGTGAATGAACATTGGTAGTCCATCGATCCCGAAACCGACGCCGGCGGCGAACACTGCGCCTACCAGTAGTTGGCCCTGGCCCCCGATGTTGAATAAGCCCGCCTTAAAAGCGAACGCGACAGCAAGCCCTCCGAAAATCAAGGGGGTGGCTTTCTGCAAAGTCCGCAGCAGCGCATCGCCGTCGCCCAACCCACCTTGTAGGAGAGAGGAATATGCGGTGACGGGCGATGCGTCCTGGGAGATGATCAGGACGGCCCCAATCAAGAGACCAAGAACGACTGCGGCCAGTGGAACGGCAACGCTGCGGAGTATGGAACGGCTCATGACGCGACTCGGGGGCATCACCCACAGTGGGTGATGCCCCCATTCAAGTCGATATTCCTATTACGGCATTGGATTTATCGAACCGTCGTCCAGTCCTGCCATGATCTCCTTCAGGGTGGCTCGCATTTCACTGGTCACGATGCTGTCGAAATCGTGGTGGGGGGCGAGACCAACTTCACCGAAGTAGTTTCCACCTTCCATAGTTCCCGCATGGGCCTGGGCAATGAGTTCCGCTACTCCGACGTCGATGAGCTTCATCGCACTGGTCACCAGGCAAGGATGGGCTTCGGGCACTGTGAACCATTGATCTGAGTCCACACCTACACAAAGAGCCCCAGCTTCGCCGGCTACCTCGATGAGCGCTCCGTTGCCGGTGGCGCCTCCTGCTCCGAAGATGATGTCGGCACCTTGGTCAAGAGCTTGACGGGCTGTGGTGGCACCCCATTCGGGGTCACCAAAGGCCACATCAAGACCTCCGGGGTGATAGGTGGAGATCGTTTGTACGCCTGGGTTGGTGTAACGAGCACCGTTCTCCCAGCCTTCCTTGAAGAACACGACCGGGGGGACCAAGTCGGTTCCGAGGACGGCTCCAACAATGTTGGTTTCAGTCAACATGCCCGCGAGCGCTCCAGCCATAAATCCGGCCACGGCCTCAGGGAACATCAACCCCGCAAGGTTGGGTAGGGCCTCGTTCTGCCACTGGTCAACACCGATGAACATCACATCCGGGTTCGCCTTGGCGGCTTCAATGGTCGCTTCACCCAAGCCGAAACCGACGGTCACAATGATCTTCGCTCCGTCATCTACGAAGAGCTGGATATTGTTCGCGTAGTCCTTGGATTCTTCGGTTTCGATGTAGCTGGCGGTAGCAGAGGCAGGAATATTCGCGGCGCCCGCCTTAGCGCCTTCCCATGCCGACTGATTAAAGCTTTTGTCATCGACCTTGCCGGTATCGGTGACTAACCCAACCGTGTAGCCACCAGAAATCTTGCCTCCGCCATCACTGCCACATGCTGCGGCAGTCACAAGGCCGAGGACCATCAATAGGGCGAGGAGATGTCGCCACTTCGGAGCCATATTCACATCCTTAGTTCTTAAGGCATCGTCCCATCCCGAGACAATTACCGTCCCTGACCCTAGTTGCGTTCGGGGGCCTTCTGAGGACCAATGTGAAGTTTCGTGATCAGATCGCGTGTTGGCGGATCCAGGAATGCATCGCTATTCCCGAGGCAACTCCTGCGTTAATTGATCGGGTAGAGCCGAATTGGGTGATGGAGAGCACCAGTTCAGCGGTTTCGCGTACTTCAGGGGAAAGCCCAGGCCCCTCTTGGCCGAACACCAATACGCATTTTCGCGGGAGGGCGGTGGTTTCGATCGGTTGTGCCCCGGGGAGATTGTCGACGCCTACGACCGCGATCTCTCGCTCGCGCATCGATGCGACGAAGTCTTCCACCGTTTGGTGGTGCTCAAGGTGTTGGTAGCGGTCGGTGACCATCGCTCCGCGGCGATTCCACTTGCGCTGACCAACGATGTGAACGGCCGAAGCCAAGAAAGCGTTCGCGTTGCGGACGACGGTTCCAATGTTGAGGTCGTGTTGCCAGTTCTCAATAGCCACGTGAAACGGGTGCCGTCTTGAATCAAGATCGGCGACGATAGCTTCACGATGCCAATACCGGTATGTGTCCAAAACGTTGCGCCGATCGCCGTCACGTAAGAGTTCGGGGTCATAGTGGTCACCTTCGGGCCATGGAAGAGGGTGTGGGCCGACTCCGATTTCGTGGTCGAGGTGATCGGCCATTTCATTCAGTCCGTAGGTTCTATTCCTCAACCAGTTCGATCAAGGTGCCAAAGCTGCCTTTGGGATGGATGAAGGCGACGGTTGTGCCTCGCGATCCTGGGCGTGGGGCTTGGTCTATGGGTCTCGCTCCCGCGGCAATCATTGCGTCCATTGCAGCTTGGCAGTCGTCTACTCGGTATCCAATGTGGTGAAGTCCTTCGCCTCTTTTTTCGAGGTGTTTTGCGATGGGTGAATCGGGACGGGTGGCAGCCGTGAGTTGGATATAGCTGTCGGCGACTTTTAGTAAAGCCTCTTCTACACCGTCACTATCGACAGTTTCACGGTGATGTACTTGTGCACCGAAAGCTTGTTCGTAATATGCGATGGCAGCTTCGAGATCGTGGACGGCAATTGCAACGTGATCGATCTCGGTAAGGATCATGGTCAGCCCCCGGGTGTGTTCTCAAGTGATGCGGCGTGGCGTTGGAACAGCGTGATTTTGCTCTCACCAATAGCTTCGCGCTTTTCGGGGTTGGTTATTCCAAGGCCAGATTCTGGAGCCAGACATAGCACTCCTAGCTTGCCCTCATGCTGGTTGTGGTGCACCTGAAACGCGGCTTCACCCGTACCGGCTAGGTCAAAAGTCTTAGAGAGGATCGGTTGAATTCGTCCCTTACTAATGAGTTGGTTCATTTGCCATGCCTCGGCGTAGTTGGCGAAGTGACTTGAAACGATTTGCTTGAGACGCATCCACAGATGTCGATTGTCGTATTCGATCATGTACCCCGTGGTTGCCGCGCAGGTGACGATCTTGCCGCCTCTTTTTGTAATGAAGACGGAGGCACCCATTGTCGAACGACCGGGGTGTTCGAACACGATGTCTGGGTCGTCTCCAATGAAGTTGCGTACCTGCTTGCCTAAACGTCGCCACTCTCGTTCATCTTGGGTGTGTTCGTCCGCCCAGAATTCATACCGTTCTTCGCGACGGTCGATCACGTGTTCCACCCCGAGTTGGTGTAGCAGATCCACCTTGTCTGACGAACTCACAATGCCCACCGGTGTGCCGCCACCGTTCAGGACGAGTTGGCATGCGTAACCGCCAAGCCCACCTGACGCCCCCCAAACCAGGACGTTGTCGCCTTGTTTCATTCTGGCGGCGTTGTCGCCAACGAGCATCCGGTAAGAGGTTGACGCACAAAGAGCATTGACAGCTGATTCTTCCCATGTCAGATGATCCGGTTTGGGCATTAACTGATTTGCTTTCACGATTGAGAGGTCGGCGAGGCCTCCAAAGTTGCTCTCAAAGCCCCAGATTCGCTGGTTTGAGGCCAGCATTGAGTCTTCATGGGCAGCCGGGTCTTGGTCGTCGACGTAGTTGCAGTGGACAGCGACCCGGTCGCCTGGCTTCCAGTTGCGCACAGCGGACCCGGCTTTCAGAACCACGCCGGAGGCATCTGAACCTATGACGTGATGGTCGAGTGCGTGACGTGCTCCCCAACTGCTTTCACGGCCGAGGCGATCTAAGAACCCGAATGTGGGGAGGGGCTCAAAGATCGAAGTCCATACTGTGTTGAAATTGATTGAGCTGGCCATGACTGCGAGATACACCTCGTCAGGTGCCAGTTCGGGGGTAGGTACCTCACCGATATGTATTGATTCGCGCGGATCTTTTTCGGTGGATTCGCGGCCTTCAAACATTTCTTGTTCATCGCGTCTCACGAACGCAGCTCTGTAGCTCTCTGGGATTTCGAGTGCGGCGATCTCGTCGCTGGATGCTTCGGCTTGTATGGCCTCAAGTATGTGCTGCATGGACGACAAGTTACTTTCCGGTAATGAAGGGTTGGTCACTTAGCGCGAGGGTTGGTTGATTCAGCCAAGCACTGACAGGCCACGAAATCTACACTCACGGGATTAGAAGTCGAAAGCACTGACGAAAAGGGAGATCATGCCAGGCTCAGTAATTGTTGCCGGAGCACGCACACCCATCGGTCGCTTCAACGGGGGCCTAGCAAGTTTGACCGGCGTCCAATTGGGGAGTCACGCCATCTCAGCGGCGTTGGATCGAGCTGGGTTGGTGGGAGAACACGTCGATCACGTGGTCATGGGGCAGGTGCTTCAAGCCGGTCAAGGTCAAATCACGGCTAGGCAAGCGGCCGTAGGGGCTGGGATACCTATGGATGTTCCCGCTCTGACGATCAACAAAGTTTGTTTGTCTGGACTAAACGCTGTGTACCTGGCCGATCAAATGATCGCTGCCGGAGATGCCGACGTGGTCGTCGCTGGGGGGATGGAGTCAATGACCAACGCCCCGTATCTACTCGCCGAAGGGCGCGGTGGATTCAGAATGGGCCATGGAGAAGTCCGTGATGCAATGATTCACGACGGGTTGTGGTGCGCTTTTGATGACGGCCACATGGGTGATGGCACCGAAAGAGACGCTGCGACGGCTTCAATCATGCGTTCGGCCATGGATGAGTTTTCAGCTCGATCACATGAGCGGGCGGCGACGGCTCAAAAAGAGGGCCGTCTGGAGGTCGAGATATCGCCTGTCTCGGTGCCCCAAAGAGGCCAAGAGCCGCTCCTAGTTGATCTTGACGAGGGAATACGTCCTGGAACCTCTGTGTCGAACTTGGCAAACCTTCGCCCCGCGTTCGCAACCGAGGGCGCTGTGACCGCGGGCAACGCTTCCCAAATTTCGGACGGCGGATGTGCGTTGGTAATGGTGTCCGCGACGAAAGCTGAAGAACTCGAACTCGAGGTATTGGCTCGGGTGGTGAGTTACGGCATGGTGTCGGGACCGGGTACCTCGTTGTTAACACAGCCATCTAGGGCTATCCGTCAGGCGCTTTCCAAAACAGAGTTCGAGGTCGGCGATTTGTCTCTCTTCGAGCTGAACGAGGCATTCGCAGCAGTGGGGTTGGCAGCCACCGAAGATCTTGGGGTAAGCGACGAGGTCGTGAACGTGAACGGTGGTGCCATTGCTCTTGGTCACCCCATTGGCATGTCGGGAAGCCGGTTGGCTCTCACCTTGCTAAATGAGCTCCGCAGGCGAGGAGGAGGGTTGGGTGCTGCTGCTCTGTGCGGGGGTGGAGGCCAAGGAGACGCTTTGTTGATTGAGGTTGCTTAGTCACCGTTCCCACAAGTGGTTTGTCATCAACTCGAAATGTTTGTAACATAATTGCAAAGAGTCCCAACTCTTCCGGATGTCGGAATTGGCAGCTAATGGGCTCGTCTAGGTTGTGCCCGCGACACACCGCGCCGAGTAGCTGCCAATTCCGACATCCACCCTCCCATCGAAATTGGGGATCAAGCCTGAAGCTCGCGCCGGCCCTCCAAGGCTCGACCCAAGGTCAGTTCATCGGCGTATTCGAGATCCCCGCCTACCGGTAATCCGCTAGCGATGCGGGTGACTTTGAGGCCGAGTGGCTGTAATTGTCGTGCCAAGTACATCGCTGTTGCTTCACCTTCAATATTTGGGTTGGTGCACAGAATCAACTCATCAACATCTTCATCGGCGATACGAGGCACCAACTCACGTATCCGAAGCTGTTCAGGTCCGATGCCTTCCATCGGGTTCAACGCGCCTTGTAGAACGTGATAGCGGCCCCGAAACCCTGCTTTCTCGAGAGCGACAACGTCTTTAGGTTCCTCCACAACGCACAGCGTTCCGGTTTGTCTCTCTGGATCGCCACACGTAATACACAGTTGATTTTCGGAGATGTTCCAACATCGCTCGCAAAATCCGATCCGTTCCTTGACTTCGACGATTGCCGTCGCCAATTCCTGGGCCTCTGTTTTAGGCAACTTCAAAAGATAGAACGCTATGCGCTGTGCGGACTTTGGGCCGATGCCAGGCAACCTGCCAAGTTCGTCAATGAGATCTTGAACTGGGCCGTCGTACACCGGTTTCTAGCCTCCCTGGCCTGGCAACGTCAGTGGGTTGAGCCGAGCAATTGCTACAGCTTGAGTGTTGCCGCATTCTTTCAGCACATCACGAAACGCGACAGTAACTAGCTCTTCGAGCAGACCAATGTCACCGCTGTCAACCACATCAGCGCCGATAGCCACCCCGAGCACCGTCCCGTCGGCCTGCATGGAGACTTTGATCGCCCCACCTCCCGCCGATCCTTCAACTGGCGTCGCAGAAATTTCTTGTCGTTGTTCTATGAGTCGGTCTTGTAGATCTTGCATCTGTAAGAGCCGTTGTTCGTTGGCCAAGTTCTCACTCATCGGGCACTCACTCTCACATGGTGCCATCATCATCGGACGCAACCGCGCCGGGGAAAGCTTCGAGCACCCTGTCAACGCTTGATGGCCCACTTTCGTTACTTGTGCTGAAGTCAGCGGGATCAACTACTTCCTCAGGCTGTTCCGCCAGCTTTTCTGTGTTATTGGCCGAGTCGCCGGATGAAACCAAGAACTCAATTCGGACTTTGCCGTTGACCAAGTCACTGAGAGTCTTTTCGACGTCGCTCTTGACCTGTTCGTAACGGTCTCGGAGCGTTTCGTTTGTTATCTCAAATTGCACGATATTGTCTGCCGCTTCCACCAAGGTGGCGTCTCTGAATAACGCTCGGGCTACAGGGCGAAGTTCGGGAACGACACGTTGCTGCCATAGCTCAGATATTTTGCTAGTGGAGAGTTGTACCGATTCAAGACCTGAATCGAGTTGATCCGCTGTGACGTGATCACTAGAGGAGGGTTGCGGTATCTCTTCCCCAGCATCTGGAGATGTCGGTGGTGCTGGCAGCGCGGCAGCTTGTACCTCCAGCTTCTCCGGAGACTCCTGTTCTTGGCTTGCGGCCAGCGCTGCTCGAGCAGCCGCCGCAGGCTTCTCCTTCGGCGTAGCGGGGGCAGGTCGCGGGGTTGTGGTGGCAGATCGCGGAGTCGTGGCAGCAGGCTGCTCTTCTTGGGGTCCAGCAAAGAGCCGTACCAACGCCAAATCGAGGACTAGTCGCGGATCTGGTGCCTGTCGCATAACGACGAGAGCATCACCTAAGACTTCCAACGCGCGAACATTGGTAGCCCGATCCATCTCGTCGGCTTTGTCGGCCAGTTGAGACAACTCTGCGGAGCTTGCTTGGCCCGAGTTGACTCCGGCACCAGCCAAGAAAATGTCCCGCAGTTTTCGGGTCGCGCGCTCGGCGAGGTCTCTGGGATCCATACCCGCTGCAACAGTTTCAGCGATTGCCGACATTGAGGCAGTCAGATCATGATGGGCAATACCGTCAACCAAAGCATCTACCGAAACTCGGGCGTCGGGAATACCACCAGCGGTTACCACTTGATCCAATGCCGAAAGGGCGTCGCGAACCGAACCCGCGGCTCGTTCAACGACATAATCCACAACCGCCGGATCAAGTTGCATATCTGCCCGGTCCGCGACCTGTCGGACGTGACTGGTTAAGACCTCCCCTGGTATCAGGTTCAACTCGACGTGTTGAGTTCGACTGCGAATGGTGGGTAGCACTTTCTGCGGATCGGTCGTCGCTAGGACAAAAATCACGTGGTCTGGGGGTTCCTCCAGGGTCTTCAGGAGAGCGTTCGAAGCTGCTGCTGTCAGCATGTGAACTTCATCGAGGAGATAGACCTTGCGTTTGCCAGGGCTGCCCAGGGCCGCGTTGGCGGTGATTTCTCTAATGTTGGCGACATTGTTATTAGAGGCTGCGTCCAATTCGACCAGGTCCATCGAATTGCCTGCTTCGACCGCGGTGCAACTTTCGCATTGACCACAGGGTTCTCCGTCACCGGGAGGGTCAACGCAATTCAAAGCTTTGGCTAGAATTCTGGCCGTGGAAGTCTTTCCGGTGCCCCGTGGGCCACTAAGGAGATAGGCGTGACCCACCCTCTCTTCAGCTACCGCGTTACGCAAAGCCGCAACCAAATGGTCTTGGCCAATTACCTCCGCAAAGGTTTGCGGACGAAACCGCCGGTATAGGGACTGATAGGCCATCGATGGCTGATGCTACTGGTGTGCTGCGACGCTGGGCGGCAAGTAGCCTGAGAGCGCATCGTCGTTCCACGTGGCGGCCGGGCCCTGTGCAACAGTGACCCGTGAATCGAGTCAGGGCCGGAAGGCAGCAGCTCTCAGCGGAAACCGCTGTGTGCCGCAGATTGCCTGGCCGCCTCGTGGGGCGATGATCAGGGAGAGTTGCCAGAGCGGACGAATGGGCTCGCTTGGAAAGCGTGTGAGGTCTAACCGGCCTCCGTGGGTTCGAATCCCACACTCTCCGCCATGAACGACAACCAAGCCATGCGCCTAGCCCTCGCAGAGGCAAGGGGAGCCATCGAGCACGAAGATGTTCCCGTAGGAGCACTGGTAATAGTTGGTGGTGAAGTGGTGTCGTCGCGTCACAACGAACGTCAATTAACCGGGGATCCAACTGCTCACGCGGAAATCTTGGCGTTGCGAGACGCCGCCGCACAGTTGGGTACTTGGCATTTGGATGAGGCAACCCTCGTATCGACCTTGGAACCGTGCCCCATGTGTGCTGGGGCCGCTGTCAATGCGCGGGTCAAACATGTCATTTTTGGGGCTCACGACCCGAAGGCTGGATCGGCCGAAACGCTCTACAACCTGCTCGCAGACCCAAGACTGAATCACCAAGCCAACATCACAAGTGGAGTCTTAGCCGACGAATGCGGCGAAATCCTCACACGGTTTTTTGCCGAACGGCGATGACGCTGAGGGCCGTGTGTCATTCGAATTGTCATTGGCGGAAGGTGTGGGATTCGAACCCACGGTGACCCGGAGGCCACAACGGCTTTCGAGGCCGCCCCATTCGTCCGCTCTGGCAACCTTCCACTCTTGATCCTATCCAGCGACCTGCGTTCCAACGTGAACGCAAATTCAGCTTCTAATGCAGCATCGGCTAACCGGCAACGCGTCGGGCGTAGTCTCGCTGCATGAGGACATGCTTCCCTAGTGATTTGTTGCGCAGCGCATCGAATCAAACACCCCAATACTGTCCTGTCCCTCTCATTTTCATCGAACGAAACAATCTCCGAGGCGGCCGGTGACCACCACACACACTTGGTCGGTGGCAGACCTCTGCGCGGCAGTACGGGATACGTTTGCCGCAGTCTTCCCCGAAGAATTGTGGCTCGAAGGCGAAATCGTTGGATTGAAAGACCACTCGTCTGGGCACGTCTATTTCGATCTCGTTGAACCTGACGCTGCCGGAAGTACGGTCGACAAAATGTCGATCGCCTTGTGGAGGGGTCGCCGCCCAGGGGTCGAATCCGTTCTGAGTCGAGCCGACGCAGGTCCACTTACCGACGGGATCAAAGTTCGGATAAGAGGCGAACTCTCGTTCTATGCGCCTCAAGGTCGGGTGCAGTTGCTGATGACTGCCATTGATCCCCATCACACGTTGGGAACATTGGCGGTGGACAAGGAAAAAGTTCTTCAAAGGTTGTCCCATTCTGGACTGCTCGAAACGAACTCAGCGCTCCCTCTGCCTGTAGTACCTCTTCACATTGGGTTAATCACCTCCGATGGGAGCGCCGCTTACAACGATTTCGTGAACGAAATAGCTTCAAGCGCGTACCCATTTAAGATTTCACTCATTCACTCATCAGTGCAGGGCACAGACGCCGAACGGGACCTGGTTGCGGCGATCACCGCCATGTCGAAGCACCATGTAGATGTGATCGCGGTCGTACGTGGTGGCGGGGCGCGCACCGACCTAATGGCGTTCGATCTTGAGAGTGTCGCTCGTGTCGTCGCAGAGTCACCCGTACCAGTTTTTTCTGGGATAGGCCATGAGATTGACAGATCTGTGGTTGACGAAGTCGCGCATACGGCGTTCAAGACACCAACTGCTTGCGCTGTCGCGTTAGTGCAACGAGTCCAAGCCTTTAACCAACACCTATCAGAGGGTTCGAAAAGGCTTGCCGTTCTCGCAACGAGTCGCCATGACCGAGCCGCTGAACTCGTTACTTCTGTCGCCAGAACCATCAACGACCGGACCCGTCGAACTCTGGCTGTGAACGAAGAACGACTATTGGCGGTGAGGAGTCGTCTTCAAGATTTAGTGAGGGGAGCGATGAGCCATGAAACCCAGCGCATCGATCGGATCGCGGATCTAGTCGGAGCCCTTCACCCTGATCGAGTTCTCGCCCGCGGGTTTTCGATTACCCGCGACAAGAACGGTGACATCGTTCGAGGCATCGTTCCACCTGGCAATGAAATATCGAGCGAAACTACCTCTGCGCTGATCGTCAGCACAGTTACCGACTCGCGCCTACGTCAGATGGAGGAGACAAATGGCTGAGGAAAAGGTCACCTTTCAAGCTGCAATGGAAGAGCTAGAGCTAATTCTTCGCAAGCTCGACGGTGAGGAAGTCAACATCGACTCGTTGACTGTCGACTTGCAACGTGCGTCGGAATTAATCGAGTGGTGCCGCAGCCGATTGGAAACGACAAAAGTCGAGGTTGAACGAATAGTCACTGACCTTGAAGACCAGTAGACATCGTCTGTGTACCGGCGGGCCCGCCATCTCGTCTCAAAAGTGTGAGCCGAGGGAGTCGGTGGGTACTCCCTCGGCTCACGGAACGCTCTCGGACCGGTGGGGAATCCGGAGCGCATGCCATGTGGCCCAGCAAAGAACTAAGCCAGATATCGAGTTGTGTGCACGGATAAATCCGGCCGAATGAAGGACAGAACCGTCCTTCATTCGCCGGGCATCTTAGTACCCGGATACGGTTGAACCATTCATCATTGACGGAAATTGAGACCTGTTTTGGAAGAAGATCGACCCTACGGCAGTTGGCCTTCGCAACTCAGTTCTCGTGAACTAGCGAACGGCGCGATTCGGCGATCAGAGCCCCGTGTTTTCAACGGCGATGTCCTCTGGTTGGAGGGCCGTCCCGCAGAATCCGGTCGAACAGCTCTGGTGTCATTCAACGGGAACGAGTCCAAAACATTGGGGCCGCGAGATCTGAACGTGCGGACACTTGTTCACGAGTACGGCGGAGGCGGATGGCTTCCCACCGACCACGGAATCTTGCTCTCACGTTTCGAAGATCAACGCATTTGGCTGCTTGGCGATGACCTGCATCCGATAACGCCCGAACCCAGTTCTCCTAAATCTCAGCGATTCGCCGACGGAACCCGTGTAGCTGGCAGCGACCACACCATCTGGGTCGTCGAAAGTCACCAACAACGAGGCGTAGAACCTCAAAATTTCTTGGCGACGGTCACTCTTGACGGATCGGTCACAGAGATCGCGTCCGGAGCAGATTTTTACTCCTCCCCCACCACTTCGGCCGATGGTGAGACCCTGGCGTATTTGTCCTGGGACCACCCGTCAATGCCTTGGGATCACGTCCGTTTGCACGTTGCTCATCGCAGCAACAATGGGTGGACAGGTCATCGCGTGGTGCTTGATGGCCCCGCCTTGCAACAACCCAGCTTTTCCCCCGACGGGCGACTCCATGTCATTAGTGACGCTACGGGGTGGTGGAACATTCACGAAGTCGATACCGCTGCTGGGCGTTCACAACCAATCGTCGAGGCCGACCTTGAGTTCGGTGTTCCCTCTTGGGTTTTCGGTCAGAAAACCTATGTTTGGGACGGACAAAAAGTTTGGTGCACCTGGATGGACGGAGGGGTGGGGCACGTCGGTCAGATCGTAGATGGGGACCTACGAGAACTGGACAGTGGTTTCACCGAATTCAACGGCCTCGGTGTTCTAGCCGAAGACCGGGTCGTAACCATTGCGGCTAGTTGGGAGAAAAGCACCGCCATCTACGCATTAGCAAGCGATGGTTCATCAGAGCAACTAAGTGATCCGGATTCGCTGCCCATCACCTCAGAAGATGTTTCAGTCCCGCAACCGATTGTTGTCCCTGACCCTCAGGGGCAACCCACCCATGCCTTCCACTTCCCCCCAACTAACTCCAGTTGCTTCTCATCTTCTGGTTTGCCACCACTGCTCGTGTTGAGCCACGGTGGTCCAACGGGGGCAGCACGTTCGTCCTTCGATGCGGGCATTCAATATTGGACCAACCGCGGCGTCGCCGTAGTCGATGTGAATTATCGGGGCAGCACAGGGTTTGGGACGGCGTACCGCGACAAGCTCAAAGGTCAGTGGGGCATCGTAGATACCGAGGATTGCATAGGTGCCGCCAAGTATCTCGCGGACTCCGGAACTGTTGATCCCGAATCTCTCGCAATCAAGGGGGGTTCTGCGGGTGGCTTTACGACGTTGTGCGCGCTGACCAACAGCGATCTTTTTGCGGCAGGTATCTCTCGGTACGGGGTCGCTGATCTGGCGTCGTTGGCACGAGACACCCATAAGTTCGAAGCTCGTTACCTCGATTCGTTGGTGGGGTTGTGGCCAGATGACGAGGAGCTATATGCAGAACGTTCGCCTATCAATCACACTGAACGACTTTCGACTCCCATGATTGTGTTGCAGGGGTCTGAGGACCCCGTGGTGCCACCATCCCAGGCTGATCTGCTTGTTGATGCGCTGGCTATGGCTAACATTCCGCACGCTTACGTGCTTTTCGATGGCGAAAGTCACGGATTTCGAAAAGCTGAGACCATAGCTAGAGCCCTTGAGGCGGAATTGTCGTTCCTGGGTCAAGTTCTGGGTTTCGAACCGGCGGATGCAGTTCAACGGATCGAATTGCAGTGACGTCATTCTGTGGCGATCGTTGTCGTCACTCCCTCGGTGCCGGTTGGGGCTTCTGTAGTTGTCGGTGACTCAGGGGCGTATTCTTCGCATCTGCCTTCGACGATGTCGACGATTCGTTCATAGCGATCGCCGCTCGAGATGGGGGTGGCGGAGCCTGTGTAGTTCAGTACATGGGGGTGAAATTGGTAGCCCTGTATTGAGGAGCCTTTGAAGACAACTTCGAGTACTCCCGTATCGCCAGTAATGCCATACCGGGGATGCCAGGCGAAGTTTCCTAACGAATACGCTATGACGGTTCGATCGTAGGTTTCGATGGGTTGCAGTACGTGCGGGTGATGGCCGAGGATCAAATCAGCGCCAGCGTCGATTACTTGCTGTGCAAGGGAACGTTGCTCTTCGGTTGGGCAAGGTTCGCGCTCAACCCCCCAGTGCAAACTGACAACCACTACGTCGTTTCCTGAAGCTGCTGCTCGAACAGCAGCCAACACTCGAGGAATCGCCCACTTGGCGTCTGCAACTCCGGGTCGGTCAGCTCCTGCGGCGAAGCCCCCTGGCACGACAGCGGTTGCTGAGACAAACGCGACGCGGATTCCATTGTCGAGGCTCAGGACTCGGGGAGCATAAGCCTCCGCATTGTTGGATCCGGCTCCGGGTCGAAGGATACCTACTTCGTCGAGAACCGAAATTGTGTCTTCCAACCCTTCGCGTCCATAGTCGAATACGTGATTATTTCCTAGGGAGACAACGTCGATTCCTGCACCGGCCAGCGTTAGCGCAGACGATCCGGGGGCACGGAAAACGTATTCTTTGTCGTAAGGCTCGCCGCGTTCGGTGATGGCCATCTCAAGATTGACGATGGCCACGTCCGCCGATTTGAGGTCAGGGTGGACTTGGGTAAAGGGGTCGACGCCTTCTGGTTCGGTGAGATCAAGCAGCACATCGCCCCCTGCTAGCAGGGTCCACATTTGTTCGTTCACGACAGTGGTAGCGGTAGACGTCGCTGCTTCAGTCGTAGAGGGGCTCGCCTCATTATCTTGTTCGGTGACAGTTGTCACTGTGGTGGAAGTGGTGCTTGAAGTTGGAGGGGATCGGTCTTCCGATTGATCGTTACTGGGTATCGAGGTGTCACGAACAACGAAGATCGCTTTTTCTGGTTCTGAGTCCGCGCATCCAGGCGCAATTAGCAGGGTAAGTCCCGCGAATCCGGAGAGAATGCAGCGTCGTAACACCGAGGCCGAGTCTACGGGGGCGGCTAGCGTGCTCCCGATGTACGGCTTCGCGCGCCAACCCAAATGGATAGCGGCGCATCTGCTCACGTTCTTGTTGTTAGCCACGTTTATTTCGGCAGGTATTTGGCAATTGGGGCGCCACACGGAACGTGGGCAACGCAACGAAGCGGTGTTGGCCCGCGCTGAGGCCACCATGGTCAACGCCCAAGATCTCTTCGGGACTTACGACGACATCGAGTTCCGTGTGGCAGAGCTCCAAGGGATCTGGTCCCCCACCGACGCGGTGGTGATCCGTAATCGCAGCCACCAAGAAGCGTCTGGATGTCATCTGGCTGTGCCGCTAGCGACGAACGAGTACCAAGGTGTGCTTGTGGTTGTGGGCTGGATGCACGAGGTCGAATGCCAAACTGCCGTTCAGGCCGCGCCGGAGGGTTCCGTGTCGCTCACCGGTCGCGTTCGTTTCAGTCAGACGAGGGGTTCTATAGGGGCGCGCGACAGTTCAACGGGTGTACTTCGTACGCTTGCTCGAACCGATGTGGCCAGGGTCGACCAGCAGGTGGCACTCACTCTCGCGCCGGTTTACGTCGAGCTGATGGATAGCGCCCCCCGGGTTGATGGGCCGGTTCCTGTCGACCCTCCCCCCACTGATGTCGGACCGCATCTGGGTTACACCGTTCAATGGTTTCTGTTCTTTGTGGTTGGAGCAGTTGGTTATCCGCTGGTGCTGCGGCGCCACGCACATCGCGGCGTTGCTGAGAGCATCGCACACGTCGACGATTAGAGCACTGCCGCCATCCGCTCGACGATCATGGTCAGCAGTTCGGGTGATGTCGCAAAGTTCAGGCGGACGTGGCCAACCCCCTCGGATCCAAAATCCAGTCCGGAGTTCAGTGCGACTTGGCTTCGCGACAGGAAGATTTCTGCTGGATCGTCGCCCAATTCAAGATTGCGGCAATCCAGCCACGAAAGGTACGTCGCTTGGGGAAGTCGGTAGATGACGCCTGGGAGATGTTCAGATAGCAGATCTGCGAGGAGGTGGCGATTGTGGTCGAGGCCGGCTACGAGTTCCGATATCCACTCGTCGCCGTGTTCCCATCCCGCAACGGTTGCTACTTGCCCGAGTCCGTTGATGCCTCCAATCATTCGAGTTGAGATGTCGCTGAGTGGAGGCCCGTACCGTTCCGACGCGGTATGAACGAAGGCCATTCTCAGGCCCGCCATGTTGAACGTTTTGGTCGCAGCAGTGATCGTGACAGTTCGTTGCGAAGCCAGTTCACTGACCGACGCAACGGGTACGTGTCGGTGTGGCGCATATACCAAATCGCAATGAATCTCGTCTGAGATCACCAAAAGGTCGTAGCGTTCGGCAATGTCAACAATCGTCGCAAGGTCTTCTGCTGTCATGACGAGCCCGCACGGGTTGTGCGGGTGACACAAGAGCAGTGTTGATACCTCGGGGTCCGCCGCGACACGTTCGAGATGATCGAAATCAAGGGCCCACCCATCTTCGGTTGCGGTCAGCGGATTGGCTACCCAACGTCGACCCGAAGCTTCGATGGTTGAGTAAAACGGTGGATAGACGGGGGTTTGGACAACGATGCCTGATCCGGCGGGGGTCAAAGTCCGGATCGTCCACTCCAAGCCTTGGATGACATCGTGCACTCGCAAAACATCGTCTGTTTGAATTTCCCAGTCGAACGCGTTCTTCATACGATGCTTGAAGGCCTCTAGAACCGGTATGGGTTGGTCGTAGAAGCCGTAGCCCAAGCCTCCAGATTCGATTCGTGCGACGACGGCCTCAGTGATGAAGTGAGGAACTTCCACATCCATATCTGCAACCCAGGCGGACAACACGTCGTTACCGTGTCGTTCCCATTTGATCCCTGGCCGATTGCGAACGCGGTCGAGGTCAAGGTCGAAGATCATGTCGGGAGGCTAGATCTTCGCGATCAGTAAAGCCCAATCATTCGCCCAGCAAGAGCTGTAACCGCGACAATCAGCACCGGGCGTATCACCCGGTCACCTCCTCGAACGGCGATTCGCGCTCCCAGCCAGCCCCCAAGAGCAAATCCGCCCGACAGGACCACGGCGAAGCCCCAATCGACTTGGCCTCGAATAACAAAGACCGGCACCGCGATAGCTGTAAGAACCAAGATCACAACCACTTTGACTGCGTTGGCGTTAACCAAATCAAGACCTGATCTCGCCAAAGCGACGACAATGAGCAGTCCGACTCCCGCTTGGAACGCCCCGCCATACAGCCCAACTCCGAAGAACACGGTGGTGGTTAGCGCTGGATGCCAACTGATTTGGCGACCGGTGGTGGCAGGGGCGCGGAGACTAAGGAGCACCAAGGGGATCATCAAGACCCCGAAGATCTTTTCGAAGGCGTCGTCGGTGAAGCTAGATACCACAAGTGACCCGATGAAAGATCCTGCGGTGACTGGAATCAGGACCGGAAGGGCGCGACGTAAACCGGAAACGCCCCCTTTTCGATAGCCGACAACTGAGGAGGCGTTTTGTACCAAAACACCTATCCGGTTAGTGCCGTTAGCGACCAGCCCGGGTAACCCAACGAACACGTTGAGTAAACCGACCGTCAACAATGACCCCCCACCCGCCATCGCGTTTACGACGCCCGCGACGACGCCTGCCCCAGCGACCAGAAGTGCGTCAATCAACTCCATCCCTGCCATCATTGCCGGTGAACGCGCTCTAAATCGGCCGAGTTGGAGAATCTCTTCGTGAGATCGCCGTCGCGACCTCTACTCTCGATGCTATGGCCGGAAGCACCTTTGGAGAGCAGTTCCGAATTACGACGTTCGGTGAATCGCATGGGGGCGGAGTGGGAGTCGTGGTGGACGGCTGTCCACCGAGGCTAGAAGTTGATGCGGCTGACATTCAGATCGAACTTGATCGACGGCGCCCTGGACAAAGCCGACTTGTGACTCAGCGAAACGAGGACGACCGCGTAGAAATCTTTAGCGGAATTTTCGAGGGGAAGACGTTGGGGTCTTCGATTGGCATGGTTGTGCGAAATGAGGACGCCAACCCTGGCGCGTATGAAGAAATGCGCGACGTATACCGCCCAAGTCACGCGGACTGGACAACTGAAGCCAAGTACGGCATCAGAAATTGGCAAGGAGGGGGACGGGCTTCCGCTCGCGAAACTATTGGACGTGTAGCCGGTGGCGCAGTCGCTCGGAAGGTTATTGAACACGTGGCCGGCATCGAAGTGATCGCTTGGGTCAGTTCGATCAGAGACATTGAGGCTGACATTGATTTGGGACTCGTGTCTCGCGATCAGGTCGAGAGCGACCCCACTCGCTGTCCTGATAGCACCGCGGCGGAAGTAATGACCGCAGCAATTGAGGCCGCAAGAAAAGGGGGCGATTCTTTGGGGGGGATCGTCACTTGCGTAGCTCGCAATATGCCTGCTGGGCTGGGGGAGCCGGTGTTCGACAAACTTGATGCTGAGCTCGCTGGGGCCTTAATGTCGCTTCCCGCAGCCAAGGGAGTAGAGATAGGCAGTGGGTTCGCTGGAACGTTAATGACGGGTAGCGAACACAATGATCCGTTCGTGCCTGGCGATAATGGTCGGCCATCGACTACCAGTAACCACAGCGGCGGGGTCCAAGGCGGGATTAGTAACGGGGAAGATCTAGTGACGCGTGTTGCGTTCAAGCCAACGGCGACGATTAGTTCGGCTCAACAAACGGTGAATCAGGACAACGAGACAACGACCCTTGAAGCCAAGGGACGGCATGACCCGTGCGTTCTCCCCAGGGCAGTTCCAATGGTTGAGGCGATGGTGTGTTTAGTGTTGGCGGACCATTTGTTGCGCCAACAAGCCGTAGACGTCGTCTGACGCTCACCGTCACTCACTCGTCACGTTGGTCCCTCAAGAATTTCTGGAATTCGGCGGCCAAGTCGTCACCTGAGGGAAGATCTGCTGAGACTACCCGGTCCGCTTCCTCTTCTAGCTGACGCACATATCCAATGATTTCGGAGTCTTGTTCGACTGCGTCGCTCACTCGTTGTTCCCATTCGAGGACGCTGTGGTCAAGGTCTCGGTAGCCGGTTGGGACACCAGTGACCTTTTCAAACTCCGCTAGTAACGCTCGTGTGCCTTTGGGGTTCGGGGGTCCAGCGACATAGTGGGGTACCCCAACCCGCAGGGAGATAACCGGAAGTTCGGCACTGTCGAGAGCATCATGCAACGTGCCGATGATGCCCGTGGGTCCTTGATAACTAGGCCGATCCAAGCCCAGCCTGTATGCCAGGTCTGGGTTTGCGGCACTGCCTTTTACCTCCGAAGGGCGCGAATGTGGCACTCCTGCAACCATCGCCCCGAGGGTGACAACCATTTCGCATGCCGTGTCGCGGGCGATCTCTACGACCGAATCACAGAAAGTTCTCCACCGCATCCGCGGCTCTAGACCCGCCAGCAACACCAGATCGTGAGGAAAATCGTTTTCAATCACGTGCGCATCAAGCGACGGCCATTTGATTCGTCGTTCTCCGTCGTCAGCAATTTCGATATGTGGACGATTCTCTTGGAAATCAAAAAATTCTTCGGGATCGATCTTGGCGATGCGGCGAGCTTCGTATTGGTCGACGATCCATTGGATGGCCCCCGTTGCGCACTCCCCTGCGTCGAACCAACCCTCGAATGCCACCACCAACAACGGGTTCTGCAAACTGGGTGCCTCGTCCCACGTGACTTCGGTCATAACTCCACTATTGCCGACAGAGTCGCCCCATGAACACTTAAGTCCCGCTGACAACAGGTTTTGTTTCGAGAATCAGGGAACCGTCGGGCCGAACCTGATCAGAACAGTAAGAAAGCCCGTTGTTCAAGAGTGCGCAGGTCGCTGGCAAGTAATCCGAGTGAGGAGAGGGTATAAATCTCGTTCTTGATCACCACAGACCGTTGGATGGTTGCGCGCCAGTCGATATCAGCCCAGCATTGCTGTCTAGATATTTCACTACCATCTTCGCGTTCTTCCACCCATTGATCGCAGCGGACTTTGGGCGGCGTTTTCAGATGTGTAAGACGACCGCGTTCTGTCAGAGAGCGGTTGTTCAACTCAAGGGCGACTGCGCCGGAAAAAGGTCCGGATTCGGCTGTTCCAACTCGATGCGTTGCGACTGGCAAAACGAAAAGGTTCTCTGCCGGCCAATGAAGAAAGGCTCGGGGGTTGTATTCAATTTCGCTGTGACCCCCCAGGAGACGCCATTGATCAACACGAACCGGGTCAGTCAGATCACTGATATCGAATAACGAAACCTGGGTGCCTACGGTTCGTCCATCGTCGTCGGCATCTTGGCCAATCCCAAGCAACAACGTCTCGGTGACTGGATGGAGGTACGCGGAGTACCCCAATATCTTTAGTTCCCCTAAGACGGTCGGTGATCGAGGGTCGGAAAGATCGATGGTGTAGAGGGGGTCGGTTTGACGGAACGTCACGACAGTTGCGAGGTCCCCGAGAAACCGCACCGCGTAAATGCGTTCGCCTCGCCCCAAGTTTCCGACGCGGCCAAGCTCAACCAATTCCCCATCCTCTTCGCTGAGCACCGTCACGTAGCTCTCACTGTTGGCCACGTCTCCGGGTCCCCACCAACCATGGTTGGTGGTCGCAACGCGGAGGCGGCCCTTGTGTTCGGACATCGAGTATTGGTTGAGGACTGTGCCAAGGACCTGCCCTGACGTTCGATACAGGGTGTTGTTGGGGTCACTGATATCGAACTTGTGGATTCGTGTCGTTAACGGCGGTCGTCTGTTGGAGGTGTCATCTTCGTCGGCTTCTAGTTCGCGCCAATCGAACCACTCGGTGGTAGCGACATAAAGGTTGTCTTTGGATGAGTACACCGTTTGCCCATCGGCGAGCACTGAGGTGCTGAGAAGCTTGTCTCCTAGTTGCTCTTCGGACAGATCTACCGTGATGATGTTCAACATTTGCAGGCCACTATTGGACGGCGGATGGTAGATGCGGTCGCAGGGCGTCAGAGTGCCTTCTTCGATTAGGCGTCCGCGAGCATTTTCAAGAGCGAACCATGGGATCCAATTGTCAATCGTTGATTCTTCTATGAGTCGACGGTTTTCTTCCTCAGCTCGTCGTTCAGCGCGCAGCCCTGCTCCGCTCGGATAGGACCATTCGAGTCCTGTTGGCTGGCTTTGAACGACGATGCGGACGACGTCGTCAACCATGCGGCTGCCGAGATATCCGCCGTCTACATGTAGCCGGCGAGTAATCCGTGGTTTTGGACCACTGATGTCGATCTCTACGATGGTGCTGATCGGGCTGTAAGGGCCATGTCTCAGCGTCAGGCTCTGCGTGCCCCCGTGGCTCTGGCCAAATACAAGAATCCGGTCCCCTACGAGGAACATTTCTTGGGGCCATAACTTCTCAAACCGCAGCTTCCCAACAGACCTGGGTTGATCGCCTGTGATATCGACCACACGTAGTTCTTCGTTGACCAACGCGACAATGCGCGTCCCATCGGTTTTCAAAATGTCGGGCTCGTCGACGCCTGCCTCTTGAACATTGGTAGTGCTGTAGTCCACGCCTGGCGCTAGGGCGGATTGCGATGAGTCAGCAATTGCTTGGGAGCCGTCGCGCGCCAATTCAGACCCCTCCATCACCGCGATGGCATATCCCCCGTCAAGTCCCCAGGGGCCAACCATTTCAAGAGCATTGGCTTTGACGTGTCCAAGGAATGGTTCGCAGGACTCAAAGGAGGTAAGGGCGGCTGTCAGCTGCACTTGTGAAGGGTGTAACGGCACTGTTCGGTCAGGGGCGATGGTGTCGTCACGGTTGTCGGCGCTACAGGCACACAAAATCGCAATCGACGTAATTACTGCTATGAGTCGTCGCATCGCAACCTCCGAAATGGCGTCAGTTGCTTACTCAACGACGGACACCTGAGTTGAGTTCCCTTTTACAAGTTACGGAACAATGACAAGTGGCAGGGGTCAGTGGGGTTTGGTAGCTCCATTGACCAGTCGACCCATCGTTCGACGAGCTCGAACCCCGCGTTTCTTGCCGACTCGTCAAGAGTTCCTAACGCAACGGGGTGTACAGGCAGCGTGGTGACACTGTCTTCGAGAAATTCGATGCGTCGACGTTCGTCGTTGTCGGCAGCCAAAATCACCGCTCGGTCCGTTTCGACAGCGATCGCGTGCACCCCCCGCAGTACAGGCAGACATCCCTCTATCAGAACTTCACCGTCGCCGACGACGTGTTCCCAAGGTTGGGATTCGCCTATCGCGTCATCCAGCCACAGCACTAATCGTGCTGGCCCATCAGTGATCTCCAATCCTGCTTCGCGGAGTGCTTGGGCAAGATTTGGTCGTCGCGTGTGAAGCTTCACTTGCCGATGACTTCGGCTGATACACCAATGGGCGATATCTGATACATCAGACATGTCACTCAAGCTAGCGAGATGTTCAGCTCGCGGTCTGTCTTGTGACTACGGTTCTGTCGTTGAGGGCGATATGACTATTCAGGCACGGCATCCGCATTTATTACGGTTGACAGACCCTCCCGTCATTTTGGGGCACCGATGTACTTCCTGTAGTCGGGTTGCCTTCCCACCCGATCCGTACGGATGTGAACAATGCGGGTCCTCATGCGAGGACCTAGAGGAGTTAGATCTTGAAGCTCGGGGAACGGTGCACGCCGTCGCGACCGTTCATCGCCATCATCGTCCATACCCAACTACCCCATTCACCGTTGCTGTCATTGAGTTATCTGGAGGACCTGTCATCAAAGCCATCGTCGCTGGCTCTCAGGTTGGCGTCGGGGCTGAGGTCGAAGGGGTCTTAGTCCAAGATCTTGAAGACACCGAAGGCAACACATTGGTGGACTTGCAGTTTCAGGTTGTCCAATGAGTGAAACCAACCTGTTGAGAGACCGGCCCGTGTATGTCGTTGGGATCGGATTACATCAGTATCAACGTCGAAGCGAGACGACCTATGTTGAGCTTGGCATCACAGCGGCGCGGTCCGCGTTGCGTGACGCTGGGATCACGTGGCCTGATGTGCAGGCCGCCTATACGGGCACCGCGCTACTCGGTATGGGTTCAAGCCGCATCATGTTGAGTCGGCTAGGAGCGACCGGCATTCCTATGACACAGGTTGAAAATGCTTCAGCTTCGGGATCTTCGGCAGTGGCTCAAGCATGTCTTGAGGTTGCGTCAGGTCGTTCCGACGTTGTACTTGCTTTGGGTGTGGATAAACCTCGCGGCGGGCTTGGTGCCGCTCCGGGTCAGGCCGGAATAGAGAACCTTGAGAATGGAACTGTCGTTCCCTTCACTCACTTTGCCCTTCTCGCTTCGGAGTACATGCATTTACATGGGGTAACTGCGGAGCAGGTTGCGAAGGTCGCTTTTAAGAATCATCGGAACGGGGCCAGCAACCAATATGCGCAACGACAAAAGGTTCGCAGCATGGAGGAGATTCTCGCCGAACCAATCTCGGGAGCGATGACGCGCTTGCAGTGCTGCCCGGTCGGAGAGGGTGCCGCGGCCGCGGTGATTGCTTCCGAAGAAGGCATCCGACACCTAGATCTCGATCGGTCTCGAGCCGTTCGGATCAATGCCTCAGTGACGCGGACCGAGGCACTGTACGGCGCTGGGGTGGGCATCGATGCTGCCTTGACTGCGGAGACCGGTGAGGCGGCATTCAATCAAGCCGGCATCGAACCCTCCGACGTCGACGTACTCGAAGTTCATGATGCGTTCGCGATAGAGGAATTGTTGTATGCCGAAGCGTTGGGGCTCTGCCCCCCTGGTGAAGCTGCGTCGCTGATCGAGTCCGGCGAGTTCGATATCGGTGGGCGTTGCGCGCTGAGCCCCTCAGGAGGCCTCCTCGCTATGGGTCATCCGATCGGACCGACGGGCACGGGCCAAGTCGTCGAAGTGACTCGTCAACTTCGAGGTGAGGCTGGTAGCCGCCAACATCAAGGAGCTCGGATCGGCTTGACCCATATGGTTGGGATCGGCGCGGTCTGCGTTGTGCATGTCCTCAGCAGGGACTAACTAGCGGCGGTGTCTGTGATCTACCAGTCGGTGGCGATGTATTGGGTTTCGCAGAACTCGAGGATGCCTTCTTGAGCACCTTCGCGACCTAGTCCGCTCTGTTTCATTCCACCGAACGGCGCCGCGGGGTCGCTGACCGCGCCTCGATTCAGACCGATCATGCCAGCTTGGATGCGTTCAGATACTGCCAGTCCTTTGGCGAGATCTGAGGTGTAGACATATCCGGTCAACCCCATTTCTGTGTCGTTAGCTTGTTCGATCATCGCGTCGAGGTCATCAAATGGAACGATCGGGGCGACCGGCCCAAAGATCTCATGATGGACGATGTCGGCGTCAGCGCTCACCCCGGCTAGCACGGTCGGCTCATAAAAATAGCCGGGCCCTTCAATTGGGGAGCCGCCGATCACTGTTGCAGCGCCGCCATCAACTGCTGAGGAAACAAGTTGATCGATGGATGCCACCGCTGAAGCGTCGATCATCGGACCACAGGTCACTTCAGGGTCGAAGCCGTCACCGACCTTCACTGCTGACATCGCTTCGGCAAGCTTGCCGGTGAAGGTGTCAACAGCGGACGATTCCACCAAGAATCGGTTGGCTGCAGTGCAGGTCTCAGCGCTATGCCGCATCTTTGCGATCATTGCTCCTTCGACTGCAGCGTCAATGTCGGCGTCGCCAAATACGACGAAGGGGGCGTTTCCGCCCAACTCCATCGCGACTTTGAGTACTCGATCAGCGCAGCTGCGCAACAAAATTTTTCCGACGTCTGTCGATCCGGTAAAAGACACCATGCGGGTCGCTTTGTGAGTGACGGCCGCATCAAACACAGTGCTCGCGGTCTGTGACGGTACGACATTGACCAGGCCGTCGGGAACTCCAGCCTCCGATAGGAGCTCGGCGACACGAAGAGCGGTCAGTGGTGCGTATTTCGGTGGTTTGATGACCACCCCGTTGCCTGCTCCCAAAGCGGGGGCGACCTTGCGGGTGATCATGGCTGCGGGGAAGTTCCATGGAGTGACCATCACCACAACCCCGACAGGTGGGTGGTGGACGATTATTTTGTTTCCTCCGCTGGGCGAGACACCGATGGTTCCGTGAATGCGGACCGTCTCTTCGGCGTTCCATCTAAAGAACTCGGCGGCGTAGGCCACTTCACCTGCGGCGTCGATTCGGGGTTTACCGTGCTCGCTGACAATGAGGTCCGCTAACTCGTCGGTGTGGTCGAGCAGATGTTTCCAACAGGCTCGTAGGATTTCCGATCGGACGCGAGGAGGTTCGGCGGCCCATGCGACCTGTGCGGTCGCTGCCGCGTCGACGGCTCTGACGGCATCAGCGGCTGTGCCTGACGCGACGTCGGCAAGTTCAGAACCTGATGCGGGGTTCCAGACGGTGAATTCGGCACCGTTTTCGCTGTCGCGCCATTCGCCATTGATGTAAAGCTGGGTGCGCATTGAAGGTTCCGATCAGTCGTTCCTGGGGAAGCCCAGGTCGATCTGGCTGGATGACGGGTCTGGCCAACGTGCGGTAACCGCCTTCGCTCGGGTGTAGAAGCGCACCCCTTCGGGTCCGTACATATGGGTGTCTCCAAAAAGCGATGACTTCCAACCACCGAAAGAGTGGTACGCGACCGGAACGGGGATCGGTACGTTGATTCCCACCATCCCCACTTGTACTTCGTGTTGAAACTGACGGGCGGCTCCCCCATCACGGGTGAAAATGGCTGTGCCGTTTCCGAACGGATTTGAGTTGATGAGATCAATGGCTTCTTTGAACGTTTCAACGCGGACCACGCTCAACACTGGACCGAAGATTTCGTCGCGGTAACACTCCATCTCCGGTGTCACGCGGTCCAACAGTGTGGGACCGTAGAAGAAGCCCTTCTGGGGTAGATCGGCTTCGCTGCCATCAACTACAGCGACCGCTCCGTCGTCTTGGGCACGTTGAACATATCCGGCGACTCGGGCACAGTGTTCGCCGGTGATGAGGGGCCCCATCTCTGCATCGGGTTCAGTACCTGCGGCTATTTTGACGCCGGGGATTCGCGTGGAGATCGCTTCGACCAGTTCATCGGCGACAGATCCGACTGCGACAAGAGCACTGATTGCCATGCACCGTTCACCCGCTGAACCGTAGGCGGCACTGACCGCCGCGTCGGCTGCCATGTCGATGTCGGCGTCGGGCAACACCAGCATGTGGTTTTTTGCGCCACCCAAAGCCTGCACTCGTTTGCCGAGGGCAGTGCCTCGTTCATAGACATAGCTTGCTATCGGTGTCGAGCCGACAAAGCTGATCGCCGCGACGTCTTCGTGATCGATGAGGGCGTCAACGGCCTCTTTGTCGCCGTTGATTACCGAGAAAACCCCGGGTGGGAGACCTGCGTCGATCAGCCATTCGGCGATCAGCATCGACGCCGATGGGTCTCGTTCGGAGGGCTTGCAGATGAACGCGTTGCCACATGCAATCGCTGTGGCAAACATCCAGGCAGGAACCATGGCAGGGAAATTAAATGGGGTGATGCCTGCAACTACCCCTAGGGGTTGTCGCAAGCTATACACCTCGATCCCGGCGGATACTTGTTCGCTGATTTCGCCTTTGAGGTGGTGGGCGATACCGCAAGCAAATTCGACGTTTTCGAGTCCCCGTGCCACTTCGCCCGCTGCATCTGAGACCACCTTGCCGTGTTCGCTGCTGATGACTCGCGCCAGTTCGTCGGTGCGAGAGGCAAGGAGTTCGCGAAAGCGAAACATGATTTGGGTTCGTTGCGTCAGCGAACTTTCTGCCCATTCATCGGCTGCCTTGGAGGCCGAGGCCACGACGTGATCAACTTCAGTCGCGGAGGCCAAATCAACTTGGGCCTGTACCTCACCGGTCGCGGGGTCGTACACGTCGCTAGAACGGCCACTAGTTCCAGCTGTTAATTCACCGTCAATGAAATGTTGGATACGTCGCACCGCGTAACCCTAATGGCCGGTAGCGGCGGCCTTGAGAGTGACCTCGGTTTTAGTTGTCGTATAGGTCGTGCTTGCCGATTCGGTCCAAACTAACTTCAACACTCCAGGGCAACATGGTCGCTCCGCAACGGGCGTCGCGATAGTGCTGTTCGAGTTTGTTGGGGCGAAGCATCGATCTGCCGCCGCAGACTCGAATAGCTAATGAGGCCATTTCTGGTGCGCCTTCCATGATCGCGACCGTTGCTGTCCAGGCGCGTCGCAAAGCAATGTTGGTTGGGTCAACTGTGGTTTCGCCCAGCACCCGGTAGGTGAGGGATTGGGCTTTGTCGTAGATCATTTGCATTTCGGCCCACCCTGCCTGTTTGACATGGTTGTCACGCCGGGATTCGACACCCAGTTCCCCTCGGAGGTATTGGCGGGTGAGGTCCAATATCGCTCGCATTAACCCCAGATACGTGAAGCTCAACGTCATGTAGAAATATGGGAACCGCCTGGCCATGGCGTCGAACACTCCCGGAGGGAGCACTTCGTTGTCTTCGGGTACGAAGGCTTCGGTGAGGACGAGATCACGTGAATCGGTGCCCCGCATCCCCAGTGGATCCCAGTCTCCGACAATTTCGACGCCTTCCGCGTCGGCAGGTACTCCTAGCAGTCGGGTGCGGTCGTCGCCTTCGACGAGTGCGACCACGTTGTGGATGTCGGCGACCCCGCTGAGCGAAGCGAAGATTTTTGTCCCTGTTACCTGATAACCGCCATCTACGGCCTTTGCGGAAGTACCGATTGGGGCACCGCTTCCTGGGGTTCGTCCTTCGGAGAAAGGCTGACTGTGTATGACATGATCGCGACACATTCCTTCCCACAGCCCGGGCCGTGTCCGGTCGAGGTGAGCTTGTTGTTCGTCGTTCACTTCCAGTTGGTCCGCTATCCATCCGGCGAGGAGGGCGGTTGCGGTATGCATGTTGAAAGTGAGTGCAGTTGTCGCGCAGTGACGTCCCAATTCTTCGCTCACCAGGGCGTAGGTAACAAAGTCGCCGCCAAGTCCGCCGAATTCGGTGGGAGCGCACAATCCAAGGAAACCTTCGTTCGCGAGGTCGTTCCAGTTGTCAGTTGGGAATGATGCTTCTCGATCGTGGGTCGCTGCTCGTTCGCTGAATCGGGGTCCGATCGCGGCGATGCGTTCAACCAACTCCATGCGTTCTGGTGTTTGGATTGGATCAGCCACGTCGATTCCTCAATCGTTGGACGACGGCCAGAGTACGGGGAACCAGTCGTGGCGCATAACTTCGCCTGACTGCAGCCCCAAGTCGTCAAGGGGTGGTGACGTCTCACCTTGGCGTTCAAGGTACCGGACGTCGTCACCCAACCATCGTGTCGAAAACGCTCGTCGACGGTCAGTCACCTCTTCGGCAGTTGTTCCATGAAGGGTTCGAAAGTCGAAGCACAGCGCGTCTCCCGGTTCGACTGCCTCAACGAAAATGTTGGCGCCGTGTGGGTCGATGTCGGGAATCGGCGCAAGCGTCGGGTCCTGTTGGGCGTATTCATCACCGGCAGCGAAGTTCCGTGGTCGGTATGTCGTACCGTTTCGATGGGAACCCTTAACAAACCTGACGCCTGTCGAAACCGGGGTCCTATCAAGAGCGACGTATATCGACACGGTTTGGGATCCGTCTATGCAGTAGTAGGGAAGGTCGTGATGCCATGGTGTTGCTTTTGCGGTGCCCTTTTCTTTTGCAAACGCGTGGTCGTGGAAAAACTGGGCGGTGTCACTTGCCATGAGCTGAGCGGCGATCGATGCCGCACTGGAAGTGACAACGAATAGTAAATATTCCGGAATTAGTTGCCAGTTGCAATAACTGTCGAAAAACCTTCCCCGTTCAGGGCTTCGAGTGCTATCGCAAGGAAACGCGAACTGCTTCGGGTTGTTGAGGTTGCGTTCAAGTCCATCTCGCAGGGGTTCAACCCAGGAAGAGAATTCGTTTCGCAGCAACACCACGCCGTCTCGCTGAAACGCTTCGACGGAGGCTGCAGACAGTTGCGTATAGGGGCGGTCAGTGGACGCTGCAAGAACGCGGGCGTCATCTATGACACGCCACTGTGTGGAGAACTCGTTACCTACCGTCATGTTCACATTCTCGTCGGTTTGTGCACTGATCGTGGCAGTCTCTTGAGATGCGGTTACGGATCGATGCCAAAAACGGTTCGTCGTTCATTCTGTTAGCGGGAACATTGTTTAGCTTTAGCCCACTTTTATTTCGTTGGACCTCGAATGAAAGCTCTGAGTGGCTATTCCTGTTTTGGCGTTCTGTTGGAATTCTCATCGCTTCTCTGGTTGCTTTGAGTGTGAGGCCGCGGTCAGGTCGAGTTGCCGTGCTGCGAGTCGGGTTCGCAAAGAATTTGCTTGCGGGGGCCTTGATGGCGGGAATGTCTACCGCTTTCATTGTGTCGATCGCTCGGATCGACGCGGCCACGACATTGTTTTTGCAGAGTTTGGCCCCGTTCTCGGCTGCGCTGTTGGGTTGGCTGTTGTTACGAGAACGCGTTGATGGTCACGCGTGGGCGGCTATGGGGACAGCGGTCGCTGGAGTGGTGATAATGGGGAGCAGTTGGGGCGCCAGCAGCGTCTTCGGTCTTTCGGCTGCCGCGTGTATCCCTCTGATGCTCGGCATGTACACAGTTTTGTTGCGCGATTCTCAGGGTCGTGACCTGCGCGCTCAAGTGGTCTTCGCCGGACTGACCGGCATGCTGATCGGATCGGTCGCCGCGTTCGCTTCAGGTGGATTCGACCTACCGGTGCGCGACACGGCTCTCGCGTTGTTGAGTGGCGGGATTTTGTTGGGTGTCGGTTTGCCGATCTTCAACGCCGCTGGACGCCACGTGCCGGCAGCGCGCACAACTTTGCTTCTCCTCAGCGAGATCGTTTTGGCACCCATCTGGGTTTGGTTGATCGTCGATGAAACCCCCGCAGTAAATACCGTGATTGGAGGGGCGGTGATTCTGGTTGCGTTGGTCTGGGTGGCTACGCATCCTGGCTCTCGCCTCCCACTCACCTCTTAAACGGTTCGCTAGATGCTTGGCGGGAATACGATGCCGTCGACGAACGATTGGCGATAGCAGTCCATGTCTTTGCGGACGTTCTTGGAGGAGATTCCACCAAGAGTTGCAGCACTAGCGCTCAATGCGCCAACTGCGAATATGGCCCCAAGCAACGCAACAACGCGCTTGCGGTTCTTTGAAATATTCATTTTGTTTCCTTTGAAAGGTTGTAGGAGAGAAGAAATCCGCCAGTTGCGGGCTTCTGAAATGCAGTCTCCTGAGGGGACCTCAGATCGACACAGTGCATGTAGGCCAAAAGCTGAGACCCAAATGACGTGTGCTAGTTATCCGATTCCGTAGAGGTGACCAGACTGGGTATTTACCAGAACGTGCGGTCGTCCAGTGCCGTCAACGTCAGCGATTGAGAGCTCACCAAGTAACGCTCCCCAGGAGTCCGGTGC
>Ga0209752_1000149_pt1 | contig 33101 bp, 22 predicted proteins | sample METZYME_3_250m_FD_187548 | JGI IMG/M metagenome (GOLD analysis project Ga0209752, IMG submission 187548) | Marine microbial communities from oxygen minimum zone in mesopelagic equatorial Pacific - METZYME_3_250m (SPAdes) (version 2) | ecosystem: Environmental > Aquatic > Marine > Oceanic...
ATTACTGAAAAAGAACCGCTGGAAGATTCCCATGAGTATGCCAACGGATCTTTATCTTCGTCCTGGGCTACACATTTCAATGATAAAAGCCCACCTGCTTCTACCAAAGAATCACTGGCATTAAGTGATAGAATTTCTACGGGACCATTCATTCTTTCGCAGCTCCATATGAATAATATGACAAAAAAGAGGAGAATTGCATGAACAACGATTTTCATTGGACTGTTATGTTCACCATGGCAATTTTTTATATAAGTGGCCTAAATGAATTTGTGAAGAAAATAAATTAATTAAATAGTATAAAACCCATATTTGTCAGAGCAGTTGTTACTATGTTTTTATAATATATTTCTGTGTCCCCATCATTTAAATCATAATCAGCACTAATTGGGTCACTATATATGGTGCTATCATTTAGTCCATTTGATCCAAAGTAATTACCTTGGCCTCCTAGGACTGCTTGAACAAAGGATTTGAATGGGTTACTGCCGTCGTCATTTACATGGAAAATATGTCCGAAATAAGTAAGCCCTTGTGTGTTATGGACAGTGTTGATTTTGTTTCTAAGATTTTCTATATCCGAATCATACGAATTTGTTCGGTTATCTGTATCTGAAAAAGAATTACTGTGGTATACACTGGCTGCCTCATCCTGGAATACTAAGATTACGATATTATCAGCGTATTCAAAATCTTTTCCTGCTGCTGTACTGAATCCAGTTCTAGCAATTTCGGTAAAATTCCCATCTGTAGAATACATAACTCCTTTATTTGCTAAAAATCTAAATGTTCGTTCAGAGTCTGCCTGCAGCAAATAAACATGATTATCGTATGCATCTGAACCATTTGTAGCTTTATCGAGGTTTCCATATTTCTGTGTTGTTCCTGTAGCGTAGAAGTCCTGTAAAGTGTTTCGTAGAGATGAAGAGTCTGTATATGCTCCTGTTGCCATGGTTTGTAATGGAGAAAGTGTGCTGTTCATAGATCCTGAATTATCAAAAATAATCATGATATATGTATCAGGACTAACTACCTGCCCATTAGATGAATTGACCATAATTTTAACAGTTGCCACATCGGAAGCACCATAGTTATCTGTGACTCTGCAAGAAATAAAATATCTGCCAAATTCCATGGGCGCAGTCCACACTGCAGAATCTTTGATTACTAAAAAAGATCCACTGGTAGATTCCCATGAGTATGCCAACGGATCTTTATCTTGATCCTGGGCGACACATTTCAATGATAAAAGCCCACCTGCTTCCACAAAAGAATCGGTGGCATTAAGTGATAGAATTTCTACGGGACCATTCATTCTTTCGCATCTCCATATGAAAAATAAAATAAAAATAAATAATCCCGTTGAGATAACAAATTTCATTGGACTGTTACATTCACCATGGCAATATCAGTGCCGTGATCAGGGTCTTCTAAAATGCAGGATATGGAAAAAATTCCTAAGATTGCAGGCGCTGTCCAGGATGCGGTGGAACCTCCATAATCTTGTAAAATAGTCCCTGCGGTGGCATCCCAGGTATAAGTAAGGTTATCATCTTTACGACTGTCTGCTCCTTCATCATCACTTGCATTGCAGGTAAGAATAACAATGCCCCCAGGTTCTACAACTTCTGGGTCTGCTATCAGACTTTGGATGATCGGCTCGTGATTGTATCCACAACTCAAGAGAAAAAAAGAAATAAATAAGGAAAAAATTTGTTTAGACATATTTCATCTGAAAATTTTAATCTTCTCTACTATTAAATGAATAATCATTTATAGAAAATTTACTAACATGATTTTCTTAATTAACAAATAAAAACAGGAATGAAAAACTCCATAATAAATTGTTAATTCTTTGTAATCTTTGCACTTATTATTAAAACACAAACTATTTATTATAGGGGGGAATAGCATTGAACTATAGGCAACTCGGCCGATCAGGATTAAAGGTCAGTGAATTTTCCTATGGTTCCTGGGTCACCTTCTCCTTCCAGCTAGGAGTAGATGAGGCGGCTGCTATGATGAAAACCGCCTTTGACCACGGGGTGAATTTTTTTGATAATGCCGAAGTCTATGCCAATGGTGAGTCTGAGATTATCATGGGCCAGGCTCTGAAAAAATTGGGCCTTTCCCGGGATATATTTATTGTTTCCAGCAAGGTGTTCTGGGGTGGTGAAAGACCCACACAGCAGGGCTTAAGCCATAAACACATCATTGATGCCTGTCATGGAGCCCTTGAGCGGCTGCAGGTGGATTATTTAGACCTGTATTTCTGCCACCGCCCAGACCCGGAGACGCCCATAGAGGAAACTGTCCGGGCCATGCATACTTTGATCATGCAGGGCAAGGTCTGCTACTGGGGCACTTCGGAATGGTCTGCTGGTCAGATCGAAGAAGCCTACACCATTGCCAGGGAAATGGGCTTAACACCACCCACTATGGAACAGCCTGAGTATAATATGTTCAACCGGGTAAAACTGGAACAAAAATACCTGCCCCTATTCGAAAAAGAACAGCTGGGCACCACAATATGGAGCCCTCTCTGTTCCGGTTTGCTTACCGGGAAATACATGGATGGGGAACCACAGGGCACACGAACAAGCCTGAAAAACTATAAATTTATTAAGGATCAGTTTGAATCAGATGAATTTATCCAGCGACATGAACAGGTCAGGCAGCTCCATAACCTGGCTCAGGAAGCGGGACTCCCCCTGGTGAATATGGCTCTGGGCTGGTGCCTGAAGAATCCGAATGTCAGTTCAGTGATCCTGGGCGCTTCCAGGCCCGAGCAACTCAAGCAAAACCTGAAAACAGAAGAATATATGTCAACTATTGATGACAGTTTGATGGCCAGAATTGAAATTATTCTTGATAACAGGCCCTAGGTGAACCGGAGCTGGAAAAAAATCTTCCTGTTTATTTGGCTGGTAATACCTGCAGCCCTGTCCTCGACGCCGGATTCGTTGCAGACAACACCTAATCATGACCCCTGGCTGGCCTACGATAAGGTACTCCATTTCGGCATCAGCTGCTCCCTGGTTCTCAGCACTCAGTATGTTTTGGAAAATACACTGAATATAGACCGGGAGACTGCCCTTCCTGCAGGTATAACTGTTTCTGCAGCGAATGGTGTTATAAAGGAATACTGGGATAAAAAGACGGGCAGTTTTTTCAGCAGGCGTGATTTAATCGCTGATGCTGCCGGGATACTTGTCGGGGTGCTGATCATTTTTATGGGCAATTAACCATGCCTGACAACTTTTTTGAAAATCTTCCGCTGTGAAAAAAATTCTGATTCGACTGATCATAGCTACATTACTGATCTTTCTTCTGGGTATTTATCTGGCGGTCTGGACCACCCATTTATAACCGTGGTTTCGCCACTGAAAAAAATTATTGTATTAATTCTATGGATGGCTGTTTCTGCCTTTCTGGTCATCAGCAGTCATAAATTATTTGGCCTACCTGATGAAGTAGCTGGCAGCCTCTATTTTATCACCATTGGAATTACTGTATCCAGTGTTTTAAATTATTACAAGAAACGAGAATCCGTATAATTAGATCACATTCATGGCATTTAATAAGGCAATTTTCATAATCATTTTTATAATAGTAGAGAGCAATTTTGCCCAGGTTAAGGAGAGTACTATGACACAGGAAAAAGAAAAAAGGACGGAAAAGGAATGGCAGGAAACGTTAACCTCAGAACAGTACCGTATCCTGCGGGAGAAAGGTACAGAGAGGGCTTTTACGGGCAAATACGATAAATATTTTGAAAAGGGAACTTATACCTGTGCCGGGTGCAGTACCCCGTTGTTTGAATCTGAAACCAAATATGATTCCGGATGCGGCTGGCCTGCCTTTTATCAGTCCCTTCCGGAGACCATCGATGAAACTCCCGATCACAGCTTTGGCCGGGTGCGTACCGAAATTACCTGCAGCAAATGTGATGGCCACCTGGGTCATGTGTTTAATGACGGTCCTAAGCCCACCGGACTGCGTTATTGTGTCAATTCTGTTTCCCTGGATTTCATCTCTCCTGATAATAAGGAGAATTCAGAATGAAAAAAGGAATTGTAAAGGAATACAATCCTGAAAAAGGTTTCGGGTTTATCACAGGCCAGGATGGAGAAGATTATTTTGTTCATGTAAGCGGCCTGCGGGAGCACTTGAAAGGGAAAGGTCTTCGGGCCGGTCAAACCGTATCTTTTGATGTAGATTTTGGAATGAGAGGCGACAAGGCGATCAATGTTCGCCTGGGATGATTTATTTCAAGAGTGTTATTTTCTGACTCAGGGCGGTGCCGCCCGATTCAATCTGTGCAAAATAAGAGCCTGATGCAAGGTTTCGTCCATCAATCCTGAACGTATTCCTGCCGGGATTTTGTCTTCCTAACCGATGAGTTTGGATTTCCGAGCCTCTTGAATCAAATAAACGAATTGTTACATTGCTGGGTCTAGGTAAAGTATAAGACAACATGGTTGTTGGATTAAAGGGGTTGGGGAAAGCAGGATTCAGTTTGAATTTTGTTGGTACCGGTGGTTGTTTAACCGATAGAGGCTCCAGTACATAGGGTATGGGATCGAAAGTAGAGCCAAATACAGTGTCGGATATTTCCTGCTGCAGACCAAACCAGTCTGTGATAACAGAGGAATAGATCTGTCTGTAATCGTATTGGATCCACGGATTATTATTGTTGTCAAGATCGGTCAGATCTAAATGCTGCCCAAATATTTCAGGAGTAACATTTGGACCGAAAATCATACAGGGGGCACTGGTACCATGGTCTGTGCCGGCAGATCCATTTTCGTACACACGACGGCCGAATTCACTGGTTGTAATTACCAGCACTCTTTCGCTTAACCCCTGGTTTGATAAATCCTGCAAAAAAGAAGCGATGGATTGGGATACCTCACCAAGCAGGTTACTATGATCATTCAGCTGGTTGGCATGGGTATCGTATCCGCCTTGGTATAAGCGGTACAAGGGTGTATTTAAGCCACCGGATATCATTTGTGCCGTGAGTGCCATTTGATAACCAATATTAGAGTTTGGATATTCCACTGTATTCGTACCTTGACTTGCTGTTTCACTGATTGTACCGGCATATTCGTAGGAAAGAATATCGATTTCACGAATATAATCAAGCTCTTCTCCACCATAAGTGTCCGGGGCGGGATCATCTTCCCCCGGAACATAATTCCCAGCGATGATGTTGTACATGATTTCCGGGTCAAAGACCATCATGCCAGCATTGGATTCTGATGTTTTGAATTCCAGCAGATTTGCGCTATTGTATTGAATAGCCAGAGGATGATTTGGCGTATTGCCGGGGAAATCAGGATACTCCAGTTCCAGCAGTCTCCCGATCCAGCCGGTCTGGAGATGTGTATCTGCACTGGAACCGGTAACCCAGATATCAGAAGACCTGAAATGAGATAGGTTCCCGTTTTCGTAGCCAACACCATGAATAATGCCCATTTGACCTTCTTGAACCAATGGGTGAATTGGAGCCATGCTGGGGTGCAGACTGGTTTCTTCATTGACATAAAGTGTCTGACTCTCGGTTAAGGCGAGATTGGGCCTAAGGTTATAATAATTTGAATCTTGGGTTGGAATGATGGTATTTAATCCGTCATTCCCGCCGTTCAATTTGATGAGTACTGCGATACGATCGGTTTCCCAGCTAGCCCTTCTGGATGATTGTATTCCGTTTTTACCAATTGCCATAAGAGGAATTCGTGCACCGAAAGCCGTCAGGGCCATGGTGGTTCTTATAAAGTCCCTGCGTTTCATGACAGCTGGAACTCTGGTAGTTTCATGATGTAAAGTATGAGGTCTCTCAAGCGATTCCATTGGGCATCGTTGGGAGGTGCGTTAATGGACCAATCGTATGGCTCAGCACCATCGAGCAAAATATCGAGCATAACACCTTCCAAATGTTCGGACAGGGGTATTCCAAAAAATGTTATCCCTAATTTTCTTACAATCTGTACGGATGCATATCCTTCTTCATTTTCGTCATACATGGATTGGGCCAGCGCTCTTACGTCAACCGTGAAGTCGAAAGATCCCCAGGGGCTATTCCCCGTTACAAGGGACTGCGCCTGCAATTTGCGGGCAGGTAGGGTAATGGAATTGATCCAGGAACGATATCCGGGCCAACCGCTCACATCCGGTGGTTCCAAAGGCGTCATTCCAAGAAATTCCTGGGAATGTAAAAAATAAGTTTCCGGATAAGTATGTTCTTCCATCCCAAGTTTTCGAACCAGCCCCTGTATGAGCCCCAAGGGATTTTGGATATTCGAACCGCGGAAATTCTCATCGTAAAAGTGTTCTGTCGTAAATAAGAATTGAAGTGCTATGGTTATATTGTAATCGTTTGTCCGCAATAATTCCGCCATTTCATTCACGACGGATTCGCTTATGGTGTCATAGACAAACCATTTATAAATGCGAGAACAAATATGAACAGCCGTCTCATGCTGATCCATGATGATGTTAATAATGTCGTCACCATCCCATTCACCTGTTTGGCCCATGAAAGTTTTTTCCTGGAAGTCATGACCTTCCCACCACCACCATCCAAATCCGGATTGGGTCTCAAAAATATAGTTGGTTTCTACTCCGTTGGTTACATAACCTGTGAAAGCGCGGGATGCTTCAATAATATCATCCTGGCTGTAGTTGTCCACACCCATGGTGAAAAGTTCCAGCAGTTCCCTTGCAAAATTTTCATTGGGTGCATCTTTGTTGCTGCGGTGGATATCCAGCCAGATTATCATGGCAGGTCCAAAAGTTACCCGGCGTAATAATTCCTTAAAATTGCCCAAACCATATTCTCTGAAAACTGTATTCTGCTGGTACATGGCCTGTGGATACTCGACCTTTGACTGAGCTGTGGCAAAATAATTATGCCAGAAGAGGGTCATCGTTTCACGAATGTTCAATTCGTTACGTGTCATCCTGATCAGCCACCAGTTAGCCATTTCCCACATCCATTCGAAATATTGCTCAAAAAGAGCCATCACCTCCTCATCTGTCAATGCATCCCATTGCGGAGCCGGTTCATTGACCCAATCGCCTGGTGGCTCTGGTGAATCCAAAGGTGTAAAAAGTGCAGCAACAGAATTTTCTATAGAATCATTGGCAGAGGCCAGAATTTCAGGATATGTTGGACCGAATACAGTTTGATTCAATAAATGAGCGGATGCTTCTATATTCCAATCCGCATCTCTCAAGGTTTGGGTGGAAGATGTTACGGGCAGGGAGGGAGCAGATTTATATACATGCGGGGGATGATATATGGGTGGTTTGGACTCGAGGAAGGTGCGGTACAATTTTGCTACCCGTTTTGAAGGCCAGTTTGGATTTAACCTGTCCAATTCCGGCCGTTTTGTGGAATTCCGACTTTTTAGAAATTGTCGTCTCGATATGGTGGATTTTACCATTCTGTAGAAACTGAAAAGAGATAATTATTCAGTTTAACCATGGAATTAATGAAAAGTTAAAAATTTTTTAATCAATGGTTTGGCGCTCAAGGAAACCTTATGACTACTCTGTAGAATTTGAAGTTCTGACTGGTATCCTGATTGATGAAGTAATTTATGAACTTTCTCACTTGCGGAGGGATAGATCACCTGGTCTTTTTCTCCGTGAATGAGCAGCACCCGGCTATTTTTACTTTCCGGTGTTGTCTCCCGGACAAATCTTTTTTTATCATGAATGAACCCTGCTATGGCAATTACACCAGCCATTGAAAAACGCTGGCGGACCATATATTCCATGACCAGGGATGCCCCCTGTGAAAAGCCAAGCAGGAACAGGTCATTGGCTGCGAACCCGTTTTCAAACTGTTCTTGGACCAATTTGTCAAGCAGACTAAATGATGCAGTGTGTTTCCAACCGCTAATCTTATCCCCATCATACCAGCTGAAGCCTCCCGGGGATGCGGAATAAGGCGCCTGGGGAAAAATCCACAGGGTATCAGAAAATCCAAATGCTCCGGCTACCGACTGCATTGAGTCCGCATTTCCTGTCCAGCCATGCAGGGCCACGATGACCCGACTGGGAGCTGAAGATGTCTGCTGGTATTGGACAGTCATTTATTGGAACTGGGTGCAGCAGCATTCATCCACAACGACTGCTTCCGTAAAATCCGTACCATCCATTTTAAAGCGAATGCAGGCCCCGATCTCAGTATTGACCGCAATTTCGGCCAGTTTTCCGACATCCTCCAACGTTACTTCCTTATACAGGTAACCCTCAAGGAGTCCGCCGCCGCAATCTGTGCAATCAGCATTGTTTTCAGCGCAGCTCCACAAACCTAAGACGATAAGAAAAAATATAGAGTTATTTTTCATGGTTCGTACCTTCGATCAGGAACCAGGCTGCCTGCTATGCTCATAGTCTGACATACGGACCTTGAAATCATTCATATCTGAAGCCTGGAGCAGAGGACTGGATGCAATATTTTCCTGCAGTGAGATCGTTGGTGTATCTCCATAGTCATGACCAGGGTATATCCGAATATTTTTTGGCAAGGTCAAAATAATGTTATATATGGAATCATAAAGTTTTTCAATATTGCTGCGGGCGCTGATGACCCGGCCGGTCCTGCCTACGAAAAGAGTATCACCAGTGAACAACACGGATTCAAGTTGGTAGGTAATGGAATCATAATAATGCCCTGGAGTATGCAGGGCTGTAAAGGCAAGTTTACCCAGATGAAATGTCTGGTTGTGTGCTACGGCGCGAAACGCCTTGCCCCCCTGCTGTGGTACTGTCTCCGGATGACCTAAAATAACCATATTGGGGTATTGTTCCAGGTATTCATCCAGGAACGCAATATGATCACCATGGGTATGGGTTACCAGTAGGGCTGCGGGTTCAGAGCGGATATAAGGTTCTATAGAACTTTGTTCCACCGCGGCATCTACGCAAACCTGCATCCCGGTACGCATACAGGTGATGATATAAGTGAAGTTTCTGTCATATCCACCCAAAATCGTACGGATAGAAAAATCTGTATCAGGTTTCATTACCATTTACCAAAATATTCTGTAATATTCGCCTGTAGAACATAATGTAATTGATGCATTAATCAATCTATCATATGGTCATTATATATGGATATCGAGAAAAAACAACTGGGCTGGTATCTGATCTTTGGCGGGCTGGCCATTATTGCCATCACCTTTGTAACCAAGATACTGGCTTTCCTCAGCCAGCATCCAATCCTGTTCCTTGCTTTCATTGCCATTGGAGCGGGTATTTATATCTTGATGTACGATTCAAAATAAATCCAGTTCTTTTTATCGCTCTATTTAAAACCTGATTATTTAACTATCATTTCAAAGGACAACTCATTTATGAAATATGCACTTTTTTTCTGCACATTTTTATTTGTGATCAGCTGCAGCCAAAAACAGGAATTGCCATCCGTTCAGTCTCTAAATACGAAAGCGGATACCATCAGTTATTCCCTGGGAGCGGATATCGGCGAAAACCTGAAACGCCAGCAGATTGATATTGATTACAATGTTCTGATCACGGGACTTGTGGATGCTTATGAAACAAATGAGGTCAAACTGGATCAAAAAGCGCGAAGAAAAGCCATGACAGATTTGCAGCAATTAATCCGGAATAAAACAACGGAAACCACCCGAAATAATCTGGAAGAAGCAGATGCATTCCTGGCAAAAAATAAAGTAGAAAATGCCGATGTAAAAGAAACTCCTACTGGTCTGCAATATCGTGTACTTCGCCAGGGCGAAGGAAACTCACCGACGGCTAAAGCCAAGGTGAAGGTTCATTATGCAGGGCGTTTACTGAATGGGCAGGAATTTGATTCTTCAATTGCCCGGGGAAAACCGGCGGAATTTACTCTGGACCGAGTGATCAAAGGCTGGACAGAAGGTCTGCAACTGATGAAGGAGGGGGATAAATTTGAATTTTTCATTCATCCCCGGCTTGGTTATGGCGGTCGCAGCACGCCAAAAATACCGGGAAACAGCTGTCTGATCTTTGAAGTGGAACTCATTGAGATACTGGAAAGTTAAATCTAGCCATGAAGTGCTATTATTCCCCGAAAATGAATGAATTTGATAATAGCGAGTTTTTGTTTTTATCTGTGAAAAAATTATTTAAGATACATACCCCCTGCTGACTCATATTATAAAGAATTGTGGGTGAATTCGACGGGACGGGTGTCAATGTGGGACTCCGCATCCCCCTTACCTCGGATTACCACCTGAACCAAGGGTTCACTCACATTTTTAAGCCCCGCTGTTGCGGGGCTTTTTATAACTGATTTGTTTTCTTCAGGTCATATGTCTAAAATTGCTTTAAAATATTGTATCATGCCCCAGGCCAATGTTTGATAGGCATCATCATGGGGATTTTTCCAGGGCGTGTCAATATAAAATTGCAGCCTCTATGAACCGAATGAGGACGGTGCAGTTGCTGCAGAAAGAGTAGTTATTGATCCAAGTTATAACTGATTGGTTTGTGATAAATAAAAATCTCTTATTTCTAAACACAACGATGGCAATTGTGTCCAATTATTATTGCGGACGGAATTTCTGAACTCTTTTCCCTGTTTCAACTTCAGTGGTATACAGGTTGCCTTTAGAATCCATGGCCACATTGTGAATCCAGCCAAATTGACCGGCGTATCGTCCAGGCCGACCTAGTGAATCACTGACATCTAAATTGTGCCGGTTAAGAATCCATACCCTGTTATTCATGCCATCGGCTACATAAAGCATACTTTGTTGTGGGTCTCGGGATAATTCAATATCCCAGACAGATCCCATATCCAGCGTTTTTGGCGCTATAAATGCTTCTTTTATAAAAGTCCCATCTTTTTGAAAAACTTGGATGCGGTTATTCACACGATCAGCAATATAAACATGTCCATCATTTGATAGACGTATTGCATGGACTGGACTGCGGAAGGAACTGTCCGGTGGCGCCAAAGATGAATAATCAGGCAAAGGTCTATCATGAGGAACAGAACCATAAGCCCCCCAATGACGTTTGTATTCACCGGTGGTAGCATCAACGACAATAATACGGCGATTGCGATAACCATCAGAAATATAGGCCTCATTATTTTCGGCATCCACAGCTATATCTGTCGGCTTTCCCAGATGTTGTGTATCATTGCTGCCGCCATAAACACCGTATTCCCCAACTTGCAATAATAACTCTCCTTTGTTACTCAGCTTAAGCACCACGTCATCCGTATTTCCGGCACCGGCAATCCAGATATTGTCTTCATGATCGATAAATAGTCCGTGCTCGGTCTGGGGCCACTGACCGGAGAAGTTTTTTCCGCCAAACCAGGTCAGCAGGTTTCCCTGCTGATCGAAAGCAAGTACCGATGGAGCAGGTAAGCAGCAGTCGTCCAATGGTGGATCTTGGGCTAGGCCGGCTTCCTGCGGTGTCAGAGAATTGGGCCGCTGTACAATCCAGATGTTGTCCTTGGAATCGACATCAACCCCAGCCACCTGACCCATTATCCAGTTGTTCGGCAACTGTTTGGGCCAATCTGGAACAACGTCAAATTTTGTGGGAGCCGGAACTGCTATTGAATCCACAGAAGCACAGGTAAAAATAAACAGACATAAAAGCGCGCCAAAGATTCTGTTTACAAAATGTTTATTGATTTTCATCATCGTGAGCCTCGATTAGTTGCAATGGTTCTTACAATGGTTATGTAAAAAATACGATGTTACACTCCACTACCTATCTATTATAATACCATTTAATTTATTACTCAAACCAAACCTAAAAGGTTTTCAAATTAAATTTTACGCAAATATTGTAGCTATAGAAAAAGGTCAATATTTTCTCCGTTATCAAAGACCATACGCGGAAAAAATATCTCTAGAATCTAATCATCCTAAAAAACAGGCAACAAAATACAAGTTTCAAATTAATCCAGCAGAATACGAATAATTAACCCAGGTTCATCTTTCGACTATTAGAAATTATGAGTAGAATTTGGTTTTTAGCCTGTAAAACAATTATCAATACTGGAAAGTAATTCTGTTGCTTTTGTTTTACTTATTTACGAACTTCGCCAATGTGTGTGGGGAACTTGGTTTGTTTGATTTTTACTTAAATAATTTATTTTTGTAGATTTTGATTAAACTTGGTTCTCAAGTGAATCTCATCATAAAACCCAATTAAAAAGGATAAACTATGAAAAACACGATAAATACTGTTTTATTCTCAATGATATCATGGGTCTGGCTAACATCTTTATCTGCTCAGATGGTAATGGATGGAGATGATTCAGACTGGTCCGGTATATCCGGTGTTACAGCCGTAGATAACCTAGATGGGGCATACCCTGCAGAAGTGGGGGCTGCTGTTACTGACATTGTCGATCTTGCAGAAGTGAAGGCGACAACTGATGGTAACGTGCTTTACGTGTACCTCAAATTCCATGGTGGCCCAGCCTGGCCAAACTCGGCATATGTGAACGATAACGATTCCGTCAGAAATAGAGGTTATTATAAACTGCTTATTGATGCAGATAATGATGCTACAACAGGCTGGAGCAGTCACTATTACGAAGGGCACTTTACTCCCGTGGGTTATATGGCAAGCGCGGGTCTAGCAGATACAGACGCCATTGGTTCTGAAATCATGCTGGAGTGGGGTGCTGACTCCAGATGGGATGCAGATGCTGACAGTACTGAAATTAAATATTTTAGTTATTGGGCGGCTGACTATAGCGGCTACGATGGTGCAACGGATGATGGAGACGATTATGAAATTTTCGATATGAGTGTTGAAGATACAGACGTAGAAACATCATTAGGCTGGGAAGGTGCCCTACAAATTGGCTCTACTGACAGTGAAACCCTTAACGCTGATGACCGCTATTTCTGGAATGGACACGGCTGGGGTAATAATTTTATTGAATTCGCTGTTGAAATTGCTCCATTTAAGGAATACTGGTCTGCATTAGGCATAGATTATTTTAATGAAGATGATGTCATTGGTTTTGCTGGTATGACTGAAACTCCTGTAGATGATTGGGGTACTGATATATCCGCCGGAGGTTCTTTTACAATCAGTGGTCAACCATCTCGCCCAAACAGCATGTCTTTCGATGGTGATGACAGTGACTGGACAGGTCAACCTGTATTAGCAACAGCTGTTGATAATCTTGATGGAGCATACCCTTCAGAAGTCGGTGCTGCTGTTACTGATATAGTAGATATCGCCGAAGTAAAAGCATTTGTTAATACGGAAGAGGATGCTCTATACTGGATGCTCAAATTCCATGGTGGCCCATGCTGGCCAAACTCGGCATATGTGAACGACGGTGATTCGGTCAGAAATAGAGGTTATTATCATTTACTTATTGATATTGATAATGATGTTACAACGGGCTGGAATAGCCACTATTACGAAGGACACTACACTCCCGTCGGTTATATGGCAAGCGCGGGTCTAGCAGATACAGACGCTATCGGTACAGAATTCATGGTTGAATGGGGTAGCGATACCCGATGGCATTTGGATCCTGACAGTACAGAATACAAATATACCAGTTATTGGGCCGCTGATTATCATGAGTATGATGGTCAAACAGATGATGGTGACGATTATGAGATATTCAATTATGATATCACATTTCCAACCCTGGAAAATGCACTGGCCTTTGATGGATCCCTGCTAAATAATAGTTCTGATCTAGATGTAGACCAGGATGGGGAAGCTGATCTGATTGATGGTTTTCCAGATTGGTATGCCAGCAGCTGGGGAGATAATTTCCTCGAAGTAGGCATGTCGCTGCGGACTCTACGGAACTATTGGTCAGCAATGGGTTTTACCGATCTAGATGATTATTCATCAATGGCCGTTGCGGGTTTTACTGAAACGCCGGTCGATGATTGGGGCACGGATTTTACACCTCGCGGAGAAATTGTTGTCCTGGGTGTTGAAGATGATGTCTCAAACCTGCCAGAGCAGTTTATGTTGGAAAACAACTACCCGAATCCATTCAATCCGGAAACAAATATTTCATTTACGGTCCCTAATAATGGGAACATAAATTTGACTGTCTATAATGTTATGGGACAGAAAGTTTATACAATATTAGATGGATATACACGCGCCGGAAACCATAGTGTCAAATGGAATGGTTTGGATCAAAACAGCAATGAAGTTTCCAGTGGAATTTATTTTTATTCCTTGAAATCAGATGCAGGTTCAATCACGAAAACCATGGTTTTGATGAAGTAATTACGGGTTCCGTTAAAAATAAAATCAATAAAGTGGGCTTGTCTGGTTGTGGCAAGCCCATTTTATTTTATCAACATTAGCTTCATTATTTATTATATGGGAAATACCTTAAAAGTCCTTCGATCGGTCTTTATACTTATTCTTTTTTCACTGTTGTCAAACTGTTCTACAAGCACGAATGAAAATTTTGTACTGGCAACCTACCGTGGAGGTGAAGTTCGATTAAATGAATATGTTGATCATTATTTATTAAGCACAAAACGTAAACCCGATGAAATGCCTACGGAAGACAATTTGATTGATATAGTATCAGAAAAAGCAATTAGTAAAATCGCAATACTGGAGGCTCAGAACAGAGAATTAATTGATAGTCCAAATTTCCTTAAAAAGTTAAATCACAGTCAAAAAAAGATTCTGTTTTATAGATATATGAGACAGGAAATCATTAATGCTGTTATTACGGACAGTCTGGTCAGGCGGTTTTATACTGATTACAGTCCCCAGTATAATATGAAATATATTCTCAGACCATTTATTGAAAAATCAAAACAGGAATTTATACAATCACAAAAAGATACGATTGATTTCATTTATGAGATGTTGCAAAATGGATATTCATTTGCAGAGCTTGCAAAAAGATATTCACAAGACATGGTTTCCAATAAAAAGGGTGGTGATATAGGTTTCCTGGTAAAAGAATCAATAGGAGATGAAATCATTCGCAGTGTAATGGATACACTGTCTGATTATTCTTATTCAACGCCGTTTCTGGGTGTTGCCGGGTACTATATATTATATAAAGGAGAAAAACGCGAAGTAAATATTCCCCTTTTTAAAGATGTAAAAGACAGGATCTGGCAAACTCTTTACAGGACAAGACGGCACTATATAAAAGAAAAAGCAAAATTAAGATTTGATCAATTGTCATCTCATTACAATTATGATGTTCATGAAATAACCATAAAAAAAATTTCAAATGAGCTTAAAATCCAACCAAAACGGGATCCTTTCAAATATGAAAATTTATCGATTGATGTTTTAAATGAACCAGTAGCAACTTTTATAGAAGACACTTTATACATTAGAGATATATACGCAGATAAAAAGAAACGGCCAACGGATAAGTTTGACTTTAGATTGAGATTAAATGCATTGGCTCAAGAAAAACTGTTTGCACTTCATGCACGAGAATTGGATATCCATAAAGAGAATGAAGTAATAGATGAATTGCAAAATATATATGATTCTCAGTTGAGAAATGAACTTTATCATCAGGAAGTAAAAATAAAAGCAGATAATAAAATTGAATTAATTTCTGATGAAGAAATAAAACAATTATCACGATTCGAATTAAGACGATTACATTTAGATATAGAGAAAGATTTTCGCCAATTACTTGAAGCTGAAATGAAGGAGAAATTCAAATTGGAGATCAATGATCATCAAATGGAAAATGCTCTTCAAATTGCATTAAGAAAAAAGAAACTGCAAAATATGGAAATGGTATCAAAATAGTCATATGTTTAGAAGTATTGTAAAATATATAATATTTCTATTATTTATTTCTAGTTTAGTTTTTTCCGGGTCAACAGGAAAAATTGGCGGGAGAATAGTGGATAATAAAACAGGAAAGCCATTAGCGGGTGTCAATGTAATTGTAACCGGTACCGGAATTGGAGCTGCTTCCGGGCTCGACGGCAGTTATATGATTATCAATGTTCCCCCAGGTACATATTCTATAAACGCTACAATGATCGGATATAAAAAACATAATGTCACAAATGTGATTGTTTCAGTTGATCGAACAACCAGAATAGAAATAGAATTAAGCGAAACAGTAATTGCGGGTGAAGAAGTAACTGTTATAGCAAAACGAAAAAACGTGGAACTCGACCGTACAAATACTGCTTCGTACATTAATCGTGAAGAGATAGAGAGCTTACCTGTTTCTACCGTGGATGATATATTACAGCTGCAGGCTGGTATTGTTTCTGATGCTGGGGGGAATCTGCATATCAGGGGCGGTCGATCCCGTGAAATCGCTTATATGGTTGATGGTGTTCCAGTCACCGACACTTATAGTCAGTCTGGTGGTTCCATGGTCAGTATTGAAAATAATTTTATCAAAGAACTACAAGTAATAACTGGAACGTTTAACGCTGAGTATGGGTCTGCTCAATCTGGGATCGTGAACGTTGTTACTAAAATTCCCGGGTCAAAATATGAAGGTTCCATTGAACAGTTATTAGGGAGTTTTTATTCTCCGGGACATCCTCAATATATCGGTTTGAGCACCTTCCAGCCTACCTCAGAAAAAGAAATGAAGATTTCAATTTCAGGTCCATTATTAAACTTGAAAAAATCAGGTAAGGTAGGATTTTTTCTAAATGGTCGTTTTGTAGATTCAAATGGATGGTTAAATGGCCAGCGCCGATACATGCCGGAAGACGGGTGGGAAATTGAGGTTTACCGGGAATGGTATTCCGCAACTTATGATCCAAAAGATCCGCTAATCATTCCCCTGCCAGACTCACTCCATACGGGTGATGGGAATATTGTACCTATGGACTGGGAAAAAATGATGAGTTTGAACTTTAAACTTGTTTACCAGCCATCACCAAAACTGACCTTTTCTGTTAATTCATTTTATAATGATTCATATGGCAAAGGATACAGTTCATCTTGGAGGTTTTGCCCGGATGGTAATGCCTCATGGGTAGATCAGAGCATGTCTTCCATGCTTATTATTACTCACAGTCCTTTTGAAAATTTGTTTTACAATTTGAGATATTCATTTCAAAAGTCTGCGTCCCAACGATATGCGTTTGAAAATGCAGATGATCCCCGCTATCAAATCACAGCAGTTAACGCCTGGGACCCCGGGAAATTATCCGGTTATGATTACGGAGGAATCTACAGTTGGGACAGAAGATCAGATGAGCAGTTTATCCATTTAACCAATGGTGATATTACCTGGCAAATAAATAATATTATCGAGGTAAAGGGCGGTTTTGAAGCAAAAACATATACCCTGCACTATTTGAATGCCCCCATGCGTGAAGTATTAGGCTATGAAACTATGCAGTTTCCATGGTCAAGGTCTGAAATATTTGATTTTGAGATTCCATATGTAATGTTTCGGGACTCCACAGCAAAATATGAATTTGGCAACCTGCGTTTACGGGAAACCCATCCAGATAGTTTATCAGATCACCTGTTTTACACAGATTACACCCGGGAGCCCATGGAAGCGTCCGGATTTGTCCAGACAACCCTTGAACTGGGCAAGGTTATCCTCAATGCTGGCATAAGACTGGATTATTTTTGGCCCAATGATCGCTGGGCACCAGATTATTCAGTTGTATATCCAGAATTTGTCGGGGCAGACGGTTACTATGAACAGGCAAAAAGAAAATACAAATTCAGTCCGCGCTTCGGTCTCTCTTTCCCCATCTCAACAACAGGAGCACTAAGATTATCCTATGGTCATTTTTTCCAGATACCAAGTTATGAAAAAATGTATCAAAATCCGGTTCTCCCCCATTATAATCAATTTAGTATTATTGGAAGTCGGATCGGAAATCCCAACCTGAAACCGGAAAACACTGTCCAATATGAGGTCGGATATCAGCAGGAGCTAACAAGCAGTTTGGCCATGGAATTGTCGGTCTTCCACAAAGATATCAAGGACTTGCTGGGTATAGAAATATTAACCCTGAGCAATTCTTCCACCTTTTACAGATATATAAACAAAGAATATGGAAATTCATCGGGTGTTACCCTTGCATTTAATTATACTGCACCTGACAGAAAATTTGTTACTGGTATTGATTACACCTACATGCTGGCAAAGGGTAGTGCATCCAGTCCGGAAATGTTGCGGGATATCAGTATTTTATCCGGTCCGGGTATGGGATCTTATACTATTGCGGTTAGAAAAATAAACTATTTAGACTGGGATCAGCGTCATTCATTGAATACTACAATTTCCTATAGACCTAATAATAAGTGGAACATCGGTTTAGTAAGCCAGTTGGGATCTGGTTTACCCTATAGCCCTTCAACATTAGATCCATCTATATCATTGCCAGGAGGAGAGTGGGATAATGCTGGAAGAAAACCTGTGCGCTGGGGTACAGACTTAAAACTAGTAAGGTCTTCTACAATATTCGGTTATAAAAACAGTATAATATTGAATGTGTTTAATCTCTTCAACCATTTGAATGAAAATAATGTAAGAAGTATAACTGGCCGGGCTGGACCAAATGCATATCCTCCTGAAATTGACAGGAAAAGGAATAATCGAATCTTAAAGATAGGTGAATTCACCTTAGACGAAGCCAATTATAATCCTACAGATTATTCCCGCCCTAGATTAATTCAATTAGGAATCATGGTTCAATTTTGATGTTTCAAAAAAATGTATAGCATACGCAACCATTTAATTTTTATTTCTATCGTTGCAATAAATGTGATCAGTATTCTAAATGCTCAATTTGATCCGGGAGATATCGCATATGAAACTGATGTTAATAGAAGAGGATCTACTGCTGGGGCTATGTTGGAAATTGGTGTTGGAGCAAGGGCAGAAGCTCTGGGTGGTGCATTCGTGGCAATCGCTGAAGACCCATCAGCATTATATTGGAACCCAGCAGGTATAACTAAAATAAAATCGCTTTCTCTGCAAATTACCAAAACAAATTGGTTTATTGATACATACTTTAATGTTATGGATTTGGTGATTCCCATCCCCTCATCCCGCTCGACCCTAGGTCTTCATATTGCGTCTCTGGATTATGGTGAAAACCCTGTACGAACTGTTTTCAGACCCAAGGGGACAGGAGAATATTATTCGGCAATGGATTTATGCACTGGGATTTATTGGGCATATTTTATTACTCCCAATATATCTACTGGGCTCGGAGCAAAATATTTTAATCAGCGGATCTGGCACGAATCAGGATCTGCAATTGTAGCTGATGTTTCAATCTTTTTCAACACACCATTAAAAGGATTCCGTCTTGCGGGTACAATAAGTAATCTGGGGCCTGAATTCAAACTTGATGGACGGGATTTGACCAGAAGTATGGATATTGATGGAAGAAAGGATGATTATTTCAATATCGATAATGTCCCAATTCAATTGAAAACAGAAAAGTACCCCCTACCAGTTTTATTTCGATTTGGCTTAGCATATGAACTCGAGTTTGGGGAAAAGAATTCTTTGCAGACAGCCATGAACTTTAACCACCCCAGCAATAATGTCGAAACAGTCGATGTGGGTTTTGAAGCAAAATTTTTTAACACATATTTTTTACGGGCAGGTTACCATTCCCTTGGCGCTGACTATGCTGCAGACGGGCTTACATTGGGCGGCGGCTTAAAATATAAATTGTTTCATTCAATGATGCTTACCGTCGACTATTCATGGTCTGACTGGACCATCCTTTCATCGGTTAGTCGACTAACAATCGGCATCAGCGCAAATTGATTATGACGATTTTAAAACTGAAGCCATATAATAGCTGGTATGTTTTTCATCTTGTAATAATCCTGAGTGTGTCTGGTTCATTATTTTCGCAGGGGCTTGATGATACACAATACGACACCCACCCTATGCACTGGGCAAGGTTTTGGGCGCGTGGCATCTTTGATCGAAACTTAATTTATACGCCTGTGTGGAATATCGGAAATATTACCGATTCCCATGTGGAACCTAATCAAACAATGAGATGGCCCGGAAGTGAAGGGCTGTCATATGGCAATTACTTTAATTTTTATGTGGGTACACTTGTTACAGATATGTCTCAATTTGAAGGACAAGTAATACCGGAACAGTGGGATGGAGAACAATTTCCTATTTTAAGTGATGCGTTTTTACCTCATGTGAGCCAGCATTCAGTAGCTCAATTATCATCAGACCGCACACACCAGCAGATTTGGTCCCCTATACCCGGTTTTTATAATGATGGTATAAATGGATTTATTTGGGGTATAAATGAAGATACCAACCGTGATGGAGAGTTGGCTCCTTCTGAAGATATAAATTTTAATGGGAAGCTGGATTATCATCTTGAGCCTCCGGAAAGCATCATAAAGAGCCTGGCCATGAGTACAGATAGCCGTACCTGGCCAGAATACTGGCCAGGGGGCACATATGCTGGTGATACAAGGTTTCATTTTGGGCGCCCTCCCCGAACAGAAAATGCTGGGCTTCGTGCTGGTTTGTGGAATGGTGAATATGGTGCAAAAACGATTGCCGATCAGGAATCATATTATATGATGGATGATCATGAAAATGACCACTGGAATGACTATAAAACTGAAAAATATTGGCCTTTAAAAAACCCGGATGGAACCCCCAATACAACACCTTGGAAAGATGGAGGAATTGCTGGTGCAGGACTAGAAATTGAAGCCCGTACATATGCGTGGTTTCATCCTCTGGCAGAGGATTTGGTGGTTTCTGTTTATAAAATCCACAACTATAGCGACTATGAACTGCCCAGGTTAATTGCGGGTACATTTGCTGATGCAAATGTTGCTGGACAGGGGGATTATAATCGAACTGATTATATTGTGGCAACATTTGATCATGAAGGTGAAGGTGGACGTTTAGAATTTGATATTATGTATCAATGGTATGCATTCCCGGAACAATTAGATACATATCAAAAAATTGGTGTATTTGGATTCGGATTCCTTGAAAGCCCCGGTGTAGCATATAATAATATCGATGATGATGCAGACGGTCTAATTGATGAATCCATGGCAGACGGCATTGATAATGATGGCGACTGGTTCCCTTTCGCAGATGTCGGACTCGATCGGGTTGGCCCAGATGATGAGGATTACAGCGGCCCGGATGAAGATGGTACCGAAAATAATGATCAATGGGATACTGAAGATATAAATCTAAATGGTGCACTTGACACCGGGGAAGATGTTAATGAAAATGACCGCCTCGACTATGAGCCGGAAGGAAATGATGTTGGATCTGATGGTATTGGACCCAGTGAGTATGGGTGGACCGGGCCAGACCCAGATGGCACTGAATGCAATGGTGAGATGAATGATGGTGAGTCCAACTTTGATCGGACAGATATAGATGAACAAGACCAAGCAGGTTTAAAACACGTTTATGTATATGAATGGAACAAAGACCTAAAGAGTGATAATCTATTCTGGGTCAGGTATCTGAATCAGGAAGGAATTGATATCGAAGAAACCGATGATAATATATCGTTTACTTTTGGTGCCCGAAATATCAAACTTGGAAAAGATGAGTGGAAACGGTTTACAATTGCATTGCTTATGGGAGAGGATAATGATGATATAGTCCGAAATAAATCAACGATGCAGAAAATATATAATAACAATTATCGATTCCTAACCCCCCCTATTCGCCCGACCGTCATTTCGACAGCCTTTGATAAAAAAGTTGTTTTATATTGGGATACGGAAGCGGAATTTTCTAAAGACCCCTACTTTGGATATGATTTTGAAGGGTATCGTGTTTATAAAAGTACAAACCCCAAATTTCTGGATATTAAGACGATTTCTGATGCATTCGGGAATGTAATACTAATGAAACCTCTAGCAATATATGATAAAATTGACGGTCTTAAAGGGCCCCATCCTATTCCATTTCCATCTTTGGGTGTGCATTATGATATGGGGAAAGACGAAGGCCTGAAACACTCTTATGTAGATACACTAGTTGATAATGGGAGGCTCTATTATTATGCTGTTACATCAATAGATGCCGGGAATGATTATGATTTTTATGATAGGGGCCTGGTATCTGAATACTATCCAATGCAAGCAATGCCAAGTGAGTCCCCATTTAATATTACGGTTAACCCACTTGGAAAAATTGTTTTTCGGGATCGCAATACAGCTGTTGTAGTGCCAGTAGAAACGTCGGCAGGTTATTCAGATCCAATAGTTGATTCTACCCGTATAGGACATGTATCAGGCTTTGGCAGGGGTATCAGAAATATGAATAAAATACAGGTTTACAACCGAAATAATGTAAAGATCGGCAATGAATATGAACTGACTTTTTCTGATAATGAATGGTTAGAGGATTTATACAGCCCTTATGAGTTCGGAACCGTAAATGGAATAAGGTGTATGAATGTCACAACTGGAGACACACTTTTTAACTTTTTTGAAGAGGATTATAGAGATTTTATTTTGAATGCTCTTCCTATTATTGAACGTACGGTTTATCAGGGTCTTCATTTTGATTTCAGGTGGCCTCTTCCAAGTTCTTGGAATGATAGAACCCGAGGTATAGACATTGTAAAATGGAATGACAAAGGTCGTACTACCCACGAGTGGAAAAAGTGGGCAACCGATACTGAATCAAATTTAAGGGTTGATCGAATAGAACTGCCGGTGAATTATATCCCTTTGCCCTTTGATTTTGAAATAAGAGTAGAAGATGAAGCAGGTATTGATACATCCATCAGCCCCTTTCCCCCGCTGATTCCTATTTATCCATTGAATTTCACAACCTGGAATGTTACCGATCCAGATAATCCGCAGCAAATGAAAGTGCAATTTCACTATGATGTACATTATACGACACTTGAAAATAATCCTGAGATTATTGGACAATTATGGGATAGTACTCGAGTCATTATTACCTTTCCAACTAATGATGAAGATGAAAGTTATAATCTTTCCTGGTCGTTGCGATTTTTTAAAAACCCTTTTGATTCATTAAATGCAGTTATTCCGCCGGTTCCCGGTGACATTTACAGATTTAAAACAATAAGAAACCCCAGTCGAGGAGATGTCTATCAATTCACTGTTGAAGGCGGAGAATGGATTCAGGAACAGGCGGTAGAAGAAATGAAAAATATATATGTTGTACCAGACCCCTATGTTGTTGCCAGCGGTTTTGAATCTATTTATGATTTTGGCGGCAGGTCAGCACGAAAGGTTGAATTTGTGAATCTGCCCCCCCGGTGCGAAATAAGCATCTTTACCGCCAGCGGTAAACTGGTAAAAAAAATAAAACATGATACGAGTGAAGAATATGGTAGGCACGAATGGAATCTTACGTCTGAAGATGGACCTGAAATTGCATTTGGTATGTATTTCTTTGTCGTTGAAGCAAAAGGCATAGGGGTAAAAAGGGGAAAGTTTGCCGTTATTAAATAGAGCAGAAGGAAACTATCCAAGGGCCTCAATAAACTATTAATTATAATCACCACAATACGTTCATGAAGAATGTTGTATATTTTTTTATTTTAGGGGCCATATTGTTCTTAAAGATATCGTGTAGAAAACAAACGCATTTTGGATCATCAAAAGACAATATAATTGCAATAGTTGGTGATTATAATATTACCGTCAACGAATTTAAAACGAGTTTTGAGCTGGGTTTTTCGCAATTGAAAATGGGGAATAATCCCCGGAGGGCCTATCTAAACCATATGATTAATGAAACATTGCTCTCACTGGAGGGAACTCGTTTGGGTTATAATCTGAACCCGTATGTACAAAAAAGAGTGACACAGAGGAATTATTCAAACTTGTTGGAAGCATTTTATATGGCCAATGTCCATAGAAAAGTAAGAATATCTGAAGAAGATATTCAAAATGCGATCCAGAAATCATCTGTTAAATGGAGGATGTTGATCTGGCCCACCCCATCCCTAGTATCTGGCGAAAAATCCTATAATGTAGCTCGTCAATCTACACTGGTAGAATATGTATCTGTACAGCTTGCAAAGAGTGAATTTAAAATAGAAAGAATTGAGGATTTTGAAACAGACTGGCTTGACTACCTGGATATACACCCAATGTATTTGAAAACAATTTCTGATTTAGAAATTGGGAAAGTATCAAAGCCTGTTCCTTATGGTGACGGATATGCCTTGTTTCAAATACTGGATATACATCGTGAAGGTGTATTGGCTGATGAATTAAAATTTGGTCCTCGACGAAAACGTATCAAGGCTAGGCTACACAATATCCAGGCCGACAGTATATCAAGCGCCTTAATGGATTCAGTCTTAACACCATTTGATGTCAGAGTAAAGGGCGATGTATTGGAAGATTTTACCGATGCATTATTTCAATGGTATAACGATGGGTTGCCAAACAAAGGTACAATTATTTCTCATGTAGAAAATATCTCGGGAACTTCAAAACCGTATTTGATCCAAATAAATAAATTGCTGAATAAAACACTTGTTTCCAGCAACCAATGGAAAAAGAATGTTAGAGATTATTTAAAGTATATGAATTATTATCGCAGAATACTGAAGGAGAATATTCAATCAATTGAAACATTTCGGATCGCCCTAATAACAGAAATAGGACGAATGGTGAAAAATGATACTTATACCAATATTGCAAAACGAGACAACCTTGGCAATTCGGATAAAATATTAAATGATATCAAATTATGGACTAATAAATGGACCTACGATAGTTACCGCTATACTATTGTGAAAGAATTAGATGTTACTCATGAAGAAATGTTAACATATTTTAAAACGAGTTGGAGAGAGCTTGATTTGGCTGATGTAGACACCACCAGGTTTTATAAATATGAAAAGGATATTTATAACGCGATACTATTCGAAAAACATCAGGAGACTCTTGCCAAGAAATTATCAGATTTAAAAAATAGGTATCCTGTCCGGATTAACGATGACCTACTTGATACGCTGAAACTTGCTGATAGTTATAAAGATATTCAAACATCCTTGTTTGTACGAAAAAGTTTCACAGGAGAGGTTGCCGTACCAACAGCCGATATGCAATGGATATCATTTTAAAAAGATATGTTTCATGGGTGGTATTCAACCACTATTTAATCTTTTAAGGAGTTTAAGATGTTGCTTGAAATTGTTTTTGTTATCTTTTCTTTTTCATTTGCACAAGTAAGCAGCAATGGTCAATTCTTACAGGAAACCGTTACTGTTTTTACATTAGATGATGGACTTCCTGAAACAGTATTTTCGGAGATACGACTTGATGAACCAAAAAATATTGTAGCCGTTTCTGATGAGGGGGAATTTATTTTTGATGTTGACAAGTGGAAGAATGTTACGAAATCATCATCTAGATTAACGGAACAGAAAAACAACTCTCATGAAAATATTTTATCCAAAATTAAATACCTGAATCAGGTTTACATTGGAAAGAAGAATGGATTATTTATTTTAAATGAGATTGAAGATGAATTGATTGAAATTTTTCCGAGAGATAGGAATTATTCTTGGAAATTGTCCAATGTTAATGTTTTGCATGTAGACTTCAAAGATCGTTTATGGTTTGGCTCAGATGAAGGAGTAGGATATTATTACAAGGGTCAATGGAAACTCTTTACAGGAAAGGAAGGATTGCCATTTAAATATTTTACATGTATAGCGGGTGCCCCGGATGGAGAAATTTGGTTTGGTACTAAGAAAGGGGCAATCAGAACAGATGGGAAAAATTTTCACTATCGTTTTAGTAGAAGATGGTTACCAGATGATTATGTGAATGATATACTGGTAGAGAAAGACGGTACCGTCTGGCTAGCAACAAATAATGGGGTAAGTCGGATCATTTTTCAGTCAATGACCCTGGAAGAAAAAGCAAATCTATTTACAGAACAAGTTGAATCTTATCATAATAGAATGGGTTTTATAGCACAGAATCGATTAAAGATACGTTATGATAAAAACTCGTGGGAGCCTGCCATTTCAGATAATGATGGAACATATACAGCTATGTATGGTGCTGCCCAAGCATTCCGCTATGCTGTTACTGGAAATTTAGAAGCAAAGAAGTTGGCCAAAAGGAGTTTTAATGCCTGTAAATGGCTGGTTGATATCACTCACGAAAAAGGGTTTCCTGCAAGAGTTATAATCCCAATCGATTGGCCTGAACCAGTAAATAAACAATATGATCAAGAATATAATATAAGAAAACAGAAAGAAGATCCTTTTTGGAAAAATATTATTCCAAGATTTGTTAAAAGCAAAGATGGGAAATACCTTTGGAAGTGTGATACAAGTTCAGATGAATTATCCGGGCATTATTTTTTCTATGGTATTTATTATGATTTGGTTGCCGATACTGAAGAGGAAAAAAAATTGGTAAGAGAAGTGGTTCGCGATATAACAGATCATTTGATCCGCCACGGATTTTTACTGCGTGATCACGATGGAAAACCAACCCGTTGGGCTAACTTTTCTCCAGAATTTCATAACTCTATCTGGGGCTGGGATCAGCGCGGATTGAATTCGATGATGTTATTGTCATTCCTCAATGTTGCTCATCATGTTACAGGTGATAAAAAATATTTAGAAACTGCAGAAATGCTGCGCAATAAATATGCTTATCACATCAATGCGATGCAATCCAAAATGTTTTTCCCGCCCGATGATGTAGTGCCCTGGGATAATAATTTATGCTTGATGAGTATCTATGGTCTGATGAATTATGAAAAAGACCCAGAACTTATAATGATGTACCGGGAGAGTCTGGAAAATTCATGGCTGCACATCAGTAAACAAAAAAGTGCCTTTTGGAATACGCTCTATGCTGCACTGTCTACGCGATTCAATAAAATGGTTGATTCTGGGATATATGATTCGGGAAAGTATTTTCCTGCTGCGGGCAACTATGCACACTTTACAGCAGATGAGTTTTATAAAACTGATTACAAGCACGATGACATCATCGAAACGCTGCAAAAAGTACCTTTGGATTTGATTGGATACAAGATGGATAACCGGCACCGATTGGATATTGTTTTTGATCCAACACCGGGTCAGGTGGTTAACGAAGGCTGGCGTCCGGTGAATCCCGCACGCCCTCAAAATGTTTTTGAAAAAGCTGAAGATTATCGATTGAAAGTCGGCTGGCATGTAAATGGCAGTGCTTTACCAATTGATGAACGCTGTCATGTGCGTCTCGACCGTGATGGTTTTGCATTGGATGCAACAGAGGGCAACGGTTATTCAGAGCATGAAGGAACGATTTATTTACTGCCATATTATATGGCGCGTTACCATGGAATTATTAACTAGTTCTCTAATTGATATGAAAAAGTTTTATAAAAGAGATACCCATATTGATGATGGATTTGCAATCATTTTCATTTTAAAAGGAGATTATAAATGCGTATAAGGATAGTAATATTAAACATCTCACTATTACCAGTAATCGTTTGTGCACAAAACGGTATCGTGATCGATGGTCAATTTGATGACTGGTCCGCTATTTCTAGTGCAGTGATTGATTCGGCCGATGATGTGCATGATACTGATGGTTATCCGGAGGGAGGTTCGCCATCATATGTAGAATATTCCGACGTTGATATCATTGAAGTGAAATTTACGAATGATGCAGAAAATTTATATGGATATATAAAAGCAACGGGTGAAATAGGCCGAACATCATCTGATACACTTGGACATGAAAAGAAGGGCCGCTATTATTTTATTTTCACGATTGATGTGGATGATAACGACACAACAGGGTATCAACTCAAAGATGGCGGATACTATCCTGACAGCCGCGGTTATGATATGAATATGGAAGTCGAATTCTATAACGGAGGTTTTAATACGGGTCATTATATCAATCATGAATTTACCAGTGAAGAAGAAGCCCAAACTCAAGGACTGGTAGATCTGGAGAATGGCATAGTCAATCTAGCTCCCGGCTCTTATGACTATTATACTCAATGGGTTACATTTGAAGATTCAAGCTATGTAGTAGTTGAGGATCGAGGACCTGTGTATCAGGGAATCATCACAATTGCTGTTTCAGAAGATGGGCATGAAGCAGAAATAAAAGCACCTATGTGGGGATTCCTCAATACTCCAGATGGTGACAGGATTATTGATGTGGGTCAATATATCGATATTTCTGCATCTCTGGAAGGCAGTGGTGAATTATCAGAATCTGCTGCTAATGCCGGATACACTCCGGGAAGCCATTCTGTCTGGGGTTCGGATACGGCTGAACCATTTCATTATTTTGTTACTGGAAACCCAATGAGTATATCAGAAAATATGAGCCAACCAACACAACTTACTTTGAATCCAAATTATCCTAATCCATTTAACTCTGCAACAACAATTAGTTATTATTTGCCACACATTGAAACAATTTCATTAAAAATATATGATATTACTGGAAGAGAAGTAATAACACTGGTTAACGCAAAACAAACAGCCGGTACACATCATACATCATGGAATTCCCAAGACAAATTTGGTCAAATACTATCATCAGGTATTTATATTACAGTACTCGAAGGAAAAAAATTAAAAAAAATTCAACCGATGATTTTTGTTAAGTAGCCCGGCATTATATTAATAGCGAGGTTTTTTTACTTTTTAATCAACCAAACTTCACTTAACCTGGATTGCTGACGCCAGTTGATTTCCGGCTCATGAGGAATATCAAAAGTCAGCGTGATGGAACCATTCTTATAGAGTGATTTCGGAATGAAAAATTCCTTGATCTCGCCAATGCCTTTTTCATCAATGGTAGGGTAAATACGTTCGTTATTAACTCTTACTAAGCACTGACCATAGCCGGTCGTGCGTAAAATATAAGTTGCGGATTTGTCCAAATGATTATACTGGAGTCCAATTGGCCAGTCCATTTTACTTACCCAGGTCTGCCGTACACGTGCCATGCCATCATCCCACCACATAAAATCCGGATTCGGATTAGTTTGCATTAGTGGATCTTCTGATAATGGTTTTCCACGCAAAACTTGGTCTGATTTTGCCACATTCCCGATATCATCATAAAAACTACCGGGACCAGGATTTTCCCATTTGCGGATAATATCCAATCGGGCGATTTTATCTTCTTCTGAATCCAATTTTTGAATTTCAACAAACTGGTCTTCTACCCACCAACGGTTATTGAGGGGATAATCAATATAGTCTAACACAGCACTGCGTTCCGGATTGTGTGCACTGTAGTTCAGGATACTGCTTTGATATCCAATGCTCTGGTTCAACTGCTCGCACAATTCAATAATTTTTTCTCTTAGATATGGATAAATTTTCTTTTCATCTGCTTGGGAAAAGATAACTCTAGCTTTGTCCATCGCTTTTTTAGCACCTATTATTTCCGCTTCACCAAGAATTTCATTTACTTCTTTTTCCAGTCTTTGTTCATAATCCAGCCGTACTTTTATGTAAGCATCGTAATGTGCTTTGAGTTGTAATAATTGCCACCGCCAGTTGTTTTGAAGTTCAGGTTTTGATTTGCCTAATGCTTCAAAAGTTTGAAATGTTGTGAATACGTTTGGATTATTTTGTAGAGGTCCGTCCCAATTTTTTTCAAGATTGAAAATACTATTTGCAATATTAATTGATGCATCCACTCCAAAAAAGAATCGAACGTAATCTAATATAATTGAGTATGGTTGCAAATCTTTGTCCCATCCCAACATACTGTACACAATTTTATTTACATCATCATGGATTCCATCGGAATATGTGATATAACCATCAATGAATTCTTGATTATGTCGAAAAATTGTACTGTAATACACCGGTTCTGGATTTGTGCCTTCTCGGCCAGACGTGAATGCAATGGCGGGATCAAGCCAGGGAGTGGGATACTGACTTCGGACAGTATGTGTAATATCAGGATAATCTCGAAGTTTATATTTTCCAGGTAAACGTCCCCGTATGTAAGGCAATGGTGGACTTGCTGGTCCGCCTACAGCGCCGCCAAACCAATCCGGCTTATGTTCCACAATCCAGTCAAAAAAATAATTGATTTCTTTTTCATTAAATCCTTGAAGTGACATCCAAATCTTTGCAGAGGGATGATATATTTTCAAAATAACTGACAAGTCTGCCAAAAAGGGCATTACATGTCTTGGATGATTATCGCCGGGGTCTCCCCCGGGAAAAAAGACTGCATCCAGTTTTGGAGACTCTTTATAAAAGGTTTCATGCTCCAGAAAATGAGCTGCCCGCTTCTCCGGATTGCTTAGATCAACCGTAGCAGGCGTCCAGACCCAATACTCCATACCGTATTTTGAGCAGATGTTACTCAAAGCACGATTCATTTCCATCCTTGAAATGGGCATTATATCATTGTCTCCACCAGATAGGGGAATGTTTTCAATAGCATTTACACCAAAGATGGCCAATTCCCGGATATACTGATCATACACTTCCGGTGTCCATGCGTCATAGGAATTGGATAAAGGGCGGTAACCCAGTTGATGCCCGCGGATTTTATGGTAAGGGGATGATGCAATATTTAAGGGGTCTCGTAAAATGATTTTCCCAGGTACCATCTCTAAGGTTCGTAGAAATTTTCCAATTCCATTCAAAATACCTTTCGATCCGTATCCACCAATGCCTATTTCATTATTTTTAGTTATTATCCCGTAGCTTTCGTCATTATATGAGCGAAGTTTAATAGATAACGGAGTTATATTAGAAAACTCTGGTTTCAGATTGAGTATAGTTATTATAAATCCACTCTTTGGTCTTTTTGTTACAATATTCCATTTAATTCCTGTTCTTTTTTCCACTTCTTCTATCAAGATGTTAACGGATGATTGTTCGATTAAAGATAGTTCCCCATCCCGAGTGACGATAGTCGCGTATGTTAAATCGATAAAACCTGAATTGGTCAATCCATTTTGTTTTGTTTCACGTGAATACAATAAAAATGAAAAAAGGAGTGGGTATAATAATAACCGTTTGAATCGAAATTGATAATGGAATGATTTCAAGTTCAAACATGATGAACTAAATCCAAACTTCAACCCAAGTTTAGGGGTTACTTTTATTATATTACCCATTTAACCGACAATACCTAGGTCAAATAATTTTTATATTTCGGCTTAAGTAAAACCTATTTCCAGTAAAATTTCTTTTGAATGTTCCCCAAGCAGTACACCTATATGCCTATATTTTGTTTCTGATAACGAGAATTTTATGGGGTTGCCAATTTGCTTTTTACAGGAATCACTTTCTGCAGGAACATCCACTACCATCTCGCGGGCTTTTAGTTGGGGATGAAGCACTGTTTCAGCAAATGTTAATACCGGTTCAACACAAGCATCCGCAGCTGAAAACGTTGCAAACCATTCGTCATAGTTTTTTGCTTAAATATGTTCGAATTTTGCATTTTTAATTCTTTCCCGTTTTTTCCATAATCACCTAAATTTAAATAACTGGTTAATTTTATAAGCTGTTATGTTACCATCACAGCCATTTTTAATTAAATTTCCAGCTCCGGCATATAGACTATTTTCCGTCGGCCCGCGAAGGATACCATAACCACAGGTAAAATTATATTTTTCCGCTATGTTAAAGTCCAACGTGGTTTTCAGCAGTATATTTCCATAGCAACCAAACCAAAAATGCTCTTGGACAAAGGTTGCGGTCTGAATCCCCAACCTCGTCCAGCCACTCTTGATCACATGGTGCTTTATAAAATTGAATTTTAAATCGTACTCGTACACATAATTTTCCTCCAATCCCTCAGGCAATCCACCCACGACTATGAATCTCCCTTTGCAGTACGCTATGCCACCTGCCCCATACTTGACCTCATGCACCTTGTGTTTGGATAGCAGCGAAAGATTTTTGGCACTGTAAACATAAACCCAGTTGTCTGCATTACCTTTAGGATCATTGAATGCACCGAAATTCACCGCCACATATAGTTTCCCATCTAGGTAACACAAATCTCCATGATGACTGGGGACTTTAATCTTTTTTAATGTCTTACCGTGCAAATCAGTTTTTACTATAGTAGTAGTAAAACTCCAATAAAAACTCCCATCATCCCGGCACACCCCCTGTAAATGATGAGGGTATTTGCCTTCGCATTTAATAGTATTTCCGAATTTTTCATTCCTAGCAGTAATTTGTTTATACTTTGATAAATTAACCTCAGTCAAGGTATTTTGCCTAAATCCTAAAATAGTAAGGATTATTAGTGATAGTACTTTTTCCATGATAAGCCTAAATCTACCTATCCACCCACAAACAAAAAACCCCGGATGACCGGGGCTTGATGTTGTGAAAAAGGAAAATCTATTTTAGCAGTATCATCATCTTCGTTTGCCTAAACTCTTTCACTTGTATCATGTGCAAATAGATACTACCACAAACAAAAGAAATCCCTCTAGAGGAGGGGCTTTAAATAAATCTTAATATTAAATCACTTACTTAATTTTTTTAATCTATTTCATCGGCACCCTGAACAACCTTATTTCATTCGAATTATTCTCGTTTGATACTTCTGCATAAATCCATATTTCGCCATCAACCCATAACCAGTCTGAGTATCTCCATGTATAAAAATTACTTGGTGTAGTGCTGATAGCTATTGGTGAAGCTATTGTCAAATCAGTGATATTATGCATGTCAAATGTAAATCCGAATCCTGTTCCAAGGTTATATACCGGATCATACCACTGCGTACTGGATCCTTCATATACAAAAAGGTAACCTACTCCCAAAGGTAATACTGCAGCTGGGCGAATAAAGAAATTATGCCATCCGCTCAGATCCATTACAGGCTGGTTTATATCACCAACAGGTTCCCATTTTTCTCCATCTTCGCTGGAATAATGAAAGATTCTTTCATTTTTTCTTACATACCCGATAATATAACAGTGGTATTTTCCTTGTGCGTGTATTATAAACGGGTCTTTATATTCAATAACAGAAGCGTCCCTTGTATACATTTTTTCAGGTGCCTGTATGACTGGTTTTGCTGACTTTGGATCTATTTTTGTAGGGTCATCAGCATCATCAAATTTAATAATTGACCAGGGACCTTTTTGCCATGGTCCACATGCATATAAC
>Ga0209752_1000151_pt1 | contig 33031 bp, 31 predicted proteins | sample METZYME_3_250m_FD_187548 | JGI IMG/M metagenome (GOLD analysis project Ga0209752, IMG submission 187548) | Marine microbial communities from oxygen minimum zone in mesopelagic equatorial Pacific - METZYME_3_250m (SPAdes) (version 2) | ecosystem: Environmental > Aquatic > Marine > Oceanic...
GTAGTCTTTTTTTGCTGCTTCCTGAACTTTCAACCCTGGTTGATTATGGTGACGGATCTGCTTCATTAAAGCATGAAATTCCAGTTCATTGAATTTTTTACTGGTACCTTCCATATCCATATCCATGCGCTCAAAATCATGGACCTGACTATCAAGTTCCACACTAGTTAAAATGGTTACCAGTTCTTTGCTCAACAGTGCATTCTCTGTCCCGTCTTGCAATCCTTTCTGTGCCCGCTTATTGGCTACCTTATCTGCATTTTTCAAAGCTCCTTCAAGAGAACCATAGGCTTTGATCAATTTTACCGCTGTTTTTACCCCCACACCGGCCACACCGGGAACATTATCTGATGAATCACCCATCAAACCAAGAAGATCAATGATTTTTTCTGGATCCACCCCCCATTTCTCAACCACCTTTTCAGGCGTGAATATGATCGGTTCCGGCATTTTCCTAGTGCTCGGCGCATAAAGAAAAATATGTTCATTGATTAACTGCATAAAATCCTTGTCACCACTTACGATATAGGTATCCAAACCTTCTTTTTCTGCCGCTACAGCCAAGGTACCAATGATATCATCGGCTTCCACACCAGGTTTTTTCAACACGGGAAGGTTCATCACTTCCAGCATTTCCCACAGGTGCGGCAATTGATCCTGTAGTTCCTGGGGCATTGGTGGACGGTTGGCTTTATATTGGGGATATCTCTCATGGCGGAATGTCTTTTCCTTGGAATCAAATGCACAGGCCAGATAATCAGGATCCTCATCTTTCATCAGTTTCAGGATCATATTAACAAAGCCGAATAAAGCACTGGTATGCAATCCATAGGTTGTAATCAGAGGATTTCGGATCAGGGCAAAATGAGCCCGGAAAAGCAAGGCGAAACCATCAACAATAAAAAACCGTTTTCTATCTGATTTATTCTTAGACACCATCGAAAAAATTACGGTACAAGTCAAGCTACTCCCACATCGTTTTTATATTAAAAAAGCCCCGGTTTCACCGGGGCTTTTTACAGATTGAATCTGGTGGAAGATGATTACATCATACCGCCCATGCCACCCATGCCACCCATATCTCCTCCTGGTGGCATTGGAGGCATTTTTTCATCCTCAGGAACTTCAGTGATGGCAGCTTCCGTGGTCAGAATCATGCCTGCAATAGAAGCTGCATTCTCTACAGCCACACGAGCAACTTTTGCCGGATCAATGATGCCAGCCGCAAACATGTTTACATAATCATCAATACGGGCATCAAACCCGTAATCGTCTTTGCCATTGCGCACATTCTGCACAACGATAGAAGCCTCAGCACCTGCATTCGTTGCAATTTGCCGGATCGGTTCTTCCAAAGCCCGGCGCATAATATCAACGCCAACCTTTTGCTCATCATCTACCTTCACTTTCTTTAATGAATCGATGGAACGCAATAGAGCAACACCGCCGCCAGGTATAATACCCTCTTCAACAGCAGCTCGGGTAGCGTGGAGTGCATCCTCTACACGGGCTTTCTTTTCTTTCATTTCTACTTCTGTGGCTGCGCCTACATTAATAACAGCAACACCGCCTGATAGTTTGGCCAGGCGTTCCTGCAATTTTTCACGGTCATAGTCAGAAGTAGTTTTATCTACCTGCACTTTGATTTCATTAATACGTGCTTTTATGGCATCAACAGAACCACCGCCATCAACAATCGTCGTGTTATCCTTATCAGAAACAACACGTTTGGCAGTACCTAGATAATCCAGATTAGCATTTTCCAACTTGTAGCCGGCATCCTCAGAAATGACAGTCCCGCCGGTCAATACCGCAATATCCTCCAGCATGGCTTTACGGCGGTCACCAAATCCTGGTGCTTTCACAGCCAGGACTTTGAATGTGCCGCGTAATTTATTCACAACCAATGTTGCCAACGCTTCACCCTCTACATCTTCTGCGATAATCAAAACAGGTTTTCCAGTCTGGACTACTTTTTCCAACAGAGGCAGTAAATCCTTCATGTTACTGATTTTTTTATCGTGGATCAACACATATGGATCATCCATTTCCGCATCCATGGATTCAGAATTGGTCACAAAGTAAGGGGAAAGATAGCCGCGGTCAAACTGCATTCCTTCTACTGTTTCCAGAAAGGTTTCAGCCGTTTTGGATTCTTCCACTGTGATTACACCATCCTTACCAACTTTTTCCATGGCTTCAGCGATTTTTTCACCAATCTCAGTATCGTCATTAGCAGAAATCGTTGCAACCTGGGCAATTTGCTGGCTATCTGGCAGATCTTTGGATTGTGCTTTAATTGCATCCACTACTGCATCTCTGGCAGCGTCAATCCCACGCTTAATAGCCATGGGGTTTGCTCCGGCGGTAACATTCTTAATACCCTCGTTAACGATGGATTGTGCAAGAACAGTGGCAGTCGTTGTACCATCACCAGCAACATCTGATGTTTTGGAAGCAACTTCCCTAACCATTTGAGCACCAACATTTTCGAGTTTATTCTCTAGTTCAATTTCTTTTGCAACGGTAACACCATCTTTGGTAACAGTGGGTGCACCGAACTTTTTCTCGATAACTACATTTCTCCCCTTTGGTCCGAGTGTCACTCTGACCGCATTGGCCAACTTGTCCACACCGGCCTTTAGGGATCCGCGAGCATCGAGAGAATACGCAATGTCTTTTGCCATTTTTATAACCTCCTTATAGTACTGCTAAAATATCGCTTTCGCGCATTATGATGTAATCCGTCCCTTCCAGAGCTATCTCACTCCCGGAATATTTTCCGTAGAGTACTTTGTCTCCTTCTTTGACGGTCATTTCAATCAGGTTACCCGCATCACTGGCTTTCCCTGGACCCACAGCGACAACAGTGCCATCCTGTGGTTTTTCCTGGGCAGTATCAGGCAAAATGATTCCCCCTGCAGATTTATCTTCAGCCGGGGCAGGCTCAACCACAACACGGTCGGCCAAAGGCTTCAGGTTTAATCCCATATCTGAGACTCCTTTTTGTTTTATTTATTTAAACAATAATGAAAATATTCTGTTCTAAGCGGCGGCGAAATTACTACCAAATTCGAAGTTTGATCAATATTTTATCCTATGATTTTATTCAAAACAGAATTTGATGATTAAGTGGCAAAAAGCATGCCATGAGAAAATATATTTCATATTGATATAAAAATATTATTGTTCATGCCAATATGGCATATTTATACCTTCATTTCCCTGTACTTCCAAAGCCTCCTTGTCCTCTATCTGTTTCTGTCAATTTGTCTACCAACTCAAAATGGATCGGGCTGCCGTCCATGGCTACAAGTTGAAACAGGCGCTGACCGGATTCAATGGTATAAGGCTCATTTTTTATATTATCTACTGCTGCCATAATCTCACCTCGGTATCCTATATCGATCAAGCCAACAGAGTTACATTGCCTTAAGGGTGTATTGGAAATACTGGAACGAGGCATTAAGAGATAAGGTCTCATTTCTGTGTTTTCACAGGCGATCTGCAAATGAATTCTGGCTGTTTCACCCCCAGCAATGGTTTGTTTATCAACTACGAACAGATCAATTCCGGCATCGCCATCATGAAAATGGCCATGATTTTCATAGAAGCGTCTTACTTTATCAGAGAATGGTTTGATTTTCAGATGCATTTTCACCTTCCATTATGTAAGATTTTATAAGTTCAATATGCCTGGGAGTCGAACCACAGCAGACTCCAATTACATTCGGGTTTTGATGTAAAATTTCCTTTATGCTGGCCTCGAACTTAGAATTATCTAAGATTTCAAAATAATGATTCTCAAAATCTGTTATTCCCAAGTTCGGATATGCACCCCAGATGCCGGACCACTTTTCGTCGAAGTTATGCAGTGCATCCAGAGTGGTCTCAATTTTATTACAGTTAAAAAGCAGGACTGAAATATTCTGTTCCCCAAGGGTATCTAACACAGATTCTAATCTGGTGCCATCGAGTAAGTGGGACTTATCCTGCAGAATGAGACTTAACCATCGCTCCCGCATCAGGTTAGAGCTCAATTCCATTGCAATCTTGATCTCTTCCATATTGCCCATGGTCTCAAATAGAACAAGATCAATATCGGATTCCAGGAACCATTCTAAAGCTGTTCCATATGTATCTTCAACGGCTGTTTTTCCTGGATAAAGTTCAGGTGTATAACAATCTTCCACAGCGGTAATTGAACCTGCGACACGTACTGTGTCCATTGCAGATTTATTGGCCAATTCCACCGCTTTCAGCAGGCTGTCTCTCGCTCTTTCCAATGCCCTTGAAGGGGTATATCCAGCTTTTCTATATGTCCAAGGTGTCGTTCGAAATGTATTTGTAGTAATCACATCGGATCCGGCTGCAATATAAGCATCATGGACCTGTTGGACAGATTCCGGGTGGGTAAGGTTTATATCTGCAGACCAGAGAGGTAATGGCAGGTCGAGTCCACACCTGATCAATTCTGTACCCATGGCACCATCCAGTATAAGTGGAATATTCATTGAGAAGATCTTTGATTTAATCTAGAAATATAATATATACTTATACTGAATAGGATAATTCCAACTCCAACCAACGATTCTAACGGCCGTTCGCGGAAAGTGTAAAATAAGATCCATGCATTAACCACGAGAAAGATCAATGGCGTCAATGGATACCCCCACACCAGATAGGGTCTTTCTAAATCCGGTTCCCTGAATCTAAGTACAAATAATGAGACGACTGTTAATACCGTGGTTAAAATAAGAGAAATTCCGGCGTACATTAAAACCTGCTCGAATGAAGAGGAAAAAATAAATAGCAAGGAAATTCCAAGCTGTAGCCAGAATGCATTTAAGGGAATATCATGGCGATTTTTTTTACTTAAAAAATGAATGAAATTGTGATCCTCGCCCATGACCTGCATGATTCGTGGTCCAATAAATACGTAACTACTTACTGTAGACAGCAGCAGAATAACAATACCCATCCCGATGATTTTGGCGCCGGTTTCTCCAAAGATCCTCATTCCGGATATATAGCCTATTTCAACTTGCCCTGCCATGCCGTCAATTGGCGTTGTGAATAAAAAAATATAATTCAGCAGAATGTAGAGAGTCATTACAAACACTGTCCCCAGCAACATGGACCATGGAATATTTTGTTTTGGATTTATAATCTCTCCAGAGATATAAATTGCTGAATTCCAACCGGTATAGGCGTAGGAAACCCAGACCAGACTCACGGCAAAACCAGAACTGAATAATAGTTGTCCATCCCCTGTGACGGGAAGAACCGAAATATTTTGCGGTGTATCAATCATAAAACCAAAAATAATAAATATTAGGATTAATATTATTTTGATAGCAGTGGATGCATCCTGGAATACTGTTCCCCATCTAATACTGAACATATGCAATGCATGGAACAGTAAAATTGCAACCAAGGCTATCCTATTGGGATCAAAATCTGTGAATACGGCTGTAAAATAACTGCCCAGAGCCATAGCGGCTAATACGGCCGGGGCAGTAAAACCTACAGTTGCCGAGATGAATCCACCGGCAAAGCCAATCGCAGGATGAACAATCCTGGAAAGCAAATGGTATTCGCCACCAGACCGGGGCAGGGCCGCTCCCAATTCGCCGTAGGTCAATGCACCACATAAAGCCACCACTCCACCCACAACCCAAAGCATCAGCAAAGGGAAAATAGATTGGATATCCACCAATTGATACCCTAGACTGGTGAATACACCAGTCCCAATCATAGAGGCTATCACAAATGAAATGGCGGTTGATACGGGCAGGTACCGGCCGGTTGCATAGTTTGAAATCATTTAATGCAGATCAATTGCGGATCAGATTGACAGCAAGCAAAACCCACCCGGCAATAAAGGATAGACCGCCAATCGGAGTAATAGATCCCAGCCAGCGTACCCCGGATAAAACAAGGATGTACAGACTGCCAGAAAATATAATAATCCCAGCTGTGATCATCAGGGCTGGTATCACAATAACATTCTGATGGACATGAAAACCAATGAGGCCGATCAGGATCAACCCAAGGGCATTGTAGGCATGATACCGAACCCCGGTTTCAAAAATGGAAAGGTCTTCGGGCGATACTTTCGATTTTATTATATGAGCACCGAACGCGCCCAAAACAATTGCAAGAGCAAGAAAAGTTGCCCCTGCAATAATCCAGATTTTCATTCAGCGTGTTCGTTGCGCTGGATCACAGTGCGCATGGGGAATGGTATCTCAATATTTTCTTCATCAAATCGCTGATGCAGTTTTTTGATAAATTGATGAATGATGGGGTGATGATCACCATATTTATTACAGCGGAAATATGCCATCATGTCAATACTGGATTCACCCAGGACCTGGATCCGCACCGTAGGCGTAAAATTTTTATTCGTTTCTTCAAGGCTGTTTTGAATATCACCTACCACTTCCAAGGCTACTTTTTCAGCCCGATCCAGGTCTGTGCCATAGGCGACACCGAATGGTATCTTTACGGAAAAGCTGGGATCATTGCTGTCGTAGTTTTTGATAATAGCGGAAGAAAGTTTTGTATTGGGAATATGAAGGATATTATTGGTTCTTTCCAGCATGGTTGTATTGCGCCAGGAAATATTGGTTACATAACCCATTTCACCCGAATCTATGTGGATAAAATCACCCGGTTGGACTTTCTTGCTGAGTAAAATATGCAATCCTGCAAAAACATCTGACAGGGTATCCTTCAAGGCCAGTGAAACTGCCAGGCCGCCGACACCTAGGGCTGTGAGCATCGGTGCAATGGAAATCTCTAACATATCCAGGATAATGAGGATACCGATCAGATAAACGGTAATCCGTACGATATTTGTAAACATGACTGTGGATGGAAATCCTTTGTCCTCGTTTTGAGACCATAAATTAAATAGTCCTACAATCAGTTTGGAAGCGGCGTGAGTAATGGAACCAACCAGCAAGACTACCAGTAATTTAGAGATGTAAGTACCGATCGGATCTGCAAATTTGATATCCCGGACAGCAATAGAAAGAGCAGCGAGAAAAAACCAGAAAATAATCTGCGACGCCAGGGCCTTAAGGACAACATCATCCCCTTCCCATTTGGATTTTTCCGCGGCCTTGACCAACCTGGTGTGAATAAAGCGTTTAAAGATCCAGCCCAGGAGAATACCTGCCGCAACAATGCCCGCAGGCGGTCCCCATTTCATGATATTTAACTGCAGCCAGTCAACCATCAGTCAAATTTTACCGACACCAGCTGAGAAAGTCCCTTTTTTTCCTGAGTCACGCCATACATATAATCAGCAATCTCCATGGTCAACTTGTTATGGGTCACAATGATGAACTGAGTTTCATCGCAAAATTTTGCAAGTACTCTGGTGAATTTCCGGATATTTACATCATCTAGGGGTGCATCCACCTCATCCAGGATACAGTAAGGGCTCGGTTTGACCTGGTAAATGGCAAACAGCAGCGAAATGGCTGTCAATGCTTTCTCTCCGGAGGAAAGCAACCGCAGTGATGTATTTCGTTTCCCCGGGGGCTGTGCCATGATGCCAATATCCGCTTCCAGCGGGTCCGGGTCACCAAGAAGGGAGAGAGTTGCATCCCCGCCTTCGAAAAAAAGATGAAATAATTCTTCAAAATTGGATTTAATCAAATCAAAAGTCTCCTGGAATCGCTTGCGGGCCACACGGTCTATTTTTCGAATTGTCTCCCGCAGGTTTTCTTCAGCAGCAGTAAGGTCATCCCGTTGCGTGTTCAGCGTCGCAAGACGCTCATTCTCATCTTCATATTCATCCTGTACGGCCATATTCACAGGGCCGATATTTTCCAGACTGCGCTGTATTTTTTCTATTTTCAGTTCCAATACTTCTTCTGATTCATCTACAATGAGATCTTCAGGAACATTTTTACCATACCTGTCTTGGATACGCTCATCCACCAGGCGAATCTGCTGTGCGGACTCCGTGGCCTCCAATTCCGCATTCTTCAGGTCTTCAAGGATCTGTTCCCGGTCCCGCTGTTCGGCAGCGATCTTTGCCTGAATCTCTTCGATAGATTGATAGGTATCACGATAAGTCGACTGTTTCAAATCCAGTATGGACCGCTGTTTTTGTATTTCCGCATTAAGGGTTTTTAATTCCTGTTCCCCTGATTGGATATTGGAATCCAGATCAGATTTTTTTTGTTGTAATTCTCCTATTTCCTGGACAATGGTCTCTTGGCGGGTGCGCAGCTCTTTCACTGATTCATCTCCAGATGATTTTTTGAATTTTACCTGATCTCTTCGAGATTCTAACTCCACCAATCTGATACGAGCATCCTGGAGTTTCTGCTGGTAATCGTCCCGGGAATGTCGGGCCTGCACCATGACATCGTTGGCCAAATTCACCTCTTCATCACAGGCTTTATAATCTTTTTCAGCCTTGTCCATGATAGGCTGTAAAGACTTCAATGCCTGCTTTGATTCTTTAAGTATTAGTTTGATCGCCTTTATCTCTGCTGTAGTATTATTGATATTGTCTAATAACTGTTCCTGTTGGATTCGGGACCGCAGGCTGTCTGAATCAAGGCCAGCCAGGGTCTGTTTTAATTTTTCTATGGTCTGAAGAGTGTCCTTTACTTTTTCCTGTTTGGCTACCACTGCTGCACTGTTGCGAACTTCACGCGAAGATACTTCTTCAGCATTTTTCCGATACGTTTCTATTTCAGTGATAATGGATTCCAGTTTTTTCTGCCGGCCCATCAGGTTACCATGTACAGATGCCTGTCGATTCTTCAGGACCAGGTCGCTTCCGGAATAAGAGCCAAACTGATCCACTATGCCCCAACCGGCCAGTGTTTTGGCTACTGCTGCATCTTCCAGGTTCTGCACCACAAGCAGGTTACCTAATAGATATTCTGCCAGCGGTTTTAACTGTTCACTTGTTGTTACCAAATCAGATCCCCGGCCTATGATATTTTTATCACCTGGGATTGATTTTAATTTTATTTTCAGGCCGGAAGCTTCTTTTAAGGGTATAATGGTCAAATCCCCTGCCTGCATTTCCCGTGCCTTACTCAGGGTAGACATAGCTGACATTTTATCCTTGGCAATTAAACAATGAGACAGATCCCCAAGACCTGCTTCCAGAGCATCACGAAAATCAGGTTCGATTTGAAACATATCCGCCACAGTTCCCAATACACCTGGAAAATCCTGCGGGTTTTCCAGGATATACCGGGTACCCTCAGGGAATCCTTCCTTGGTTTCAACAAGCTCATTGTAAAAAGCCAATTGACCATCGAGAATTTGCAGCTGGCCTGCAGTGAAACGGCGTTCTTCTAAAATAGCATTCCGTTCATCAATAGAGATCTGCATTCCCTTTTCGTGCCTGCTTAAGGCATTACTGGCAGCAGTCAGCTCTCTGCGGATATGTTTCTGCTCTCTTTCAAGCCTTTGCAACTCTTTCCCCTGCAGGGACTTGTTCTCTTTGGTTACTTCCAGCACGTTCTGCAGTTCCAGTAAGGCGGATTTTTTTTCTTCCACAAGGGCCTGGGTCCGGTCAAATAAGGTACGATCTTCCGTCTGCCTGCGTTGCAGTTCCCAGCGGGCATCCTGAGCGTGGTCTAAGTTTTCTACCAATTGACGATAATTAGATTCCAGTTTTTCAAAAATATCTTTTTCTTTTTTATATGTTTCCAGCAATGCATTGATATTTGGTTCCAATTCAGACATTTCTTTATCAAAATCAAGGCTGAGCTGGTTCAGATCCCCAATTTTTTTACAATTATTCTGGGACTCTCGGTTCAGCCGGTCTACGGTAAGCAACGCTCCGCGGCCCTGCTCGGTCCAGACCAGGATCTTGTTTCTTATCGCTTCCCGGTTTTCATTTAACTCTGTCGTGTTAATCTGCAGTTCATTCAACTCTTTTTCCTGAACCCGGTATGTGTCACGAAATTGATTTAACTCCTTTTCATGTATGGAAGATTCCGTGCTTTTTGATTCGCGCAAATGCTTGAATTCTTTGATCTTTTTCTCCAGCGGGGCAATCAGCGACCGGTACCGGAAAACCTGCAGGTAGGCCAGAGCCAGGTCATTTTCTTCCAGGTCTTCATTCAGGGTTGCATGGCGCTTAAACCGTTTTAACTGCAACTCCAGGGTGCGGACTTTTTGTTCCACTTCAGCAATAATATCGCTGATCCGTTCCAGATCTACACGGGTAGCCTCGAAACGCCTGAGGGTCCTTTTTCGCTGGTGCCGATATTTGTTGATGCCGGCTGCTTCTTCAAACATCCTGCGGCGGTCATCTCCTGTATCCGACAGGATCTGCTCAATCATCTTCAGTTCGATCACGGAATAGGCATCAGCCCCCATACCCGTATCTACAAATAGATCATTGATATCTTTCAGCCTGCAGGGCGTACGGTTTAAGAAATATTCTGATTCACCACTGCGGTATATCCGGCGAGCTATCTCAATATCATTATATTCAACAGGAAGTTTCCCTCTGTTATTATGAACCGTAAGTGAAACCTCGCAAACGCCCAAGGGTTTTATGTTTTCAGCCCCGTTAAAAATTACATCTTCCATTTTTCCGCTGCGCAGTATACTGTACTTTTGCTCGCCAAGCACCCAGCGAATCGCATCCACGATATTGGTTTTACCGCATCCATTCGGGCCAACCACGGTTGTTACACCCTGGCCCAGTTTCATCACTTCCTTTTTGGCAAAAGATTTGAAGCCATGAAGTTTCAATTCAGATATATACACTTAATGCTGGTCTGGTAGTGGACCAGTAATTTACATGAATTCCGACGGGAATTCCACCACCGGTTTATAGCTTTTAGAGGGTTTTTATTATAAATCCTATCCTGGCGGCCAGGTAAAGGATCGTCCGCCCAGAAGATGGAGATGAATGTGAAATACGGTCTGGCCGGCAGCTTCATTACAGTTGAAACCGGTCCTGTAGCCATCTTCTGCAATGTCTTCAGATTTTGCCAGGTCCTTTGCGACCTGGATCAATTCACCCACCAGTTCCGTGTGCCGGCTTTCAAGATCATTCAGAGTCGGAATATGAATTTTTGGTATGATTAAGATGTGGACTGGTGCCTGGGGATTGATATCCCTAAAAGCCACAATCCGGTCATTCTCAAATACTCTATCCGCTGGAATATCACCTGCGGAAATTTTGCAGAAAAGACAATCATCCATATTCTATCCTAATAACTCATTTAAAACTGCAATAGAATTTAAGGCTGCTGTTTCAGACCTGAGACGTCGATTTCCCAGCTTAAAATAGGCCACACCCTCTTTATTCATCATATCCAGTTCCTGGTCCGAAAAGTCACCCTCTGGTCCAATGATAACATGGACAGGCAAAGCCGGGGCCAGGTCCAGATCCGTTAAGGTCGCAGCAGCAGTCATGGCTCCAGCTACGACCTGTTCCTTGGGGTGATTGAAAAACTCAGGTAAGCTTACAGGGGAATGAACAATGGGAAATCGACTGCGGCGGCTTTGCTTGGCAGCGGCAATAACTATTTTCTCGCACCGTTGAGAATTGACTGTTTTTTTAGCACATCGATCCAGGTTTAGCGGAGTGATCTCCTGCACGCCCAGTTCAGTTGCTTTTTCCAGGATGAATTCAAAACGGTCACGCTTAATGAGGGCCATGACCAGGTGGATAGAAAATGTATTCTCGCCATAATCCGGCAAGACCTGTAATATTGTCCCTGAAACACAGTCTGGATTCGGTATTTCTACGATGGCCCGGTAGCCATTTCCAAGCCCATCCAACAGGCATATCTCATCATCTTTCTGAAGACGAAGTACCCGGATCGCGTGATTGGATTCAGGCTTGGTTAATGAAAATAATTTACCTTGAAGGGCTCGGGGAGATACCTGGAAGGCATGGTCCAGGTTCATTTTTTTAAACGATTAAATGCAATATGGATCAATAATCCGGAATAATCATTTTCCCCATCTGCGATCCTGGATAGGGGCAGATATTCATAGCCCACATGGAGCAGTACTGAGGTCATGTTCACCAAGCGAAATTCAGTTCCAACGCCAAAAAAACCACCGGCGGACCAGTGTGTCTCAGCATTGCTCCAGCGCTGTACAAATTTGCCCGTTTCCAGACCATTTAAAGTGAATAGCGGTCCGCCCCTGAGAGTAATGAATGGAGAGAAATTATTGGCGATCTGTCCCGCAAACGGATAGTAGTTCGCACCAAAAAATGCCGGCATCAGGATCAAACTTTTTCCGCCAATGGACCGATATTGATTGGAGTACCAGTCATAGACAATTGTTTCATTACTGGCTTTGATATCGTAAAACCTTAGTTCCCCGGATAAACTATACTTTTGGGAGGTATGAGTATACTGCCGCATGATAAAAACCCCTGAGCCGCTGGAACCGATATCCAGACCGAACCCATTATGGACATGATCAAACTGCCCGATAAGGAGTACAGGAATACCCACTGTAAGGAGAGTGAATAAAAATTTATTCATTACTTAACACAACTTTTCCGTACTGGGAGGCTGATTCCAGGTAAATATGTGCATCTGCTATCTGTTCCATGGGGAAAATTTTATCTACAATCGGTACAATTTTGCCAGTAAATAATAATTCCATGCTGCCCCGGAATGCGGATAAGGAACCCATTGTAGAACCAAGGATGGACTGTTGTTTAAAAAACAGGTGAGTCAGGTTCACACTGGCCCTTGCTCCCGATGTAGCTCCGCAAGTCACCACTCTCCCTCCCTTGGCCAGAGAACGCATGGATATATCCCAGGTTGCTTCACCTACGTGTTCGAACACTATATCCACCCCTTTCCCATCTGTCTCCTTTTTTACCATTCGAATAACATCATCGTTTTGATAATTAATACAGATATCAGCACCCAGATTTTTTGCCTTTTCAAGTTTCTGGTCTGATCCGCTGATTGCGATCACGCGGGCCTGTTTTGCTTTTGCGATCTGGATAGCCATACTGCCAACACCGGATCCTGCTCCCCATACCATGACCCAGTCATCTGTTTCCAGTTGGGCACGATTCACAAGCATCTGGTAAGATGTCTGGGCCACCAGTGCGAATGCGGCAGCTTGTGGAAAAGGCAATGAATCCGGAACAGGGACCGCCTGAGATTGCTGGACAGCAATTTTCTGCGCATGGTTTCCAGGATGGCTTTCGCCCATAATTCCACCTCGGCTGCACATATTTTCCCACCCTCTTTTGCAGGAAGCACATTTACCGCAATAAATCAAAGGTTGAATAAGCACTCGCTCACCAACCCGGTTCTGGTCTACATTTTCTCCCACTGCAGAGATGATTCCGGCTGCATCACTTCCCGGTGTAAAAGGCAGGGGAATTCCGGGGATACCATTCCTGACCCAGATGTCCAGATGATTCAGTGATGAATTTTTAACATCAACGATCACCTGATCCGGGCCGGGATCTGGCGCTGCTGTTTCTTCCCATATCAGGACATCCGGTCCTCCATGCTTATAAATGCGGACGGATTTCATTTTAGGAACTGCTGATCAAAACTGAATTTTCCGGGACCGGCAAAGAAAAGGGTTAAATAGACTGCAAGATAGACAAATGCCATCTCCAGGTTCTCGCCATTGGAAAGATGATACCCACCGTCAAAAAGCATTGTAAGTGTTAACATCATGGCAGAGAACCTAGTTGCAATCCCGATACAGATCAATATGGGACATACCCCTTCGCTCAAGGCAGCCAGAAATCCAAAATAAACATGGCCGAAGGAAATAACTGTAATACTCATTGCCCCTTCACCAAGTCAAACCAAAGTTTCCGCACTGGATGTGATTTTATCCAATCCGTGATATAAAAACATGTCCAATGAGGGTACCAGCCTTAAGACCGCCAGACCCCAATCTTTTCCACCAGGAAAAAATTCATCATTGGAAACAAATTTATGTAAATAATCTATTTATCCTCATAATCTGCATCCAGGATATCCATTTTTTGCACTTTGGAGCGGATCGTATTCTTTCTCTGTTTTTTTTGATATGTTTTTTTGATAGCAAAAATTGAAGAAATCGGGCCCCAGAGCCGGTATAGAAGATATCCGATGAATCCAAGCAGGAGCCAGCGCATGGTTACAGTTCGGATACGGGGTTATAGAATTTTGTTCCTGAAATAGGCTGGCGAATATAATTGATCACCTCTTTCAGATCATTTTCATTATGAACAAAATCGATGTTGCTGGTATTGATAATCACCAGCGGGGTTTCCTGGTACCGGAAAAAATATTCTGTATAGACCTGATTTAAGGCATCAATGTAATCCCAGGTAATTTCCTGTTCCATCTCCCGGCCGCGGGCAGCAATATTTTTTATCAGAGTATCCGTATCCGCCTGGAGATAAATCACCAGGTCCGGTTTAATAACATTCCGTTCCAGGAGATTGGCTACCGTGTCGTATAGCTGCATTTCCTTTTCATTTAAATTCAGGGAGGCGAACAAGCGGTCCTTCACAAACATATAATCGGTGACGAGCAGGTTTTGAAACATGTCAACCTGGCGCAGTTCCTGCTGCTGGCGGTAGCGCTGCAGCAGAAAAAACAGCTGGGTCTGGAAGGCGTATCTTTCCGGATCCTTATAAAAATCGGGAAGAAATGGATTTTCTTCGAACTCTTCCAGTACCAGCCGTGCCCCCAGTTCTTTGGACATGAGGTTGGCCAGACTGGTCTTACCTACACCAATAGCTCCTTCGATAGCGATGTAATATAAATTCCTCATGCCTGGGTTTCCATGCGATGTTTCGCAACAGTGGAGGTATCCGGGCAGCGGGCAAGCATATCTTTTACTGTTATTTTCAAGTGCGGAATTTGAAAATTAGAAGCGATTTCATCAAAGGGTAATAATACAAATTTGCGGAGACCCAGCATAGGATGGGGCAGGGTCAATTCTTCTGTCTCCAGGATAGCATCACCGTGCAGCAAGATATCAATATCGATGGTTCGAGGCTGGTTTTTTTCCCGGGTCTCTGATCGGCCCAGCATGGTTTCAATTCGTTTCACCACGTCTAGGAATTCAAATGGTTTCAATGTTGTCCCGCAGGACACAACAGAATTCAGAAATTTAGGCTGATCCGGGTTGTAGAGAGGCTCAGATTCATAATAGGAAGAACTTTGAATATCAGTAACGTCCAGATTGATGGACAAAGCCATCGTGGCCTGGGCCAGGTTGGATTCACGATCACCTATATTGGATCCCAGAGATAAAAAAACCCGTGCATACATTTATACAGGCCTTACCAGTTCAACTTCCACCGTATCCAGGTTGGCCAGGATCGGCGCGTGGGGTTTGCGAATTTTCAAAATAACTTTTTCAATCGGATATTCACTTAAAAGTTTGCTGCAAATGGATTCTCCCACTGCTTCAAGCAGGTGGTAATCCCTGGATCTAAAAACAGTGGTGATCAAAGCCACGACATCATCATAATTGACTGTATCTTTCAGGATATCTGACTTTCCTGCCTCAGATAACGGCTTGTGCATTTCCACATCCAGTTCAAAAAGGTGATCCTTATCCTTTTCAAAATCATAGACACCATGTCGTCCTGGAATCTTCAAATTCAGGATGCGAATCTTATCCATCTATTTGATATATTGCACTTTTTGGGTGAACTCTTTCCCGCCGGCCTCTAATTTAACAAAATAAATGCCACTGGTTCGATCATGTGCCAACCAACGAAACCTGTTTGTACCGATCATGGATTTTCCAGACCAAAGGGTTTCAGTCAAGCGCCCATTCAAGTCGTAAACCTGGACCCTGGCGGGCACCTGGCCCACAGTTTCAGGCATAAAAAAGGATATAATTGTCCCGCCATTAAAGGGGTTTGGGTAAGCCGGATAAAGCGTAATCTTCGTGGGGCCTGGGAATTCATAGCCATTATCCAGATACGCCACTTCCTTCAGGATCCAGTCATCAGGATCCAGGACAACATTAAAGGAAGAAGAGCCGATCAACCCCAGATTATACTCCTGAGCAACGCCGCTGTTTTCCACCGTAAAATCCAGGGTGTCATTGGGAAGAATAACCCGCAGCCGGATAGGCATGGTAAAATACTGCCAGTTCTGGGTTTGATCTATGGTAACAATCAATTCATCGCTATCCAGTTTTTCCCAGGAAACAGCATATTTCGGGTATCGCTCACCATAGATCCACTGGCTGAAAAAAACATCCAGGTCCAGACCGGAAACATCTTCGCAGACAGCCTGGAAATCTTCCGTGGTAACAGCACCATAAGCCAAGGAATCATTATAGGCATAGGACTTAAGGGCGCTGAAAAATACACTGTCACCTAAAACACCCCTGAGCATGTGGACAACCCAGCCTGCTTTGTCATAAGAAAGATTACCATTGAAAATTTCCCCTGTCGTACCCGGGTTTTCCACATAAATGGTGCCCGGACCATAATAGGCATGGCTTTCCCAATAATCCTTATACGCTTCTGTACCATTATGGTTTTCTGCCCAGATCGATTCACTGTACCTCGCGAATCCTTCATTCAGCCAGATATGGTGAAAACTGGCACAAGTGACAAGATCACCCCACCATTGATGGCCAAGTTCATGGGCGATCAGCCATTCTGAGTGTCCCCCCAAGCTTGTAACGGTCTGGTGTTCCATGCCTCCGCCGCGGCCAAATTCCGCATGCCCGTACTTTTCTCCCATGAACGGGTACTCTCCAAAGCGCTGGGCAAACACTGCCATCATGTCATTCGTAAGCAAATAATTATTATAGACATCATCATAGTGATCCGGATACACATAATAGTCCAAGGGTAAAGTATCACCATTCATGCTGATATATTCATCGTGCCAGACCAAATACGGGTAGGTTGTGACAGAAACAAGATAGGTGCAGATCGGATATCGCTCTTCCCAATGATACCGTTTTCTGCCGTCTCCCAGATCTATTTCTTCCATTAACAATCCATTGGATACAACAATTTGTGCTTCAGGCACGGTGATGTTGATATCCACAGAATCGGCCTTATCTGAGGGATCATCCTTGCAGGGCCACCAGTCCCGGGCACCATAGGGCTCCGATAAGGTCCAGATATGATCAACGTTGGCGTGTGTGTCGAAATTGAAGGATCCGAAACCTGTGGGAGCAGGTGTCCCATGGTAAAAAACTTCAACGCTGAATTCATAACCTTCATTAAATGTAACCTCTGGTGCCGGTATTTTCAAAAGGTCGCTTTCATGGCTAAAGGAGTGTAATTCATTATAGAATTTTACCGAATCAACTGTCATCTCATCTGTAAAATCCAGTTCTATAAAATCAGGCTGATCCATTCCGATCCAGCCATTGGTCAGAACAGAACCGTCAATTTCTTCCTCACCAATATCAATTTCAAAATCAATCCTGTAATAGGTCACATCTATTTTCTCCTGGTTTTCGGTCAGGGAGGATTCTACTTCCAGCCACCTGGCCGCCGACAGGGAATGACCGCAGGGAAATAAAGGTTTATCCGTCTCGACCTGACCCGAAAGAAAATAGGTGAGAAAAAAGAAGAAAAAATGCCGGCGAACCATGTGCGGAAACTACATCGATTCTAGTACATCACCCCAGCCACAACTGGCGATCCAGGCTGCGGTACTGGATCGCTTCACTGATATGGGCGGCATTGATTTTTTCCTTATCTTTCAGATCGGCGATGGTGCGGGAAACTTTCAGAATGCGGTCGTAAGCCCTGGCCGACAGGCCCAGCTTATCCATTGCCGTCTTCACAAGTTCATTTGCATCCTGGTTCAGCGCACAATGAATTTTTAACTGCCGGCTTTCCATTTGGGCGTTGGCAAACATTCCAGGGTTATTCTGAAACCGTTCGAGCTGGATTTCCCTGGAGCGCTGCACCCTGCTTTGGATATCCGCTGAAGGTTCACCTGGTTTTTTTTCTGCCAATTCCTGGAAGGGTACCGCCGGTACCTCAATATGAATATCGATGCGATCCATTAAGGGGCCTGAAATACGGCTCATATAACGCTGGATCAACTGGGGAGTACAACTGCATTCATTATGGGGATCTGTGGCAAAACCGCAAGGGCAGGGATTCATGGCTGCTACCAGGATAAACTGTGCCGGGTAGGTTAAACTCAAGGCAGCACGGCTGATTGTCACCACACCATCTTCCAGGGGCTGGCGCATGACTTCCAGCACATTCTTTTTGAATTCCGGCAGTTCATCCAGAAACAAAACACCGTGGTGAGCCAGGCTCACCTCCCCGGGTTTTGGAATCGTGCCGCCGCCAATCAGCCCAGCGTCGGAAATAGTATGATGGGGAGACCTAAATGGACGCACCCCGACCAGTCCATGGCTGGAGGTCAGCACTCCGGCCACACTGTGAATCTTGGTCGTTTCCAGCGCTTCATCCAGGGTCAGTTTCGGTAAAATGGTGGAAATACGTTTGGACAGCATGGTTTTTCCGCTGCCCGGGGGTCCCACCATGATCACATTATGTCCCCCTGCGGCAGCAACTTCCAGTGCCCGTTTGACCTGGTCCTGCCCTTTTACCTCCGCAAAATCCAGGGCATATTGATTTTGTTGTTTAAAGTGAGTTTTTAGGTCTGTCTTAATAGACCCTTTATCTAAAGTACCATTCAGTATTTCAACCACTTCTGACAATGTTTCTGCGCCCGCCACTTTTATACCGTCAACAACAGAAGCTTCCTTGGCATTCTCCAAAGGTAGAATGACTCCGGGAACGGCTTTATCACGGGCACAGACAGCAATGGGCAGTGCTCCATGGATCGGCCGTAATGTGCCATCCAAAGCCAGTTCGCCCATTAATAACAGGTTTCCGAGGTAATCTGGCATGACATGACCGGTGGCAGCCAGCAGGCCTATTGCGATAGGCAGGTCAAAGGCAGACCCTTCCTTGCGAATATCTGCTGGAGCCAGGTTAATGGTAATATGCTTGCCGGGAATTTTAAAGCCTGAATTGCGAATGGCGGCTGTAACCCGTTCTTTACTTTCCTTCACAGCACCCTCCGGCAACCCTACAGTGACGAAACGCGGTATCCTGGCACCGGTGAGGTGGCATTCCACTTCCACCACATAGGCATCAATGCCCAGAATGGCACTACTGAGCACTTTGGAATTCATATTAAAAACAGGTGCTGAGTGAAGTATAAGCTACATAAGGAAGGATAATATACATAATAGAGTCCCGGATCAGGTAGAAGAGAAAGAAGGCCAGAACAATCTTCCAGCCTTCTGCTTTTAATAGTTTTGTAAACCCGCCTTCACGATACAGCTTTAGCCATGCCCTGATGAAGCGCGGGCGTCGGAAGGACATTACCCCTTTCCTGGCTTGATTTTATCAAATTTCAGGTTCTCATATTTTTGCCACATAGTCGCCCCGGAAGCTTCACTGAAGCGGAGCGCAAAAACAAGGGCATCAAAAAATGGGCTGTTGGCATATTCACCATGGCTGTAGTACTCATCAACCCATTTCACCATTTCACTCAATTCAATTTTATTATCATACATGCGGTCAAAAATGCCGTACACTGTTTCCGCCCGATTTTCATAATACCACTGGGTAATGCCGCCAAATCCTTGTGATTCTTCCAGTTCCTTGTGGGTTTCATACACCTGCACAAGATAGGAATAGATGAAAGTTTCCTTTTCTTCGGTTGTCAGGGTTTTCCAATGGGCGACCGCCGGGGATAATGCTCCCTCACCGCTTTGGGCGGCAAAAGCAACTGTACATAAAATTAGGATCCATAACTTCATAACTGCCTCTTTTCTGGCAAGTTGGGTGATTTTTCAGTACCGATTATACGATTCTATGGAATGGATGAACAACGTTAAACATCCCCGGGTTCTATCCAATCTCCATGCTGTTCAATTAAATCGGTCAGTGCATCTACAGCAGATTCCGCCGGGATGTTCCGTGCCACCACATCCTGGCCCTTGTAAAGTGATACTTTTCCAGGTCCGGTTCCCACATAGCCATAATCGGCATCGGCCATTTCCCCGGGGCCATTCACGATACAGCCCATAATCCCGATCTTTATCCCCTTGAGATGATCTGTTCGGGCGCGGATTTTCCCTGTGGTTTCCTGGAGATTAAATAAGGTCCTGCCGCAGGAAGGGCAGGAAATATAATCTGTCTTGGAGATTCGGCTACGGCTTGCCTGCAGAATACCAAAAGCGGTCTCATTGACAAAACCATATTCCTTCTTTCCTTCCAACCAGATGCCGTCGCCAAATCCATCAACCTGCAGTCCTCCCAGGTCCGTGGCGCTGTATAATAGAAACTGTTTAGGAGTCGTATTTTGATATTGGCGCCGGACAATGACCGGGTTTTTTATCTCTTTTGTAAGGCAATACATAAACCAGCGTCTTAAGTCAGCATAAGCATGATTATTTTGGGAGCTTACAACCACAACAGCATCAGCCCGGTTTTTTATTTTATTTCTTGTTGCCTTTCCATAATCGTCGGCGTTCACAGATAAAAACACTATTTGATTATTTCCCCAGCTGGCAGGATCATACTGATCAATTGGGATGTAAGGATAGTGCCAGTCTTTTTTTTCGTATTGTTCCGGGTCCTGCAGTGCCGCAAGTGTTCCTGGCAACGGGAAATCCATGGCTCCAGCCCCGAGATAAACCAGATCTACAGCTTGGTCGGAGATATGCCACTTATCCTGATCCTGCGAATATAAATACCCGAAAGGGGCCAGGTGGTGATGCTGAATCTTAACCAGTTTCGAGAGGTCGCCAATAACTCTAGGCACTTCTTTATCCCCCAGATTCAGAACCTGGTTGGTTTTCCGTCGGGCTCTGAAAAATGGGTTATAAGGTATGTTGGCCATAGATCGAATCGGCCCATGCATATTACGATTATTATATCTTTTCACCAGTTCACAAGCGACTGGAATTTCCGCTTCGGGTTCTTCCGTCAGGCTGACCCGGATCGTATCTCCCAGCCCGTCCTCCAGAAGCGTACCAATGCCAACTGCAGACTTGATGCGGCCGTCCTCTCCTTCTCCCGCTTCCGTTACACCCAGGTGGAGGGGATAATTCATTCCTTCTGTAACCAGGGTCTTGACCAACAAACGGTAAGCCTGAACCATGACCTGGGTATTGCTGGCTTTCATGGACAGGACAATATTATAATAGTTTTCGTCCTCGGCGATCCGCAAAAACTCCATAGCCGATTCCACCATGCCGCGTGGAGTATCTCCGAAACGGCTTAGGATGCGGTCCGAAAGTGAACCATGATTGGTACCGATGCGCATGGCTGTACCTTCCTCTTTGCAGGTTTTTACCAAGGGCAGGAAGCGTTCCCGGATCCGGTGCAGTTCCTGCTCATAGGCCTGGTCGGAATAGTTATGGGTTTCAAACTTCTTCCGGTCGGCATAATTCCCAGGATTGATGCGTACTTTTTCTACAATCCGTGCTGCCACAACCGCCGCGTTCGGGGTAAAATGAATATCCGCAACCAGGGGAGTGGTGATACCCTGGTTCCTAAGTTCTTCTTTAATGACTCGAAGATTTTCCGCTTCCCTGATACTGGGAGCGGTGAGGCGAACAATCTCGCATCCCGCTGCGATCATGCGCATCGACTGGGCCACAACAGACACCGTATCCATGGTATTGGCAGTGGTCATGGATTGGATCCGGATGGGATTACCACCGCCGATCCCGACATTGCCAATCTGTACTTCCCGGGTTTTCCAGCGGCTGTAATCGGTAAGGCTGTTGCAGTATTCCTGCATCCTAGTGAGTGGAAAAAGGCCGGTTCAGGTATTGGTTCGCACTGGACATGGCTGATGAAAAATTATCCAGATCCAGGCAAGACTTGTAACTGGTTTTTGCACCAGCTCGATCCCCGGTAAGATCCTGAATCTGCCCTTGCAGCAGGTAAGCAAAGCCCAGGATGACATCCAGCTCTCCGCTGTAATTGTTAATTGTCTCCTGAACATGCGTTAATGCCAAACCATACTCCTGTTTTTCAAACATGAGCAGCGCTGTTTCATATTCCAGGTACGGCAGGTACCATTCCCGCTGCCGCGGAGTCAGATTTTCAGCGGTAGTAATTAAATACTCAATCAGTTCCCGGGCTGCCTCAAGTTTCCCATTCTTGATCGTGGCTTCGAGCAGCATAATATTATAATAATAATTATTGGGAAATGTTTCCACCACTTTCCTGGAGTGTTTTGCTGCCAGGACCGGGTCATTCTCCACCCACAGGTATAAAAAACTCAATATACCATTCGCTTCAACCCAGGCCCAGTCACTATTGTCCGCGGCCAGGGCCATTTGATTCAGTCCCGATTCCGTTGAAGCATTTAATCCATATAGTTTCACGGTCCATTGCAGCAGTGTATTGGCCATGCCGCTGTAATATTCCACAATACCAACAGGCAGGCGGCCATCCATCAAACCGGGATTCTCTTCCGCTACATCCGTAATAATTACAAAACCCCGGTAGGCCCTGATAAGGGTAGTTAGCCACCGTTTCTGAGCCAGTGAGACCCGGGCTGTGAGTCCAATGGCAGAGCCCTGGTACAATCGGTAATAGGGATCCAGAGGATATTTTATTACCAGTGCATCATAGATCGGTGTAACATCAGCAAGCACTTTTTCCAGGACCTTATGGGTTGTATCAACCGGGTCATAAGCAAGGCTTTTGGTCCAGGCAGCGGCCGCCCAGATAAAATGGACTCCCGGGTGATCTGGATGTTCTTGCCGAGCCATGGACAATAACTCCAGGGCACGGTCATATTCATAATTATAAAATGCATGGACCCCTTCTTTCACCAGATCGTCTCCTTTGTGAGTTGTCTGAGAAAAAATAGAGCTTATTATCAGGAATAAGTATAATGCACGGGTCATGTATAAGCGAAAAAGAGGAAAATACGGATCAGGAATCCTGAGCAGACAGGATCAGCCAGCCTCTGGAATCATTATTATCAGGCTGGATCTGCAGACTGCGCTCCCAGCTGGCTCGGGCCAACTGTTTTTCATCCATCTTCCAATAGGTGATACCGATACCCATATAGGCACTGGCATCATTGGGACTCAGTTCTAATACCTCCTGGTAGGCAACAAGTGATTCTCTAAACATTCTTTTTTCGCGATAATATTTTCCCAGGGTAGCCATGGCTCCTGGAAGCCATGCGGCAGAATTGTTATTGACCGATAGGGCATTTTTAAAGGATTGCCGCCCCAGGGTGGGATTACCGATGCGATTGTATTCCACGGCCATAACATAATAGGTCTGGGGCAGGAGATTCCTGACAATGGCATTATTGGGGTTGTAATGAAGCATATCTTCCCAGGCAGCGGCGGCCCGTCCCCACTCCGTGGCATTGAAATAACTCAAGCCCTGCATATAGCGGTGGTCCGGGTTGTCCGGGTCCAGGTAAACAGCGTTGCTGAAGGAAAGGGCAGCATATACATATTTCCCCTGGTCAAAATAAACGCTGGCCAGGGATAAATGGGGATGAATTTCCTTTGGATTAAGTTTGATGGCCCTTTGAAAAGCCTGTTTGGATTCTTCGATTTGCCCCATTTTGAGATAAGTTTCCCCCGTCAACTGCACAAAACCCACATGATCCGGAAATTTCCGATTGCCCTCTTCTGCCATTCTCAGGGCATTGTCCAGGTCGCCGGAAGCAAGATCCTGCTGGATAAGATTCAGTCTTTGGGCAGGACCATCAGGAACACGCTCAGAGGACAGGGTCAGTATTTCCTGGCTCAATTTGCGTTGATCATCCGTTCGGGTGAACAAGGACATAGCCTCGATTGTTGCCCGGTGATTTGGATCCAGCGCCAGCGCCTCCTCAAAAGCGAACTTAGCATTTGTATATTCGCCCATGTTGGCATAAAGTGACCCCAGGTAAAAGTGCACATCGGGCTTCTGGGGGTTTTTCGCTATTTCACGAAGATAAATATCTTTTGCCGCCGACCAGTCTCCAATGCCTTCATAATGCATTCCCAGCTGCCGCTGCAGGTATAGATTTTCGGGATTCAAGCGGGATTCTTTTTCATAATCTGCAGTGGTGTAAAATGGTTTTGGCTGCAGGCTTACATTTTGTTGTTTTGGTTTCTCATCGTACAGGTATCGAGTGGCCCGCGCCAGTTCTCGATTAGATGATTTTAATTCACCGGTAAGATTGAACAATTCATCTGCATAGGCAGCCGTATTGACCCTGGGGCCCTTTTTCACAATGGGAGGACTCTTTATCTCTACCGCCTCCGCCTCTGCAGCCGCTGATTCCTGTTTCTTGACCAAAGCAGTTATTTTTTGGATCTGGGATTTGGTTTTTTTTGAGGGTACCAGTTTATAGGATTTTTTCAGGTCTTCCAGGGCACCGGCGTAGTCTTTCTTCTTGGCCTTGGACAGGCCGCGCTTGTAATAGGAACTGGCTTGTTTTTTCTGTTTTGCTGTCGGTTTTTTTTTCTTGGACGATTTTTTCTTTTTGGATTTTGATGACTTTTTCTTCTTGGATTGTTCCGCCGCTTCTGCGCGCACATATCCCGCCTCTGATAATGGAAAAATACCGATCAGAGTGAGACATAGGAGCAGCCGGGTGAATAGTTTCATGAAGGCAACTTCTCGGATTACGGCGGGAATTTACGCAAACAGCCCTATTTGTAAAGAATAAATTTGAGAATGGGTTTTTAGAGTCTTTTCAGTGCAATCAATGACCACCGCCCACCTTGCAGCAGCCTGGCAATGCTTCGTATGCAGCAGGATCAGCCGGGGTTTCATTGGCCTGGTAGCCCAGTTTTGAAATTTCTTCCTCAATCCCAGCCAGGTCAATCACCTGAGGGTCATGGGTCACATGGGTCATTTTATCATCCAGGGAGACTCGAATGTTTTTCACTCCTCTCACCTTACTAAGCCCCTGCTCAATGGTTTTCTGGCACATGCCGCATTGAATAGTTTTGACACTAACTTGCGTTTTTGCTTCCGCGCCACCGCAACCGCTGAAAACTGCTAAAGTCACAGCTACTAGAATTGTTGCGGTAATTTTCATTTTATCCCTTCTTTTTGATCATAAATATTATTCATGATTTAAGTTTTAATACCAGACCCATCATTTCACCAGTTTGACCAGTTCGCGGAACTTTTCCCCTTTGGCTATGCCTTGTATTTCAAACAAAAAAGTTTCTACGCTGGTGATCTCACCACCAGCCCGGCGAATCTTTTCCAGGCCAATCTCTTTGTTGTGTCCCAATCGGGTTGATGTGGCATCTGCCGCCACTTCCACATTGAAATTTTGTTTAAGAAGATCCACGGCAGTCTGATAAATACAGATATGTGTCTCTATGCCCGATAGCACCACATTATCCGGATTGATCTCACTCAGTCTGGCATTGAATTCATCATTTTTTCCACAGGAAAATACATCTTTTTCGATTGGCTTCAGCCCTTTTAAATGTGTACTCACTTCATCAACTGTCGTACCCAGTTTTTCCGGCAGCTGCTCCATCCAGATGACCGGGACATCCAGCAAACAGGCACCCTGAATCAGGATGGCCATATTCTGGAACAGGACCTCCGCATTTTGCATGATGCGGGCCAGGTTGCCCTGGACATCAATGATGACCAGTACTGTGTTCTTTGAGTTAAGCATGGAGCTTCACTTCAGCAATATTTTTCCAATTCACAACATCCAAACCTGTTTTCACGGCACTGATCTTATCCATTTTATAGGAATTCCTCAGGGGTAATTTTTCAATGATTCCCTTTTTCTTTTCCGTAGGCATTACGCTGTAGATCAGACTGATATGGGGGGAAAAATCATATTGTTTCGGTACGGGTATTCGGCGCAACAGTTTTTGCTGCAGCCAGGTAAGTTCCTGTGATTTTTCCAGTTCAATGAACACTGTCTTCCAGATATTGGACGTGAAATTCAATTTATCGACCATAACGGTTAACGGTAAAATCCCCTCGGCAACGTACTCCAGGATTTCTTTTAATTCAGATTTCGCCAGATCCGCTGGACTGTACAGTGTGCAGTGCGGCGAAAATACAGGCGCTTTATGTTCTGATGATAAACCACGGATCATGTTTTGTAAATAGGCTTGGTCATCATCGGCAGGTGTGAGCCAGATAGAACAGTGGCTAGCCACTATTTGATAATCTTCCTGATATCATCCAGTTTCTGGTGCAATTCATCCAGCTCTTTATCCAAAGCAGATTTTTTGGTTTTCTTGGGTTTCAGCATATACTTTTTTGCCATCCTCACATGCCTGGCAACGATCGGATCCCATGCCGCCAGTTCATCCAGGGCACTGAAATGAGACTTATTACCATATTTGCTTAATGCCCGGATGGCGCTCTGCCGTACACTCCGGTTGCGGTCGCTTAAGTAATCAACGAAAAGATCCACCGTTTCTGGTTTCATTTTTACATATTGTCCCAGTTGATTGACCGCCTGTGGCCTGGCTTGCCAGGTCGTCCCGCCATAGGCAGCCAGTTGTTTCAGGCGTCTATAATTTCCGTCCGTCTTCACAGTTCCGAAATAAGAGATTGCTGCACCTCTTACGGTATCATTATGGGAATCCAGATCCAGGAGCGTCTCCGCTTTTTTTCGGGCAGCGGCACTATCTACCGCCACCAGTGCCTTGAAGGCATCGGCAATGCCGTAATATTTATCTTCGGTTTCTATCACTTCCAATAAAAAAGCGGCTACTTCTTCATTGCCTTTGTAGTTTTTCAAGCAGTGATAAATGGCTCGTTTTACGCGGTTATCCTGTCCATCCACTAGCCGGAGCAGTTCTTTGTCATATTTTTTTGTTTTCAATTTCCCAAAAGCGGCGGCGGCTTCCTTGCGCACACCCCAGAAAGGGTCCGATTCAACAGCCTTTAACAGCGCCAGTTCCACGCTGCGCCGTCCTTTTTTCTGGCTCAGTTCCTGAGCGGCCGCAATCCGGTCCAGAATATGGCTTCCTTTTTCCAGCTGCAGGATCCACTCTGTGGTGTTTTTTTGAAAAGTGACCTTACAGGGAATTCGGCTCCCGGCATTGAAAACAACCATCTTCGGCCGTTTATCAACGGGCAGTTCATAGATCATGTCCTGGTCTTCGATCCAGATGGAATGAATCTGCCCGTCCACCTGAACCTGAACCGGCATCTTAAATAAATCTGTTGTTTTTATATCCTGGGTCTGCTGCACGTGCAGTTTGACTGTGGCATTCCTGGAGTTGTAGGTCCAGGAAACCTTATATTCCGGGTATCCCGGCTCGTAGATCCACTGTTTAAAGAACCACTCCATGTTTTGCCCTGTAGTTTCTTCGATGGCTCGTTTCAGGTCTGCTGTTTCCACATTGTCGTACTGATAGGTTCTGGTGTAATGCTGTATGGCCCGCCAGAAACCATCATCACCAAGATGATCATGGATCATATTCAGGATCAGGCTGCCCTTGGCATATACATGGCTGTTAAAAAGTTCCATGGGATCATAGAAATGGTGGTAAACCGTTGGCCGTCTGAGCCTTTTATCCTGCGCCATGTAACCCCGGATCTCGCCCAATCGGATGTATTCGCCCTCATCATATCCAAGGTCATGTTCCCTGTATTTCCGGGCAAAAAAGGTGGCAAATCCCTCGTTCAGCCAGATATTGGCCCAGTTGCGGGTGGTGAGCAAATCACCATACCACTGGTGGGCCAGTTCATGGGCCACCAGGCCATCACTGCTGTGATCCGGAACGGCAAATTCATCATACATGGTGCGGTCTGTGTTGTGGGTCAGGGTAATATTTTCCATGCCGCCGAACATAAAATCCTCAACGATCACCTGGTCATATTTTTCATAGGGGTAATCCACACCGGTCCTTTCATTAAAATATTTCATCATATCCGGCGTTTTCCCAAAGGAGCGCATGGCTTCATGCCTGTTTTCTGCATACACCCAGTAATTCACAGGTATACCGTTGTAGGTATCCTCTACCTGTACATATTCCCCTATGGCAAAAGAGATCAGGTAACCCACCATTGGAAAATTTTCCCGCCAGTGCCAGGTACGGGTTCCGTCCTGGTTATCCTCCTTGGCAAGCAGTTCTCCATTTGAAACAGCCGTATATTTTTTATCCACGGTAAGGATGCATTCAAAGGTGGCCCTGTCATTGGGATAATCATACATGGGAACCCAGTGATGATTGTCCATCTCCTCGCCCTGAGTCCAGGCCTGCCAATGTTTTTCCGGGTAGGTATCATCCGGCGCGATAAAAAATAGACCTTTTAGCGGTTTGGCGGAATAATCCAGGTGAATATCTACTGTATCCTGCCAGCCGATGGCTTTGTCAAGGTCCAGGTGCACAAATTCCCCATCCTGAATGAATTGGATATCTTTTCCGTTCATGCGAACGCGGCCAATGACCATATCTTCTGCGTCCAGGTCAATAACAGAAAGGCTGGAGTGCAGGGGACTTAAGGTGTGGACCACATAGCCGGCAACACTCTCCGTTTTCAGATTTACAGTAATATCAATTTTGATATGGTGGACATCTACCTGACGGTCCCGGGTGCGCTGGTACGGTACTTTATCATCGGCCAGCAGGGCTCCCGTCAGGAAGAAAAGAAATATAATTTTCATAAAAGTCCTGTTAAACGCTTGGGAAAGTTAGATTCACTCATAAAAAATTAATATAGCTATATTTGTGGCTTACATGGCGTCAGGGCGGATTTACGGGTTTGATATACAACTATTTTTTATCTGACGGGTTTATCCAATTGCATTTAGACAATCCAAACATTAAAGAATGGTCTGGGCGATCCCATTGGCAAGATCCTTGGGGCTCCCTGAACTGCGATTTGTAAGTACAATAATACTCAAGCCCGCATCCGGATAGCGCTGATACACATTTTTAAACCCAGTTGTACTGCCGGTATGGGAAACCCGGTTCCGGTACAGATAAGTATCCAGTACCCAGCCAAAGCCGTATCCTGTCTCAGAACCGGAGGTAAGTGTGCCAGAGATAAATGCTTCATTTAATACATAGTAGGGAACCAGCTGTGCTGTATATAATGCATGATCCCAGGCGGCCATATCCGTTGTGGATGAATAAATGCCTCCATCACCCAACACCGCGCTGGTGATACTCTGGTCATTCGGCACATAGGCACCATTTGAAAAAGTATAACCATAGGCGCGGTTGAATATTGTGGAAATGCCCTCCTCATGGGCTACAGTACCGTTCATGTCCAGAGGTAGGAAAATATTCTCATGAAGAAAATCAGCAAAACTCTGACCGCTGATACGCTCCACAACCAGGGCCAGGAGCGCATAACCGGAATTGCTGTAGCGATATTCAGTACCAGGGGTAAAATAAGTGGAATTCTGGGCCATCATCAGGTCCATCACATGCTGGTCCTGCAGCTGCTGTGTCACTGTATCGGGAATCAGGCCAAAGTAGTCGCGCAGCCCGGAAGTATGGTGCAGCATATGCCTGAGCGTAATGGTATTCCCATAGCCGGGGAAGTCAGGAAAAATATCCGTTAATGTCTGCTCGTAATCCAGCTGTCCCCGGCTGTAGAGGATCATGATGCACATGGCAGTGAATTGTTTGGTAATGGACGCCAGCCTGAAATTTGTGACTGCGGAAACGGGTGTATCCATGGCCAGGTTGGCGAGGCCATATCCTTTCGAAAAAACAACCTGCCCCTGGTGAATGACCAGAGCAGAAGCACCGGGGCCCTGAGCTAGGTCATATTCGGCAAGTATAGAATCCACCGCGGCTGTATCAATTTCCAGAACAGCACCGGCGACATCCACACTGTCACAGGAAGTAAAAATGCTGCCCGCCGTAGACAACAATAGGCTTAGTATCAGAATCGCAATTTTGCACTTCATGGTTTTACCGGGTTACGGAGAAAAATACATACCTAGTAACAGCTTATTCCTCCTCCGCAAACCTGTTTTTACGGTGCATGGCAGCGTCAGAGATTATTTTCTGGGCCATAGCCTCGACAACTTTATCACTTAAAATATTGTGTTCGGATTCCTGTTCGCGAACTTCACTATCTTTTATTGATTCCATGATAAATAATACCAGCAGGATCACCATAAGAGCCGCAAAACTTACAGCAATGATTACTACGACACTCATGAATCAACTCCAGTTTCCTGGCTCAGGGAATTATATTTGAGTTTATACCGGAGCATATTGCTTTTCCCACTTATCCAGACCAGGGGTAATGACGTAATACCAGACCGGGGGAATCAAGCAAATAAATAGAGTGGTGAGATACCCATAGGGTATTTGCGGAGCGTCCACGTAAGGGTCCAGTTTCCAGAACTGGGTCCTGGGTTTTTCGTGGTGTGCGGAATGCCGGGTCAGGGAAAATAGGACCATACCGCTCATACGCTTATTCGTGTTCCAGGAATGCTCCGGTCTTACCGGTGCATCCGGGGCTCTTGTCAGTCCGTAATGCTCCATATAATTCACCACTTCCAATAGAAATTTTGCAAACACGGCCTGACTCATAAATAACACAATGCCAAATATGCCGCCAGCCATGTAAAACAGGCCAATCCAGATAAGGGACATGAAATACCCGGTGAACATTCTGTTTCGGATAGAAAATACGCTATAGCTCTTTTTCCGCAGACGCTTTAACTCCAGCTTCCAGGCACTGATATGACCGTCAACGGTGGACCGGATAAAAAATGCATACACATTTTCTCCTTTTTTTGCCGTTGCCGGATCCGCATCCGTACCTACGGTCACATGGTGACCATAAACGTGTTCAATAGAAAAATCCGCATTACAGCTGGTGGAGAGCATCCATCTTCCTTCCAGCATGGCAATGCGATCCTTGATCCTGTGGGAGAGTTCGTGGGCTGCAACAGTGCCGTAGCCACCGACCATGAACCCGGTACCAATCACAGCACCAAGGTAATCGGTCCAGCTGCTGGCATTTCTGGCGGTAAAAAAATCGTATGCGAAAAATCCTGACAGGAGTTTGCCTATGCCAAGAAAATCCTGTGTACCCCTCCCAGATGCCCAGGCCAGGCTTGCCAATAGTAAGAGAACCATAGGCAGTGCTAGATGCAGCGGCACTTCCAACAACCGGGGGTAGTTGTATTTTGGAATAGAAGGATCATCACCAAGCACTGCATCGCCGCCGATAACAACTATGCATAAAATGCCAAATCCCAGCCACATCCAATGCCCGCCCATTAGAATGCCCATAATGACAGAGGCTGTTATAAGAGGAACAATGTAATATTTGATATAGTGATACATTCAGGCTCACTTCATAAATCGGCATTGAAATTTAAACAATGGAGCTGGTGTCGGTACAAATATAATTCCTATACCCGGCCACGTTTCCAGCCTGCGTAATGATTGAATAAATGAGAGATTCAGTCCTAATAATTACGGTAAAATACGAGTCTTATTTTTTACAAAATATTTTCACAATGAAATCACGGCAAAAAATCTGGCTGCGACAGCTTTCCAAAATCACTGTTTTCTCTACCCTTTTCCTCATTTTCGCCGGCGCCCTGGTGAAAAGCCATGAAGTGGGTCTATCCGTTCCCGACTGGCCCACAACCTATGGAGAACAAATGTTTGCCTTTCCCATCTCGAATATGGTAGGTGGAATTTTTTATGAACACGGACACCGTCTCACTGCCACCCTAGTAGGATTTTTCATGCTTGTCCAGGCTTTCTGGCTGGGAGTTTCTGATGAACAACCATGGTTGAAAAAACTGGGGTACATTGCCCTTGGCGCTGTTATCCTGCAGGGTCTGTTCGGGGGCATCACTGTTTTGTTTTTCCTGCCTCCTGCAGTATCCATCATTCATGGAATCCTGGCCCAGACCTTTTTTATCCTGACCATCATTATCGCTTACGCCCTGTCGGAGGAACGAACCGAAAGACCCGAGACAGAGGATTTTCCCAGACCCATACATAAAAGTGCGCTGCTTCTGGGCGGAATGGTATATATCCAGTTGATCCTGGGGGCGCTCATGCGCCACACCGCTTCGGGACTGGCCATCCCGGATTTCCCCACCATGGGCGGATTATGGCTGCCTGATTTTTCAGAAACAATGGTTTATAATATCAATGCAATCCTATTTGATTTAGACCAGGATATGGTCTCCAGGAGCCAGGTGCTGATTCATTTTATTCACCGTTTCGGAGCAGTAATAGTCACTGCTGCGGTCCTTTATTTTTTCTATCGGTGCAAACCAATGGTGAATAACAATAAAGGCGCGCTGCAGGCCCTGTGGCTGATGACAGCCATCGTCCTGATCCAGTTTATCCTGGGAGCGCTCACCGTTTTAACGGAGCGGGCACCTTATATAGCCAGTTTTCATGTGGTAAACGGAGCGGCACTGCTGGGGATCTGCACCCTGCTTGTACTGAGATTAGCGCCAAAAAAACTTACAGACTGGAACAGGGCAGCAAACTCATAAGTCCTGGGATCTCCCTCTGGGACAATAAAATCTACAGGCGGTTATTTTTCCTTTATTCTAACCTTCAGCAGGTAATATGGAGAACCGCATTGGTATCAGAACTGGCTTCAGACAGGTACTGGCATGCCTGTGCAGTTTTCATAATCTTCAGGGCTACGCCCCTGTTTTTCGCTTCCTGCAGGACCTCTTCCGTAACCGGCAGGCTGCCGTAATATCCTGTTCCAATCACCAGTTCAATGCAGTCCCAGGGAATATTCTCTTCCGGACCCAGGGGGGTGTGTCCGAACTGGGCCTTCAGGTGCCTGCTGTTTTTCTTTTTCCGGGGTTCTATGGTTTGATTATTCAGAACCATATCCCGTTGGTAGGCCTCACCGTCTATCTGGACCTGGCCAAAACTGCTGTAGGTAAATTTCATGATTCATTTCTCCTTATATCTTGTTCCTGTTTCCAGATGCATGGTTCTCGATTAATATTCGATATTGAAAACCAGGATATACTGGTAAGGCAATTCCACCGAATTGGGCAAAAGGCGATAACCGGTTTCTGTCAATTCCTTGATCACTTCAGTTTCCGCCAGCTTCATTTCATCACTGGGG
>Ga0209752_1000152_pt1 | contig 33011 bp, 29 predicted proteins | sample METZYME_3_250m_FD_187548 | JGI IMG/M metagenome (GOLD analysis project Ga0209752, IMG submission 187548) | Marine microbial communities from oxygen minimum zone in mesopelagic equatorial Pacific - METZYME_3_250m (SPAdes) (version 2) | ecosystem: Environmental > Aquatic > Marine > Oceanic...
AAGGAATCAAGCGAATTATCATCCCGGAGATGAATCATGGTCAATACCGCCATGAAATTCAACGATTGACCAACAGTGATGTTGATCTGGTGGGTGTGAACCGGGTAGATACTTTTTTAATCACTCCTGAAGAAATCATGGAAGCTTACCATGGCTGAACCTGTATTAGATACTTATATCGCTGAAGAAAATCTGCCCTACGAATTTTGCCCTGGATGTAGCCACGGCAAAGTCCTTGGCGCTTTAAGCGATAGTTTAAAACAACAGGGGTTAGATCCGACTGAAGTGGTTATTGTTACAGACATAGGTTGCGTCGGTCTGTCAGATAAATATTTTGTGACCCACGCTTTCCATGGACTCCATGGCAGAGCTATCACATATGCGTCTGGTATAAAAATGCAAAATCCAGATCTGAAAGTGGTAGTACTCATTGGAGATGGCGGTTGTGGAATTGGTGGACATCATCTATTGAACGCCGCTAGAATGAATACAGATGTAGCTGTTCTGGTCTTCAATAATTTTAATTTCGGAATGACGGGTGGACAGCATTCAGTAACCACGCCAATGGATAGCATCACCCCTACTACTTCGCTAGGCAGCACGGATGCACCCATGGATATTGCTGGAACGGCTAAAGTAAACGGTGGCGGTTTTATTGCCCGTGCTACGGCCTTTGATAAAGACCTTCCGGACATGATTGCCAAAGCCATGAACCATGACGGATTTTCTCTGATCGATATTTGGGAGCTTTGTACTGCTTATTATGTAGTCCGAAACGATTTTGGCCGTAAAGAAATGATGGGTTACATGGATAGTATGAATATGGAATCGGGCATGTTACAAGAAACGGAACGACCCAGTTTTCAAACCAGTTATAAGCATATGCAGACGCAGGCTAGTGAACAAAAACCCATGGGCGGATTGGTGTTGGAAACAAAATTTTCTTCTGATCTAAATAAACCGATACGAATTGTGTTAGCAGGCGCTGCGGGACAAAAAGTTGTTTCTGCCGGGAATTTACTGGCCTCAGCGGCTACTCTTTCGGGACTTTGGACCAGCCGCAGGGCAGACTTTCCCATTACAATTCAGACCGGATTCTCCGTAGCAGAAGTTGTTATTAGCCCGGAACCGGTTCTTTATTCTGGTATTATCAAGCCGGATGTTGCTGTACTCATCGCACCCGAAGGAAAAGCAAAAATTGCAAGGCTGACAAAAGCCATGGAAGAAACTGATACGGTTTATTACGCAGATGGCTTGGGTGATGCGGATTCTGCTGCAACCCAACTTCCATTGAATTTTCCAGAAAGTGCAAAAAAAGAATTAAGAAAAAATATCTCCGTACTGGCAGCGGGATATCTTACAAAACAGTTAAGCCTTTTTCCCTTTGAAGCACTAAAAGAAGCGGTTAGACAGATTCAAAAACCAAAAATTGCTGAAATAAATCTGGGTGTCTTGGCACATTTCGAAAGTTAGATCAAACCGTTGTCAGCAAACGAGTAAACTTCATCCCCGGCAATAATGAGATGGTCGTGAATGGATATGTCAATGGATTTTGCTGCTTCTTCCAGTTTTTTTGTAATGTTCAAATCGTCCTGACTTGGATTTGAGTTCCCGCTGGGATGGTTGTGGACAAAAACCAGCGCTGCCGCATCATTATCCAATGCCTGTTTGATAACTTCCCTTGGATAAACCATCGAAGTGGAAAGACTCCCCTGAAAGAGTTCTACCATTTTTATAATTTGATTACGGCCATTCAAAAATATCACCAAAAATATTTCCCGGTTTTTATCGCGGAGATTGTGTTTGAGATAATCCAGGACTTCATCGGACGAGCGGATAAAATCCTTATTGATGACGCGATCCGACAGGAACCGTCGGGAAACAGCCTGGGTAATTTTGAGTCCGAATACATTTTTATCCCCTATACCATTGATTTCTTTCAATTTTGATGGATCTGCTTCTAGAACAGCTCTCAAGGAACCGAATTTCTGCAAAGCATTTTTTGCAGACTGTTTGCAATCTTTTCGCGGTGTACCAAGAGTGAGCAGGAGTTCGATGATCTCGTAATCGTGAAAGCCGTCTAATCCGCTTTTCAGGAATTTGTCCCGGAGGCGCTGACGGTGGCCGGCATTATTTTTCTCCGGCATCACAGAGACAAAAAAGAATTTACTAGTAACATTTTTACCCTGAACCTTCAGTGCTTCTGCGATTATTTTTTAATTTTTTTAAGTTTGGACTTGAATTCACGTAATTCCCGTACGTTTCCAATCTCGATCTCTCCTGAGTCCCATTTCAGCTTAAAATCTTCTTCTGAATCGGATCCGCCCTGTTCCTGATATAAAGGATATAAATCGGCTTCAGCTCTTGGTTTGTTTTTATACAATGTGGCGGTGATCTGGTATGCAACATCTTCAAGAATATCATCCACAACCCTGGGTGGAAGTTGTTTCTCCAACAGATTTTGTTCAATTCTGGAAAACCGCATTCCGTGGACAACGTAATCCTGGTACGCTTCCCAGGCAAATGGAGCTACTGCCTTCACAAATTCCGTCATAGCATCAGAATAAACGCGAATCTCATACTGGGCGTGGCTGTCCGACCGCAGACCGATAAAATGTAAAAGGTTATGCAAATCGTTCTTCCAATACCATTCAGTATAAATATTGACTGGCAAAAGGGAACGAGCTAATTCACGTGCAATGCCTGCCTCATTCAGTTCCTGATACATGGTAAAACTTCGTTTGGAAATTTTTTTAAAATAATCCAGAACTTTCTGTTTTAGTTCCAATGGTACTTCCCCGGACCGTCCCTGTTTGTTCAAAGCGCTCTGGAACTGAATATGCTCTGGATCGGGGAAATAGAATTCATCCCGTGCTTCGGAGTAACGAAGTGAATATTCATTAATGTTCGCCGTGCGGTGACGAACCCATTGTCGCGCAACGAAGATAGGCATCTTACAATGGAATTTGAATTCCACCATTTCGAAAGGAGTGGTGTGTCGGTGCCGCATAAGGTAACGGATCAATCCACGATCCTGGGAGACTTTACTCGTTCCCTGTCCATAACTTACGCGAGCGGCCTGAACAATGGCATCGTCTCCACCCATGGAATCCACGAGCCGGACAAATCCTTTATCTAAACATTTGATTGCTTCTTCTGGCACTTGTGTCATTTTTCTAATTAGCAGTTATAATATTAAACGTTTTATCTACAGCGTCAAGGTCACCGGCAATTAGCCCCGGTTCAATCAATGTCCTTTCCTGATTGAAACTAACATGATTCCCTTTTAGGTCAATCAGCTTTCCCCCGGCTTCATTAATAATACAATTTCCGGCGCAAATGTCCCATTCGTTTTTCGGGCGCAACGAAGCGAATATATCTGCTTTACCTGCTGCAGTGAGTCCAAGTTTGTATGCGACCGAACCTATGGCTCGAAGTTCGCCGAACGTTTCATGGTAAGGATCCCAAAGTCCACGGCGAGTTTCGGAACGACTATTGAGAATTACCATTTCCCCAACATCATCTTTCGTGGTGCACTGAATTGATTCTCCATCAAGTTGGGATCCTTCACCTTGTGCAGCCGAAAACATTTCTCCGGTTACCGGGTTGTATAAAACACCAACGATGGGAGTCCCATTTTCGACTAAACCAATACTCACTACAAAGTGTGGAACGCCCTCAATGAATTCTTTGGTTCCATCCAACGGATCCACCACCCACACCCGCTCTTTGGTCAGCCTTTCCGGTGAATCTACTGTTTCTTCGGAGAGCCAACCATAATCTGGTTTTGCCGAAATTAATATTTCTTTTAATCTCGAATCAGCAGCATGGTCAGCCGTGGTGACCGGGTTATGGTAGCCTTTATCCTTGATTTCATAATCTGCTTTATAATAATTCAGGATCAACTCGCCGGCTTCAATGGCAGCTCCTTTAGCTAAAATCAAATCAGATTTCATGGGGTGAAAGTTAGGAGCAAAAGTTTTCTAGTTTTTAACTATTAAATTGACTGTTTCAACGAGAAATTGCTTTGCGCAGAAAACCGATGAATTCCGCCATATTTCCATATATCCCGTGACCAATATCCAGACATTGGTCTGACTTCAGATCATCTTCTATTATCTGCTTTCTTACAATAAAATCCTTATATCTCAGCCATTGGATCTGCGGGTGATCTTTCGAATAACCCTTTGGAGCCACTTTAAGCCTATCACCCTCCAGACTGCCGAATGTATCCGCAAATCCCTGGTTTTCCATAATCCTTTTGAATTGTTCGGGCCAACAGGTAATATAATCACGGATCGCCGCCAGCGTCACTTTATCTGGGTGCCACACACCCCCGGCAAAATAAGAATTTCCCGGTGCCACATGAACATAATATCCCGCACCCATACGCTTTCTTCCTCCAGGATTCATGCTGGCCCCAAACCATGGTTTATAAGGTGTCTTATCCTTGGCAAAACGAATATCCCGATAAATCCGGAACAAGCAGTCCTTAGGTTCGGTACCAATCATATCTGCATCAAATTCTGAAATTCGAAATAGGAGCATGGCTACAAAATCGATGAAATTCTGCTGGGCATCCTTAAACCAGCCCTTATTGGCATGATACCACTCCCGGCGATTGTTCATTTTAAGGTCCGCCAGAAAATCAAATGTGGATTGGTCAATCATTGTTTTCCAAATATTATGAGTTTTTCACGATTCTTCCGGGGTTGAACTGATATTTCTGGAAATTCTTCCCTCTCAATAATCCAACCATTTTTAAAAATGGATTTCACCTCGTCAATAGTTGTTCCCCATGGTGGACCCCCATCTGTGATTATCTTATCCAAGGGAAACCAGAGACCGATTAATTTTCCGCCTGGTTTTATAATTTTGCACATTAATCTTTCGTATTCCTGCCGCCGATTTGGGTTGATGGCACAAAAACAGGTTTGCTCAATCACATAGTCAAAAACATTGTCATAATTCGGTGTCAGGGAAAAAATATTAGACCGGAGTATCTGGACATCCGCATTTTCTTCTTCAGATTTTTCAGCCAATGCTTTTACTGCGGATGCTGCAAAATCGACTCCTGTAACTTCAAATCCTCTATGGGCAAACATGACCGCATCATGCCCAGATCCACATCCAGCGATGCACACCTTTCCGGGAATTAATTCATTAGCAATAGATTCAAAAACTGGTGTTACACCGCCCAAGTCCCATCCGGCATCATCAGCCAGGTATATATCTTCCCAAAATTGGGATCTATCTTCCTTATACATTACAATATTTTCATATCCATCCGTTTTTCCACCACCTGATCATCTTTGAGAAATACTTTATAAACATGGGAATCAGGATAAAATTGAACAGATTTTGAATATTTTCCTTCTTTGAAATGAACCGCTGCACCGCCATCTATGGCATATCCAGGCATGGATTTCCCTTTTTTTATAAATTCATGCACACTGGAACGTCGATCCACTTCTTCCTGGTAGTGGGGGCAGCACATTCCTGGAAGAAATCCCAAACATTCCATCACATTCAAATTACTGACCCAGGAATCTGTTATGCCCTGCTCAAACCAGCAAATGGCTCCAGCACTTACACCGCACAGGATTTTCCCTTTATTATATGCTTTGTAAAGGAGTTTATCCAGTTTCCATCCCCTCCACACCGCCAGCATGCTTTTGGTATTTCCTCCGCCTACATAAATCACATCTGCTTTATTAATAATGCCGTCCAGTCTTGGAGTTCGTTCAAATAGAGTGACATGGTTTGGTTCACAGTTCAGACTGGAAAAACATGTATAAAAATTGACAATATAACTTTTATCTTCTGCGCTGGCTGTAGGGAGAAAAAGAATATTTGGATTTTCTTTTCCAGTTTGACCCAGAATATATTTTTCAATTTTATTATGCTTGGGGTTGCGGCCGAAACCGCCGCCGCCTATAGCAATAATATGCCTTATGTTCATGATTTCTCAGATAAGTTTAACATGGGATATATCTGCAGCCTGAAAAAAGACGACTGTTTGATCCAATCTATCTAAAAAGAATTTAAGCAGAAAACCACGTGTTATAATTCTTGAATAAAACGGTCATATCACTGTATTTTCCAGCTAGTTAGGGACAACGAAGGATTACAAAGTTTTAATCTTTTCTGGCGATTTCGACAATTTTTTTATCACCCTGTACTGGGCCATAAATTTTCCTTCCTTCCGAATCCCTCGGAAATAAAACATCGTCATCAATCCGTTTGATTGGATACCGGATCCGTTAGGTCCGGGTATCTACATTTCTTGCCGGTAGATGTACAGTATACAGGTGTATAATATGAAGAAAGAAATCTTTATTAATGAAAGCATGGGTGAAACCCGGATTGCCATTCAGGAAGATAGTAAATTGGTGGAGGTTTACGTTGAGCAACAGGATAATCAACGTATGGTGGGTAATGTCTATAAAGGAAAAGTTGAAAACGTCCTGCCGGGAATGCAGGCCGCCTTTGTGGATATTGGCTATGAATTGAATGCTTTTCTCCCATTTTCAGAAATTGGCAACAGTGACTATATCATTGAAGAAACCAGCAATGACCGCAACCGAGGTAGCAGTAAACATAGCAGGAAGATTGAAAATATTGAAGTGGACCTGAAAACAAATCAGGAAATCTTTGTCCAGGTTATCAAAGAACCCTTTGCCGGAAAAGGCCCTCGGGTTACTACAGAAGTAGCGCTTCCAGGCCGTCTACTGGTTCTGGTACCCAATGCAAATTATATCGGTATCTCTAAAAAGATCTGGGACAAGTTTGAACGTCGGCGATTAAAAAAGATCGCCCAGCGCTTGCGCACCGATGACGCGGGTGTAATTATACGTACCGTAGCAGAAGGAAAAAGCGAGGAACATATTGAAAATGATTTTAACATTTTACTGGATAACTGGCAGAAGATAAAAAATAAGTCAGAAAGAGAAGAAGCACCCATCCTGGTTTATGAAGACTTGGAAACCGCTTCCAGTGTGGTCCGGGATCTGCTTACCCTGGATGTGGAAAAAATAATCATCGATTCCAAGCGCCTGTATCGCAAAACCCAGCGCTACCTGGAGGATGTATCCCCCAGTCTACTGGAACGGCTGGAGTTATATAAATTAAAAGCTCCTCTTTTTGAAAGTTTTGGTATCGAATCGGAAATAGAAAAACTGATGCGTTCCAAAGCCTGGCTGAAAAGTGGTGCCTACCTGATCATTGAAAAAACAGAAGCAATGGTCGTCGTTGATGTGAATAGCGGCCGATTTGTGGGTAAAAAAATGCACGAGGAGAATTCCCTTAAGATCAACATGGAGGCAGCCCGGGAGGTAGCACGGCAGTTACGCCTCCGTGATCTATCAGGATTGATCGTGATCGATTTTATTGATATGCAACTCGAGGAAAATCGCAAAAAGGTCTATCATGAATTGCGCAAGGAATTGAAGAAAGACCGGGCCAAGGTAGCAGTGGCTCCCATCACCGAGTTTGGCCTATTGGAAATGACGCGACAGCGAATCCGGGTCAGCCTGCTGGACTCCATGAGTGAAGAATGCCCCGCATGCCATGGGTCAGGACGAATTATTTCACAGGAAACGCTGGTCACTCGGCTTGATCACTGGCTGCGCCGCTATAAAAGCAAACATCGTTCCCTGCGTCTTCAACTGCAGCTTCATCCTGAAAATTCCAGATATTTGAACGGCGAGAAAAAACATATTCTACGAGGGCTAATGTGGCAGAATTTCATTCATTTAAAGATTGAGGAAAATAGCGAACTCCGTAGAGGCGAATTCAGATTTTTACGTACCAAAGATGGTACAGATGTGACCCAGGAGATGAATCTTGATAAGGAAAATGTAGCCTCTTAATTTCCGCGGCTTTTTGGAGAATGAAAATGTACGCAATTGTCAATATATCTGGAAAACAGTACAAAGCCACTGAAGGTGCCAGGCTTCGTGTACCCCGCCAATCAGGAGATTCGGGGGCAAAACTGTCTTTTGATGATATCCTTCTAATTAGTAACAGCGACAGCACTCAGGTAGGGAAACCCAATGTTTCTGGCGCGAAGGTAACGGCAACAATCCTGAACCATGGGCGGGAACGTAAAATTCTTGTCTATAAGAAAAAACGCCGCAAGGGCTATCAGCGCAAGAATGGTCATCGTCAATGGTACACAGAAGTAGAAGTTCAAAAAATTCAACTGTCTACGACAAAGAAAAAAGCAGCCCCTAAAAAGACTGCTAAACCAAAACCCGCAGCAAAAGAAAAGGAATAAATCATGGCACATAAAAAAGGTCAGGGTAGTTCCCGCAATGGTCGCGATTCAAATGCAAAATATCTCGGACTGAAAGTTGGTGACGGGCAATCTGTTCTGGCCGGAACCATTATCCTGAAACAGCGCGGTACTAAAATCCATCCCGGTGTTAATGTACGCCGCGCCAATGATGATTCCCTGTTTGCCACCGCAGACGGCATTGTCCGTTTTGGCCGCAAAGGCCGTGATCGAAAACTGGTCAGCGTAGAAACCTAAGTTTAAATGACCCCCCATATGTGGGGGTTTTTTATTTTCATAAAAAGGAGACTTTATGGCTCGTAAAAAAATAGCACTTATCGGTGGTGGCCAGATCGGCGGTAACCTGGCGCTGCTGGCCGCACAAAAAGAATTGGGCGATGTTATCATCTTCGATATCCCCAAGGCAGAAGGTATGGTTAAGGGCAAAGCTCTCGATCTGATGCAGCTACGGCCCCATGATGGCTATGATGCAGACATAAGCGGAACCTCGAACTGGGATGATGTTAAAAACGCAGATGTATTTATTATCACTGCGGGTATTCCCCGAAAGCCGGGTATGAACCGGGAAGACCTGCTGGGGATTAACCTGGGCATTATGAAGGATGTAGCTGCTAATATCAAGGAGCAGGCTCCCAATGCTTTTGTGATCGTGATTTCCAATCCCCTGGATGCCATGGTCTATGCTTTTTACAAAGTTTCTGGATTCCCAAAGAATCGAGTGGTGGGCATGGCCGGAGCCTTGGACAGCACGCGCTTTAGAACCTTTATTGCCATGGAAACTGGTTACTCGGTACAGGATGTGACCTGCATGGTTCTGGGAGGACATGGTGATACCATGGTGCCCATATCGCGCCTGGCTACTGTAGGCGGTGTACCTGTTACGGACCTGATTTCATCGGAGCAGCTGAAAAAGATTGAGGATAGAACTCGTGTTGCCGGCGGTGAAATAGTAAAGTTGTTCGGCAATGGCTCTGCCTTCTATGCGCCAGCTCAGTCTGCAATTGAAATGGCAGAAGCCTTCATACGCGATAAAAAACGGGTTATTCCCTGTGCCTCATTGTGTGAAGGTGAATTCGGGATTGAGGGCTACTTTATCGGTGTACCCAGTGTCATTGGAGCCGGCGGAGTGGAAAATATCCTGGAATTTGCCCTTACAGATGAAGAGCAATCAGAATTGAATTATACACTGGAAGCAGTGAAAAAAACAGTGGCAGAAACGGGCCTGTAGTCTGTAAGAAAATTTCTACTTAAACAATAAGTGCTAAATTGTGTTTGTTGTTTAACTTCCCAGAATCATAACTCAAGATTCATTTATTATAGTACTATGTTCCGATTTCTAATCATCATCCATTGCAGTCTGTTCTTGTTTGCACAAACTGCTGCCGATAAACAGAACACTGATATTTTTATCTATACCGAAAAATATCGTTTTGATACAGTACCGGACAACGGCACCTATACCGTGGAAATCAGGAATATGGACGGTAATGTAAATATCCAGGGTCACTTTGGGTCAGGCATGGTTGTGAAGGTAACACATCAATTGCACTGGTCCGCACTGCATAACGGCATTACCTCGAAACGGGAAAATATCATCAATGTCTTTCATAATGAAGAGGACAGCAGGATCAGCATACGCGGCCCGGACGAGGATAAATTTCCGCGCAGGGAATCGACCTTTTTTCTCAGCGTTCCTATAAATATTAATCTGGAGATCGAAACAGAAGGCGGTGATATTCGTGCTGGTGAATTGCAGGGCGATATAAAATTGATCACAGCCGGTGGCAATTTGAATGTTCAGGGTGTCAGAGGTGAAACAGTCCTGCAAAGTTCCGGCGGGGACATAAACATCCAGAATTGCCAGGGCCGCTTCCGCGTCCACACTTCTGGCGGCACTATTGAACTATTTGAGAATCAGGGACAGTATAATGTGTCCGCATTAGGTGGCGATATCCGGCTCAGTACCGTAAAAGGCGATGTAGAATTGATGACCATGGGCGGATCCATTTTTGTACACAATCTTACCGGAGAAAAATTGAATTGCCGTACATCTTCCGGCAATATCATCGCGGAAGAAATTAATGGCAATTTTTTCGGTCAAACCCAGGATGGGAACATCCAGGTTGAATCTCTAAAAGGCTTGTGCAACCTGACCACTGCCAACGGCGATATTAACACTGATTATTTGCGAGGCACCCTGGTCCTCGACGCAGCAAACGGAAATATTATCGGCGAAAATATTTTTGGGCCGATCCAGGCCTACACCTCCAGCGGCGATATTGATTTTAAAATATCCTACGACTCCGGCAGCTCCGACTACAGTATCAGCCTAGAAACCGTTTCAGGTAATATCGATGTATCTGTGCCTAAAAACCTGCCCGTCACTATCGAGGCAGAGGTTGAGGGAGGGAAAACGGCTGGAGTCATTAGTTCTGATATTCCCATTGCACTTGAAGATACGGAATCAAAAATTTTCGCTAAAGGGCAGGTAAACGAAGGCACTATCCCCTTGAATTTATTTACCGGACGGGGCCACATTACCATCAGGGAAAATTAAACGGGCAAGGATGTAGATTAATTCAGTAAAATGTAATAATTACGAATTAACCATCGCCAGTATTTTACTAACTAATTTTTCTATCCCATCCGCCGCTTCCTTGATGGATTTAGCTTCTACATAAGCTGGCGTGGTTACAATCTTATTTTCTTCATCAATCACAATATCTCCAGCGCCAGCAGATTCTGTTGCAATTCCCATAGCCTGGATATCATTGGAGATGTCCACGCTGCAACCGCCCGTCACCTTCCCGCTTCTGCCCATTTTCTGCAAAATCTTCGCAACCATAACAGGCGCAATACAAATTGCTCCCAACGGTTTCCCCCCTTCGATGATCTCCATGGTGAGCCGCTGCACATCGTTGACCACGGTACATTCTGGACCGGTCATAGCATAATCAAAAAGGTTCTTAGCCATACCTGTGCCGCCCGGAAAAATCAAGGCATCCAATTCATTACCGCTTACGGTAGCTACGTCCACGATATTTCCGCGGGCGATTCGAGCTGCCTCTACAAGAATATTCCGGGCAGGTTCTACGACCTCTCCGTTTAAATGGTTGACCACATGAAACTGATCCATATCCGGTGCCATAATCGTTACATCAGCTCCTGCTCGATCCAGCGCCAATAATGTAATTACTGATTCATGAATCTCTGCCCCGTCCTGGGCACCGCAGCCTGATAATACGACTCCTATTTTTGGCATGATTTTTCTCCTTTTTTACAGTGGATGCACAGCATTCTGAGCCTTTATAAATTACTTTTTATATTTCGTTTCAAACCAGCGAATTTGGTCCTTTTAACAGCTGACCCTTTGAATATCTCCCTGAATTTTTTCTCAGTCAGTTTTTTCCAATCTTCTTTTGTTCGATCCAGGATTTCCTGTCTGGGCTGGAATTCACTTCTGTCAGATTCCCGGGCAAATTTTTGGTTCCATGGGCAAACTTCCTGGCAAATATCACAGCCATAGATCCAGCCATGAAGGTCATTTTCTGCCTCTGGTAATTCACCGCGATGTTCAATTGTCAGATAGGAGATACATTTTCCAGCATTGATCCGGTATTCTTCTAACGCCTGAGTTGGACAGGCATCAATGCAGGCAGTGCAACTCCCGCACAGGTCTTCCACGAATGGGGCATCATATTCCAATTCCATATTCAGGATTAATTCCCCCAAAAATAGCCAGCTACCTTGGTCCCGGGAGATCAGGTTTGTATGTTTTCCAATCCAGCCCAGTCCTGCTCTTTGTGCCCAGACCTTATCCATCACTGGCGACGTATCCACACAAACTATCCCTTTAATCTCTGTTTGTGATTCCTTGATCCATTTCAGTAATTGGAATATCCGTTTTTTCAATACATCATGATAATCATCCCCCCAGGCATAAGTGGAAAGCTTGAGATTAGAATTAATATCATTCTGCCCTTTGCCAACATGGTAATTCATACCAACGGAGATAATTGATTTTGCTTCCGGGAAATATGTATGGATATTGCCCCGTTCATCCTTTCTTTTTTCCATCCATCCCATGGTGGCATGACGTCCTTGATCCAGCCAAGTTTCCAGATCGTTCTTTTCTTTTGGAGTTGGGTCGGCCCTGGCAATTCCTACTTTTTGAAAGCCGAGTTCCTGTGCTTTTTTCTTTATAGATTCAGATGAAATTTTCACAAATAGAATTTAACGGATTATATGACAATATCCCTCCAAATGGAGGGTGATAATGAAAAAAATGGTTCTATTCATGGAACCTTTTTTATTCCTACCTGTATTTATAGTAGACCCCTTAAGTTTTGTCTCCACTGGAGTTTATTATGAAAATATTATTTACATTATTATTAATACTGATTTCTTTTTCTTTTAGTCAAGAACCTATCAACTATGAAACTACATTAATTGAAAAAGGTCATTTATTTTATACAAAAGACACTAATAAACCCTACTCTGGACCAGTATTTTCTTTATATGACGATGGGAAAAAGAAAGAAGAAGGAAGTCTCAAAGATGGGAAAATGATAAGTAAGACAAAGTGGAAATGGTATAAAAATGGACAAATGTGGTCTGAAGGAAATTTCAAGAATGATATAAAAGATGGATTATGGACTTTTTGGTATGAGAATGGACAGAAGAGAAGTGAAGGAACCTATAAGAATGGGAAAGAAGATGGTTTGTATAAAGTATGGTTTCCAAATGGACAAAAGAGACAAGAAGGAACATATAAAGATAATATACCTATCTCAGAAAAACATTGGACTGAGGATGGATTAGATAATGGTGAATTTATTTTATATGATAAAAACGGAGATGTGTTGTTAAAAGGTAATCTAAATAATAATAAATTTGATGGTGAGTTTATTGAATATGGATATTTTGGAGGTCGAGATATTTATCATAAACGTAGTTTAAAAAATTATAGATATGGGAAATTAGAAGGTGAGTATATCTATTACTTTGATACTGGAGATGTGAATGTTATTGGGAATTATAAAGATGGGAAATTAGATGGTGAATGTACATACTATGATTTAGATGGGAAGATATATTGGAAAGGAAACTATAAGGATGATGTATTAGTTGAAGATACATCTTTTATCAGTTCTAAAGGACCCTTTCGATTAAACTGATGAAACCAATATCTATTAGATAAAAATTCGGTTTCAATCCCTCATCATCTCCAATTTAAAATCAACAAACCTATCTACTGTAGTTGGTTGATTTAAAATCTTTTCCCTACGAATCCGACATTTAATTATGTTCCCTATTGATGAAGGATATTTGGAAACCTGATATCCATTTTCCTTCATGTATCTATGTATTTTTGTAAATCCCCAACCTTCATTGTAGAGTTCCCATATCTTATTATTTCTTAACTTTTGTTTAGGAAAATGATAAAGATATGGTGTGGTAGAAAACTGATGACTAACTACAATAAATTTGAATGTTAAGTATGGTTTCCAACACCCTCCATTAGGAAGATTATGACTCCTGAACGATTCCAAAAGATCAGGGATGTTTTAAACAGACGTCAGCCTGATTTGACCATCATTATGGACAATGTACATAAACCCCATAATCTTGCAGCCATTATTCGCTCTTGTGATGCCGTAGGTATCGGGGATATTCACGGGATTTCCTCCAATGAACGAAAAGTGGGGACCAATCTCAAATCTGCCGCCGGATCCAACCATTGGGTTCATCTGCATATTCATAATTCTATAACGACTGTCCTTTCAAACCTGAGATCAGCTGGTTTTTTTATTTATGCGGCGAATACAAGTGAAAGAGCCAAAGACTATCGATCCATCGATTATACTGAACCGACGGCCATGATGCTTGGCGCTGAACTGGATGGTATTTCCCCTGGAACACTAAGCCAAATGGATGGTGAGATCATGATTCCTTTGGATGGAATGGTGGCTAGCCTGAACGTTTCTGTGGCAGCCGCTGTTATCCTTTTTGAAGCTCAAAGACAAAGAAAAGAAGCCGGGCTGTATCAAAAAAACAGATTAGATGATAATACCTACAATAAGCTCTTATTTGAATTTTCCTATCCTGATGTGGCTAAACACTGTCAAGAATCTGGTTTATCATATCCTGCTTTGGATAAAGAGGGATACATCATAAAATAAAGTCTACAAAACTAAAGTATTGCAATTGCAATACGAACTATACCCGTCATCACTAAATTTTATAATGTCTAAAAATAGATTCGTAAGACGGTTTCCGCTACACAGGCATACCGTTTTCTATTTTCCACCTCTACACTGACCTCATTTAGAATCTCAATACTTTTTTTCAATGGCGTTATATTTTTTAATCGTATTCGTGCTCTAACCCTGGAACCGGATTTGACCGGGAATGGGAAACGCACCTGGTTCAAGCCGTAGTTCACTACCAACCGTGCTTCCGGGTAAAAGTTCATCTTTACATTTATTGTATCAGTCAGTTTTGGCAATAAAGCCAGCGTAAGAAAGCCGTGGGCGATGGTGGTTTTAAACGGTGATTCTTTTCTGGCCCGATCCGGGTCTGTATGAATCCACTGCTGATCCCCGGTTACATCAGCAAATTGATTAATACAATCCTGGTCTATTGTTTGCCATTGGCCCACGTAAGTTTCCTGCCCCATCTGGTTTCTTAAATTTTCGTAGGTTTGTGCGGCTGCTTCATTTTGGAAGATTTGTCCCGTAATAAAGAGATTGCTGCTTTCAAAAGGGTTCAGGCCCGCAATCCAGGGATTATTCAGGGTATTGGTGATGCGGTTATTGAGTTTATTGGACCAGGATTGGAATGTAGGCTCCAGCATGGCCTTGAACTGGGCCGTATTTTCCTGAAAATCTTCCCTTTTTTCCCTAATGAATTCCAGGACATTCATTTATAATTCACTTTTTGTTCCATAGAGAGTTATATATAAAATTGTTGTTACAAAAGATCCCACAAATACCCAATAAAGTTAAATATATTATTATCCAAATATTAATCAGGATATAACTGTATCGTAAAATTGATTGGTGATATTATTCAAAATATGTAACCAGCATGGATTGTATGAAAAAATCCTTCTTCCTTCTCTATTATATTTTTCATATAGGTTTGTCCGTTTTTCATAAATTTATGAGGTTGTTCATAATCATATTTTTCCCTGGATAACATATATCCCACAGTGAAATGATTATGAATATTTTTTATGATGGAAATATTCATATCATAGTTTTCTTCTTCAAAATAGCCTTGCAGAAAAATATCAGCAGGAACATTTTTTAGAGGTCCATGATTCATATCTATCTTACCCAGGTAGTTCAGATTATTGGATTCAGAATCGATAAAAACAACACCAGTAACTGGGCCAATAACCGTCCCAAAAAACAATTCCCCCTCATCATGCAGAAAACTTACCTCATCACCCAGGTAAGAAAATTTACTGTACCCTAATCCAACTGCAGTGTTTGGTTTTATCTGCAGTGCGTATCCTAAACTTGTATTCAGTTCTATATTCGTGTTTTGATCAAAGTCTACATGACTGAACCATAGATCACCAAAAAGACCAAAATCCATATCGGCATCCATATAGCCATCAATTTCAAACTGTTCACTGCCGGCGTTAACAAAAACACCCATCCCTTTCCCAAACCGGGTGTTTGAGAGCAAACCGTTACGCTGCTTTTCCGCCTGTCCATGGGCTGAAACACTAATGAACAGAAAAAACAGAATTCTTTTCATCATTGATCTATAAATAAGATTAGGAAAAAGCGAGCAGGATCCAATCTAAGGTTTCATTCTATTATTAACACTGTTGTTGGCATAGTCTATTCAGCCATAAAACACCGATGATTGTTTTTACATCGCTAATTTTTCCATTCCAGACCATGGTTACCGCATCTTCAAGGGGCGTAGGCAATAGTTCCAGAAATTCATCCGCATCCGGATTACAGTCCGTTTTCTCCAGGTTTTCCGCCAGGTAGACACTCATGACCTCATTGGCAAAACCAATGGCTGGATGAATTTGGGACAGAAAGGTGAGTTTTCCCGCTTTATAGCCAATTTCTTCTTTCAATTCCCGGGCCGCACAGGCCAGGGGTTCTTCACCGGAATCCAGTTTCCCCGCCGGCAGTTCAATAAATTCACCCTGTGCTGCATAGCGGTACTGGCGAATCAGCCCGATCAGGCCATCAGGTAGAATGGGCAGGATTACAACAGCACCAGGGTGGTTAATCCATTCCCGGGTCGTTGTTTTGCCGTTGGGCAATTCCACTACATCCCGACGTACATCCAGGAAACGGCCCTGGAAAATGATTTCAGATGATAGTTTGGTTTCTATTAATTCAGTCATGTAATAATATAGAATAGATAATGAATTCTATTCAGGAGCGGCAGCAGGTTCTGCTATCTGGGCTTTGCTGAAAGCCAGTAATGGATAAAAAACAAATGGCAGCAGAATCATACCAACAGCAAAAATAATTTTCTTCCCGAAAAATTTTGCCAGCTGCAGGGATACCAGAATATGTCCCACAGGCAGAATCAGATATATCACCATCCACCATATGGGTTTATTCAGGATCTTGGTCAGCACAATAAGATTCAGAAATGGCACCAGCACTTTCCACCCGGCCTGGTTGGCTTTGGTAAATATCTTCCACCAGGATAGTACCATCAATAAAAATAAAACACCTGTCACTGCGGCTGCTATGATCAAGGTTGTGCCCGTTAAAAAGGCAGGCAGGGCTGTCTGTCCTTTTGAACTGGATGGTTTTCCCGCCTCTACTGGGGCAGCACTCTTGCTTTTCTTAGTGGAAGAACCTACACTTTCAACTTTAAAGGTCGCGGGAGGAGTCATATCGAACAGTACCTCACTTCCATCCGATGTTTCCAGTACCTGTTCCCCCGAATTGCCGGCCAAATCATTATAATCAATAGTAAAAGGGATTGAGCCCTCGGCATCTTTTTCGGTAAGCACATGGAGATACCGGTATTGAAGTTCTGTTTTGGTCAGCTGTGATATTTCATTGCCATTGAGGGTCACATTTATTGTAAACAAAGTCTCACTGGCCATAAAATCCAGAAAAATGGAATCTCCTTTCACAGCCAGGGTCTGATCGTAAGAGTTTTTGGAATAAAGTCTAATATTATCCAACTCTGGCGCTGTACCATCATAAGCAACTTTGCTCTCATCGGTAGTGGCAGTAACTACCGTCCCCGGATTCTGGGCATAATCCTTAAAATCAATACTGAAGGTGACCAATCCATCATCACCATCTTCAAAAACATTTTCTACTTTCCAGGAATTTCCCTCACCAGTAGTTGGAAATTCGTCTCCATTGATCTCAACTACGGGCATGTCGATCCCTTCGCTGGCAGTGATGGTCAGGGTCAGCATATCATCAGGCTTGGCCAGGCTATTATTCTGTACATTGGTAGAAGTAACCGTGACCTCGTTTAATACCGGAATGGTTTCATCAATAGTCAATACACTGTCGCTGACAGTCCCCACTGCGCTGTTGCCGGCCCGATCCCAGATTTCAGCGATAAACTGAGCAGTCCCGCCTTCACTGTAACCATCCAGGGAAACAAAATCCTGACGGGGAATCAGTATTTCCTTTAAATCATTCATATCTCCTCCCTCGATTGGAGAAGGCTGTCCCAGGTCTTTAAAATTGTCGCCGCCATCAAAGCTGACTCGGATCTGAACACGGCCGCCTTTCAGGGTTTCATCCTCAGCAATGGGGACATCTATTTTTACAGAAGTGGAAAGGCTGTTCCAATAGATCATGGATTCTTGTGCGCCAAGAAAGGAAAGCAAAATCAGTGTTACTGTGGTCAGACGTTTCATAAAACTATTCCCAATCAGCAAGCAATTTTTTTGCAAGTTCTTTTTGTTCCGCATTCTCTACAAGTTCTTCCGGTAATAATGGCGCTGCAACCAGTTCCTGCAGCAAATTTTGGGCTCTTTTATCCAGTCCGTCTTTTTTCAGTGCTCGAGCCAGATATACAATCTGATTGGGGGTGCTCCTGCCTGTTTCAAAAGCCTTGTTCAGGTATTTTACTGCTTCATCATTGCTGGGCCAGGAAAGGAAAAATGGAATACGGGGTGACTTGAAATGAACAGCTCCCAGCATAAAGTACCCTCCACCATTTTGGTAATTTGGATCCAGCTCTATAATCTTTAATGATTGTGTACGCATGATATCAGCAACCCCTTCTCTGGCAGCAGTAATAATACCATAGACTTCTGCCCAGCTCCCCAGGTTCACCAAATACCAATATCGCAGTGCCCCGGAATCCGGGTATTTATTGATCAGTTTTTCTGCAAGGGCTTTGCCTTTGTTGAAGGTTGCTTTTTGACTGTTTTCATCCTTAAGAACAAATTTGCCTTTGAAATAATAAGAATGTAATAAATAGATCCCTGCATCCAATTCGTTTTCTGGAGATTTTACTGCTCTTTCGAAATGGTCTATAGCCTCACCAATGGGTCCGCTTTGCGCAGTAGCGCCAGCACATCCCTCCGCCCGTTTATTATAAGCAGTGATTCCCAGTTCCATGTCAGATTGGGCCAGAAGGAAAGAAAACAATAATAAAAATATATTTGTGGACCTGATCATGATCATTTCCTGCTCTTAAAAATATTCAATGTAGGTAATCTTAAGCTCCCGCTTGAAATAGTCCACTTTATCCTCATCGAAAAGCAGGTTATTAAAATCCAGTTCCAGGTGGAAATGGTCCACAAATGTCCAGCGAATGGCAGTATTGAGGTACCCACCGGTGCTGATCGACATTGTTTTCGCCGTCATATCATTCTCATTCAGGGCAGCGTTGTATTCCATAAGCAGTGAAAATTCCGGGTTCAGTTCCAGGTCGAGCCCAAAAAACAAATTTGGATCCTTATCACCATCCGTGGTTTCAATAAAACTATAATTGATACCGCCGTGCAGGCCCGCGTTCCCCAGCGGGGTTTGCCAATTCTTGGAAGCGGCCAGGTAAGCGCCATAGGCCTTGGTATCATAGCGCAGCAGGGTATCTGCTTCATTGAAGTTTCCATAACCCTGCGTGTTGATCCCCAGGGCAATTCCCGGCATAGATGACTTTTCATCGATCAGTAGATATTTAAGGCTGGCTTCCGGCCGCGGGTACCAGCGCAGGCTGTCATCTCCAATCAGGTTTGGAGAACCAAAGGAAAGTCCAAACTGGAAACGATCTGTCAGACCAACCTGCAGGCTGGTAATCATTCCTCCTGCATCCTGGATACGCATATCCAGGGCATAGCTGCCTCGCACCAGGGTTCCCGCTGTTGGTATCGTGATCAGATCGGTAGGTGGGGGGTAATCCTGGCCCAGGGCTACTGACGCACAAATAATAAATAGACTGTACTGAAGTGTTTTCATTATAATCCGCTCCGGGTTGGTTTGGGATAAATTACATCGCCTAACCTTGAGGTCAAAGATTTGACCCGGGTGATGGGAATGGTCAATAATTCACCTTCACCCTTTAGCAGAAACCGAATGCCGTTCTCATTTAAACTCACAAAATCAACCATCAGCCGGTCGCCATTGTTCAGGATAAGTTCATCCCAGAATGTTTTGGGTATAATGCCTCCGCTATGGGGCACAATGATGCGCTTTTCATAAATTTCCTTAGCAATAATGTCCGCCTCATTTAAGACGTTGCCCGTTCGTGGTGGCGGCGTCCGATATAATTTGTCTGCCGGGGCCTGGCTTAATGCCATGTGGGAAACCAGAGCCCCATCATGGTCATACTCCCAAATCTGGACTATTGATGCCATCACGTCGAACTGGTATTTGAAACGTCGGGTAATTCTACCGGAAGGCAGATTTCGCCAGCGTTCTTCTGCCAGGTTGCCTAAATAATCATAATCCAGCTCAATCTGGCCATACTCTTGTCCATCGATGGTCTCAAAAACAACCCTGGATACATGGCGGCCGTCCTCCATGGTAAAACGGCTCCGCTGATCCGTGAAGGACAGCGGTTCCGATACGGGAAATTGCCAGCGGCGGAATTCTTTGCCCCAGGGTTCCTGATCGCCAATGACTATCAGGCGCTGGTATTTACCCTGGTCATCATATTCCCCCCGCTCCACCAGTTTTCCCTCCTTATTGTAACGCAGCATTTCACGCTTGATCAAGGTCCCGTTGGCGGCATAGCGTTCAATCTTAACCGGCAGATTATTTTCATTGTAACTCACTGCCAGATGGGTCAGACCACGACGATCCGTGGACAGCATGGACAAGTTGGACATAAAATTTCTGTCGTCCTTGAAATAGCGGACATATGCTACATCCAGCTGGGCGACAGAAATCTGCAGTATCAGCAGCAGCACACCAAAGCGAATTTTTCTATTCATTTAATCATCAGGTTTAAGATCCTCATCAAGAGAATTGGATAATTTAAAGCGGTAAACTGCACCATCGCCCCGATCACATACGTAGACCACACCGCGTTTATCTACGGTGACCGCTGCAGGTCGATTCATTATTGATTCCTCGATATTGCTGTTGGATTCATAACCTGCTTCCTTAAAATATTTTCCATTTGCATCAAATACAATTACATCAGAATCTGCACCATCCACAACATAAACGTTTTTATTTTCATCCACAGCCACATCCAATGCGGATCCGTACAGCGAAGCATTCATGATATCACTTGCACCAGGCTGAAAGCCGGAAGAATAAACTGCAAAATCACCAGATAAATTGGGGATAATCATATGAACAGGGAAATAATCACCTGCTTGAGTGTAATACAAATTTCCCTGATAATCCACTTCGATACTTAACGGTTCATTCACGGTTCCAGCACCAGTACCATAACCTTTAATAGTTGCTCCAAATACACCCGTGAAAGCCCACACCAGTTCCCCCGTTTGCAGTTCCAGGAGCCGGGATCTCTGGAAATTGACCTGCACCAGCCGGAACTGATTATTGGTTCCGCCATAGCTGTCGGACACAAAGATCATATTCCCCTGACCAGCCGGTGAGGTGATACCGGTGAATTGACTGGAATCAGGCTTGTAATAAGGATCCAAGTACTGGTTTTTTTCCATGCTTCCATCATAGAATAAATAGGGATTTATAAGGGAATCAATCACAGACTGATCAGAGGTAAATGTGGTGTTCATCAGTTCCCATTCATCATTATTGAGCAGAGACAACCAGCTTTCTGTTCCCGCAGTTTCATCCTGCAAGGCGCCCGTTTGAATGTGCCTGAAAGATCCGGTACTGGATACCTGTGCAATGCCCGCGGTATTCCAGTATTGATTCCATATAAACACCCTTTGTGAGCCATCAATAAAGAATACATTCATTTTCTGATCCACATCCATATCAATCGGAGAAATGGCCATTCCATTTCGATCTTCCAGGTTCCTGAGAGCGAAAAATCCATCTGGCTGACCCCCATCCTGATCCAGGACCAGGATAGAATGAGCAGCGGAATCAGCAATAAAAATACGACCATCCTGGGCGATGGATATTTCTGTGGGGTCGCCAATACCATAATCATCTCCCCAAACAGGGCTCAACTGCAGATAGGTGGTATCTCCAGCGCTAAATTCCAATTCGGATTCATTTTCTAAATCCTCCGGGATAGAAAATTTCTGCAGGCAGGCAGATATCAATAAACCAGAAATCAAGATCAAATGGAAATTTTTATTCATCATTAAAAAGAAAACCCGATACTGAATCGTTTAGGATCCGACAAATGCTGAAAATTGGCATAGCCATAATCAGCCCGAAGTTTCAAGGGCCCCACAGGAATAATAAAACCGGCACCAAAGGTGAAATCCTCCTCATTTTTATTAAACTTATACCCAGCTCTTAAAAACAGTGTCCTGAGGAACGAATATTCAATACCAGTAACGATATATTCTGCATTGTCAACCGGGTGATTAAGCTGCAGGGAAAGTATCAGGTGCTGTTTATCTGTTTTGACAGGATCTATCGCTCCTCCCACACGAAAGATGGTTGGCGGTGAAAACTGTTCAAAATGTGTTGTATCTATGATTTCCTGCCCTGAGTTCATATCCAGGATTCGTTTCTCATAGGAGCCGCTTGGTGCGATCTGACTGCCAAAATGAGATAATGACGCACAAAACCGCAGGGACTTATACCCCGTCCAATAGAAAGTACCCATATCCATTAGAACAGCATCCATTCCATATCCAGCCAGGTTTTCCGCGACATGCTTCAGAGTAATGCCAAAACTGAACCGATTGGTCATTTTTGCACCATAGGTCAGGGCGATGAACCTATCCTGGAACGTAAAATAATTACCCGTGCCCCGGGGATGATATTCTGTGGTCTCTTCCATAGGCTGCATGTGCAGGATCCCGCCGCTGACCCCGATATAATTCCTGCCAAAAGCATGACGGGTAATACTGAAATAATCGTAATTGATCTCTGCGGGCCATTGGATCTGCGATATGGATATTTCTGTCTGATCCAATTGGGCAATAACAGCCGGATTATAATAAATGCTTCCTGCGTCCTGATTCAGTGCCACCACCGATTCCCCCATGCCAACAGCACGGGCACTCACCCCAATATTCAGGAAGGAAAAGACCGAGGTTCCTGCTCGCTGGCCGCCCAGGATAGGGAACAAACTCTGGCTCCAGCCAATAGGCAGAAGTAAAAAGTACAATATAAATTTTTGCATATTCCTTGACATTAAAATATTAGCTGCAGGCCCAGTTCCATTGCTCTTGGTTTACGGTATCTTGATGGATCCAGGTTTGGGTCTGGACTGTTGGCCAGATAGTAACCAATGATTTCACCTTCATCATAGCCTCGTCCTGTGAAGGGATTTATCCTGCGCGAGATTCTTTCATCAAGCAGGTTTTCTACTTCCATGTATACCTTGATTCGAAATTTGTTCCGTTTGATTATTTTATAGAATTTTAGATCAATATTTCGGGACGGCACCTCGCTGAAATAAGCATACGGACGGTCATCTTCCCGGGGACCATTATAGTATTCCCGTCCATTCACCACCAGGATCTCATCAATGATCGAGCGCGTGTAGCGACGTCCGGATTCATAGTCAAGCCGGATAGAGAGCCCCCAGTTGCGGGGATGGCTGTAGGATAAATTGGTAAAAAAATGAATAGGCCGATCCCAACTCATATAATTTTCTCCCAGTGGTTTTTCAGACAATTGGCCGGCCTGTACCAGTAGATTATCCAGGGGAGATGAGCTTTTTCCGGTCACGATACTGTAATTGAAATTCACATCGGCATACCAATTCTTAAACAGGCGGCTTTTCAGGATAGCCTCCACACCCCGAGCCCGGGCGTAGTCCGCATTAAAATACATGTTGAAAGAAAGGTGAGCGTATTTAGGATTGGATGGACGAATGGTCTGGGACGTTTCATAGTCGAACATATCTTTCCAGTAAGCCTTCAATTCCAGGATTTGATCTTCACTGAAGCGGTGTTTGATTCCGATCTCATACTGCACAGTGGTTTTCGGGTTCAGGTTCGGATTGCCAAAGACCTGATAGGTGGACTGGGCCTTAGAGTTGATTTTTGCATAGACATATTGAAATGTGGGCAGCTGTGAAAAATGACCGTAGTAGAAATAAAGGACATCGTTATCCGTCACCGGGTGGGAAATACCAAACCGGGGGCTCAGCCGTGCCTTCATGCGATAGGGTCCTCCAATCCATGGAAAAGAAAAAGTTTCTTTTGTAAACAGGGCACGGGCCTCATCCGTGATGATAATATTGCTGGTATCATCAATGGCCTCTTCCACATAGCGCCCCGGAATCCAGTAATCGGTGCGGACTCCCAGGTTCAGAGTCATGCCTTCGAATGCGATCCTGTCCTGAATGTAAAAGGCGCCAAAATAAGTCCTGGCATTATAACTGTCATAGTTGGCACCAAAAGCAGATGACCCGCTCCAGGGTTCATCAATGTCCAGGACCTGCAGATCCGTGGTGGTGTGTTCAAATCCTGTCTTGATCTTATGCCGCGATTCGGTATGATAGGTCCAGTCCAGATCTAGGCGGGCATTGTCGCTGACCAGATCATACCATTCCGGTGCAAATCCCGTATCATAAAATTCATCGCCGTAGGTTATATATATATTCCCATCCTTGCTAGTCCCATCCAGGCTGTAGTTTATGGGTTCCAGATCCAGCCGCTCCTGGTATTTATTCCACATCAGGTCCTGGACTGCACTGTGCTCCATGGTCACGAATTTGCCGATGGTAAGTTCATAGAAAGACCTTGTGGATAATGTATGGGTCCAATTGAGGTTCAAAAGCCGGGTATCCCGCGTAACCGTGTTATAGTTATCCAATATCTGCATGTAAGCATAGGGGAAATAGGTTGAGGCAAAAGCACGGGGCATATAGTAGCCCTGGTTGATATTCATGGACATGTCATAGGACAGGGTCAGTTTTTTCTGGGCTGATAGTTCCCAGGCCAGCTTATACAGGCCATGCCAGTCATTGTTTTCCCGCGGCACCAGGGATCGCATCATTTCATCCGCCGATGTTTCCGAAAGTAGTCCAGATGACCAGAAGCGGTGGGGATACAGTTTTGAGGCTACGGGTAAATTGCCGTCATAGACCTTACTGTATCCATTCAAGAAGAATGAAAAACGACCCGGCAGATCCAGACCCAACCAGGCGGGGAGTGTTTGCAAAAAAGGGTCGGGACCGCCAAAGTTGAATTCAATGCGGTCCGTATTAAACTGATCGTCAAACAGTCGATCGCTGGCATACTTTAACGATCCTTCATACTGTTCCCGGCCCTCCTTCAATTTTATATTGACCACACCGGACATGGCCTGGCCGTACTCCGCATTGTACCCGCCGGTTACTATTTCCAGCTCCTCAATGGCGTCAGCATTGACAAACAGGTTTCCGGAATACCCGGTAAGCGGGTCTTTCACCGAAAAACCATCCACGATAAACAGGCTTTCATCAATACGTCCGCCGCGGATATGAATCTCGTTATCCTGGGTGGTAACACCGATCTGTTCGGATAAGATGTCTTCTACGCTGGAGACAACCTTGTTCTCGATATCTTCCTTACGCACCCGGGACAGGGATGCAGTCTCATCCACATCAAAAAGGGGTTTCTTCCCCATAACAACCACATCTTCACCAAAACTAAGTACAGTTTCCTCCAGGGTGAAATCAAGTGTTAATATTTCTTCCGGCTCGATCTTGACTCCCGTTTTCAGGATCACCTTATAGCCGATCATGGAAACTTCCACATCATAGCTGCCGGGATTTATTTTGTCAATCCGATAGTGCCCCTCCAGGTCGGATGCTGCACCGTAATAGGTTCCTTTGACCATCACATTGACACCAGGCAGGCCGGCACCGTTGATATCTATGATCTTTCCTGTGATCCCTTCTGCGCCCTGGGCAGCAAGAAGCAACGGAAGCAAGAATATCAGAGAAACCCTCATTCGATGAATTCCTCCGTAAATAAATACTGAAACAATTTTATAGAAGATCCATTGCCATTTAGTTTAGGGCGGTATCCATCATGGAGAGGCAAAGTCAGGATCACCACCTTGCCGGATAATTCCGTAGGCGAGACCCGATATCGCCCGATAGAGCATACAGTAGGGTTCCCCTGCCAGCTATCTCCGCTTTCCGGGTCTGCCATGTGATAGATTCCCCGTATCTCGGCGAACTCAGATTCATCCGGCCAAAAGCCTTTTACCCGGACAGCAATTAAATGAGATACGGACAGGTTTAGTGTGGTATCAAAATCACATATGACTTTCTTGCCAGGGCGTAAACGCCCGTTAGGATTCAGTGTCAATATAGAATCAAGGGGAAACCAGGTAAAAGTGGTGTCCTCAAAATCAATGGGATTAATAAACAGGTTTCCCCCGCCCATAACAAAGTTCAACAGGCTGGCTTCTGCGGCATTATAGGTGTCATTAGCGGCAGCTGTATTATTGTAGGCCGCAAACCAGACCACGTGCTTGAAATAATTGAGATTGGCTGTTATATCCGCAGATGAGTACGGCAGTTCATCCCCAATCTCCCAGGTGGAATAACCATTTTCACCAGTTATGGTATCCATCAGGCTGGTATACCAATTAAGAGTATTATTCTGACTATCCAGGGGATAATCATCTACAATCAGTACATCACCAATAACAGGTTTTACAACCCACACCTGGGCCTCATTCACTACCGCTGTATCGGGAAACTGGGCAATGGAACTCATGGCACCTGCAATATCCTGACACCGCAGGTAAAATTTATGCTGCCCCGGCAATAATCCAGTGAGGGTCAAGCTGGATTGATTGCCATTCAAGCGAATCCAGCAGGTGCTGCAGGTATCATCCAGGGCATAAAATATATCTGTAATAGTTTCATTGCCGTCCTGATCATAGATATCCCAGTTGTAAGTGCGTGTGGGAAAGGTATAGCTGGTGTCACCACCAATATCTACGATCTGCGGATTGGAAAGATACCGAAAAGAAATAGTTGGTTCAGAATTGCGAATTGGCAGTACAATTTTCGAGGGTGTATTATCTATATTTCCATCATCATCTTCTGCTTTAACTTCAAAACTAAATACATCCAGTTCAGAGCGAATCGGGACATAAAAGGTTCCACTTTCCAGATCTGTATAAGTCCAGGAAGAATCCGAACTCCACTTATAATAATAACCAAGCACCTGCCCGTCAGTATCTTCTCCCCACCAATGGAGAACCTGCCTGCTGGTAGTAATGGTTGTGAAAGCCTGGTCAAGGGTATCCCAGACCATGCCCGGATCAGGTGTTTCACCAATGGTATAGATCACACTGCCGCTGGAGTCCACACTGGCGTAGATGGTATCCGTGGCCGCCAAAGATAAATAGGTTTCCGGTGCCGCCGCCGGTATCATTACTGAGGGGTCATCGTACTCCCAGCGACTGCAGGTCCAGCCGGCAAGGATAAAAATGAATAGAATGTATTTTTTCAAGGGTAGAAAATAAAAAGGGCAAAGTGTTCACTTTGCCCTTTTTTCACGTTATATAAACGTTTATTTCACCAGCAGCATTTTATTGTCAGCAATAAAACTTCCCGCCTTTATCCGGTAGATGTAGACACCGGAAGGAACGGACTGGCCATTGTTATCTCTGCCGTCCCAGTTCACTGCATGGAAACCGGGAGTATAGCTTTGGCCGTTGACGAGGGTCCGCACCTGGCGCCCCAAGGCATCATAGATTATCAGTTTGACCATTTCTTGTCCGCCCAGTTCAAAATGAATATGCGTTTCTGGATTGAAAGGGTTGGGGAAATTATCAAGAAGCCTATAGACATAGGGATTCAGATTGATATCATCATTGATGCCCATGGTCTGTCCAAGATCAGCCAGGTCACGTATTTGCACCTTATATGTACCAAAACTGTAGTTGAAGATGCCCATGACATATTCCAGCTCCTGACCTTCTGCAAGAGCGCTCATAAAATTATCCGCAGCCATGGTAGCCATATCATCATCAATGAGTGTAATCCCTCCGGAAGCATCTGTAATAGACCAGTCAAAGGAATTCAATGCTGAAACTGTAACACCTTCAAGTTTTACAACTACACCTTCGTAGGATTCAACTTCTTCACCATCCTGAGCCAAATCACCAGCAGAAACAAGAGCAGGAGCCGGTTCATCATTCCCAGAACTGAGGACTGTTACAGTTGAATTGATCAAACGTGTATTGCCATCGAATTGGAAGTGCCAATCTGCATCAAAGTCATCAATGGTACCGGTGACTTCCACCTCATCGCCTCTGGTCAGGGTAACTAGTTCCGGGGTATCAAACACTAGTCCATTCCACTGGCCTGTTCCATCCTGAAAAGCGTAAGAACTGTATCCGCTGGAATACTGTGCAGTATCCGCAGTAACTATACCACTTAGGGTGACACCACATCCATGGTAGCGGGTAATGCCGGAAGGCCAGGGGGTTTCCTGAACATGGGCAATGGTTAAATCATCTGTTACCACAAAGCCCAGCTGGTCATATTCTATATCATAGGGGAACATACTGGTCTTCGGCTCCGCCTGATCCACACCATCATCTGTTGCTGTAATATAATAATTGACCTCATTATTACTGGCTACTGGTATGATACCTGTCCAGGTAGAATCTCCCGTGGAAGACATGGTAACTGTTTGATAAGCACCTCCATCAACAGAGTAATGAATCTCGGCACTGGCAATATCAGAATTATCCATAATTACGCAGGATACGGAAACTTCTGTATCTGCGGAAGTTGGTGCGCAGGGCTCCCTGCCAATCCCTGATATAGATGGCGGACCAGCACCAAATACTATATCTTCCACATAAAGAGGACAGAGTTTGTATGCCGTGGAATCAGCATTACTCCCATAGTGATGATACAGCCAGCCTTCAATGGATTGTACCAAAGATCCAACCGGAGGCGGACCAATTGCATCAAAGTGGACCTGAATGCTGTCAGAATCATCGTCCACCAGCACTGAACCAGTACCATCATCCAAGGCAAATATTTCATATTGCAATTCATTATTTGTTACAACTGCATCTTCAACACTCACCATAACATTACCCCACTGCTCTGCTTCAGTCGGCCATCGCAGGTCACCTGTATTCACAATATCAACTGCAGGCAAGGGCTGTTCAAAATCAAGAATATTGATTGGTTCCGTAATAAACAACTCCGTCATATTTGCGGGGCCCGTACTGTATTCAGATATATAGCCTGTTGCCTGGATCAAGTCGCCTTCGAACAGCGATGGAAAAGCGGAACTGTCCGGATCATAAGACAGAATAGCACTCCACGGGCCTCCATTAACATCTGCAAATATGAATTTCACACCATCACCGGCATAACTTAAGCCTGTTGGCATAGTTATGATGCCTTCTATGGTTACTGTTTCTTCCGACATATAGGAAGCATCTGATGTTTCATCTGTGCCTGCCTTGATTAGATCGCTATACAACACCTGCTGGACGCGTTGTATTCGTACCGGGTCACCCTCTGCTTCCACCACGTCCCGAGCCAGCCTGGGTTCAAGTTTTGTATTACTGTATGTATAAGTCATAACGCCGGCAACTCCAGCCAACACTTGCCCACTTTCTGGGAAATAATAATAATCCCAGATGTCATCTACGTGAACAGAATTTGTTCCATCTGTAACGGACCATTCACCGTTGCCAAGGTCCGCATTATCAACAGTAACATTGTCTACTTTTACCAAACAACCCTCGTAAGCTTCTGCGTCTGTTCCTCCAGTCATAATCTGGCCGGGCGTAACAACCGCAGGGCTGATCAAATTGACAGCCGGCCCATGAACAATAACTTCCGTTACATCCAGAATTTCTGTTAAGTTATAATATTCATCAACTGTCCCGGTAACAGTTACGCTATCCCCTTCTGCTACTGAATGGACTGTTCCTGATGATGATGTGAAATCAAAGGTGTCCCAGCCATCATATTCAAAACAGACAACCCCATTCCAGGGGCCTTCCGCATCCTGAACATAAAGATATCGATTACTGCTGCTCCCCCAGAATTCAGCGGTAACAATACCGCTGATGGTGACCGTTTGTCCATTCAGAGGCGAATCCCCTGATGAATCTGTTGTATATTGAATATCATAAATTGCAGTAATCTCACCACCTGTTGAATTCACCAAATAAGAAGATTCAGCGGATGTGGTAGTGCCGTCTTCATTATCAACAGCTGTGATTGAAAATGTAACCGTTGTACCAGCCGCCTGCGCCGGTATTGTCCCGGTATATGTATCACCCGTTGTATTGGCCATGGTAACATCAGTGTCAGTTGATCCTGTGTTATAGGTCAAGGTTGCACTGGCAATGGTTCCATCATCCGAGATAGCTGCTGATACTGTTACATCATCTGCTTCCGTTGGAGATGAAGGTTGGATAGCAATACTGCTAATGCTAGGCAGAATTGTAATAGAATGCGGATGAGAGCCTAGATAGTCCCAGGTATCTTGATCTAATACTACCCATTCAGAATTACTTTCATCGGTTCCTGCGGAACTGGCCCAGTCACCGCCATTACCTTCCGTAACACTTGCTTTCCTAACCAGGGTATGATTCATGGTAGCTTCTGATACTCCTGCTACGTCCCAGCCGGAGCCTGGGTCGTTACTTTCCACACCTATTGCATCAATAATTGTACCATTACTTAGTAAAGCAATACCATCATCACCATTGTGGTGGACTGGACTTTCATATGCAAGTGCAAGATCGGTTTCGGCAAGAATTGTTGCATCTGCCTCATCCGCAGCAATCACATAAACATCACCAGATGCTAAGGTACCAGAGAGAGTAACATCCCTTTCTCCACCATCTCCCCAAGCCGTTCCGTTATTTGTTCCCTGGACAGAATAGGATGAAAGATCTACATCGGATCCTGTCCCATTATAAATTTCTACATATTTATTACTGCTGGTTCCCTCCGCATATTCACTAAAAAATAGCTCTGTTACATCATCAGGTGTTTCCAAGGCACCTTCATCGATCCACTGGGCAATCAAGTTAACATCATCACTACTTAAATCTGGATTATTTCCCCCCGGCATTGTTCCATCACTTACTTTTTGCCAAAGCAGGCTGTTGGCGTGGTCACCGGCTACCACTACACCACCGGGAGTATTACCACCTGCCATAACACCTGCATATGATGTCAAATTAAGTCCGGAAGTGTGGCCATAAACATGGCAGCTGGTGCAATTCGCGGTGAATATCGTCTGCACCTGGGAAGTATAATCCACTTGTCCCCAAACGATTCCAATTGTTAGTAATAACCATATCATTTTCTTCATGGTATTGCTCCTTATCTTATTTAATAATTAAAAATTTACCTTCTTTGATTGTACCAGTATCTTTGTCCTCAACAGTAAACAGGTAAAGGCCAGATGCGGTAGCCTGGTCGTGCATGGTAATCAGATCCCAGGCATGTTCGCCGCCGGACATGATCGGATTCTTTCTTTCATCAACATTGGCTATATCTCCACCCATATACAGTTCATCATGCTGGATCACTTCCACCAGGTCTCCCGCCAGGGAGAATATCCTGATCTCTGCCTTCGCCGGCAGGCCCCTGAACCATATCATTTTATTGCGGCTGCCATAACCATCCCACAGGGCCTGCCCTTTGTAGGGGTTGGGATAGACCGTGGGCTGCCAATCGTCATTGACGGCATCAGGTTCACCGGAGTAAACATAAATGCGGTTGGCATATATGGAACTTTCCAGGCTTTCCAGATTGGTATCAGGATCACCCTGATCATAGGCTGTGACTGTGTAGTAATTTAACCATCCGTCCTTGATACCTTCATTAATAAATTTATACTGATAAAATAAACCGTTTATTTCCAGGCTATCCGGTTCGCCAAATTCATTGGTGATGCGGATGGCAGAAAAACCGGTGTTGTAGCCGATACTATTTTTTATATCATTTTCCGACAGCAGGGTAAATTCCCCCAGGGCTTCATTGGCAGTTTTTCGCGCACCATATACTCTATATCCTTCAAAATCCGCGACTTGGCTGATAGGATCCAGAAATGCTTCCGCATTATCCTGCCAGTACAGCGTAACTCTATTGGATTCCACCATGATCTCCATATTTGGCGATGGAGGTGGTGCCGGCAGAATATAGCGATCAATGATTTGATTATTATTCGCGTCCTCTCCTTCATCTAAAACATTGTTGCGGTTTTTATCTTCGCCGTCATAGGCTTTCTGAGCCCAGTCATAATTCACATAAAGATTTTTCCGCTGGGCGGGGGAATCAGCGCTTGCTCCAGGGGTCCATCGGGCACAGACAACTGTGAAAGCTACAGAACAGGAGTCGCCTGGAGCCAGGCTCCAACTAGCTGAATCAGCCGTTGACGGGCTGGATCCCAGGGGTCCTGCTGAAACCAGAAAAATCCAACTATTCTCTGCAGCGGGATATCCTTCAGCAGTGTATTCCGGGCCGCTGCCCTGGGGTACACGGGAAGACATTTTATCATAGCGTGCGTTATCATCGATTGGCATACTGTATGCAGGATAGTCACTGTTATTGGAGTTGGTCCAGACCCACTGGTGATAATTGGTATGAAGATAGTCCATGGGAACATTCGCTCCCAGGATTGAGATTCCCACATAAGATTCTGCCCAGCCATCATCTCCATCAACATCATACTGGTAGCCAATGCCCCGTTCAAATCCGGCCTCATCCACAGACCGATCAAACCCGTCCAGGTTATCATACCAGGTAAACCCACCGCCGGGGGTATAGTAGTCCGTATAATTGAAATTCGCCACAGAAGCATCCGACCAGACCCCGGCGTAAATATCTGCAATGGTGTCCATTGACATATTTTTAAAGGTGTAATTCAGGATAACAAAGGCATCCGCATAGGAATAATTCCAGGCATAAGCTTCCAGGTGGATATTTAACCCCAGAGGATTGTGATTTGAAACTCCCAGTCCATCGGATGGGATGGTCCCATAATCCTTAAAATCTGCGATCATATCCTGATGCGATACAGCATAAGGTGAATAGTACTGAGCCATGGAATCCTGGGTTGTGGAGGCAATGGATGACTGCATGGTGATGGGTGTATCAGCAAAAAGCTCAAACCCCTCGTCTCCAGCCTCAAATACACCATCAACGATAGCGGTGGAAACCCGTCGCTGGC
>Ga0209752_1000155_pt1 | contig 32875 bp, 26 predicted proteins | sample METZYME_3_250m_FD_187548 | JGI IMG/M metagenome (GOLD analysis project Ga0209752, IMG submission 187548) | Marine microbial communities from oxygen minimum zone in mesopelagic equatorial Pacific - METZYME_3_250m (SPAdes) (version 2) | ecosystem: Environmental > Aquatic > Marine > Oceanic...
GCAACCGGTACGTCAGAATCGACCAACGCTTGTATTACCCGATACTCGCGATCCACCGCATGCGCGGATGGCAGTAACACGCCGGGTGGTTTTTGGCGAAGCACATAATCACCGCTTGTGGCCTTGATAAGAAAAGTCGGGTTTGACTGCCCACCTGGGAATTTCTCGGCCGAATGCAACCCCTCGAAACCTTTGATCCGCGGGGTCAGATAGGAACCGAGGCGATCGAGGTCGAGACTAAGAGGAGGATCAGTTTGGTGCATACGGCTGTTTGGTGAGGGCTCCTTTGTTTTTGGTGGTGAAGCCCTCGACGGGTTGAACAAGCAACGTCAGGGGTTACCAAATTCGGGAATGACATCGCGTACGAAGAGTTCCATCGAGCGTTTTTGTTCTTTTAACCCTAGACCAAGGCTGGCGTAATAAGTGAAGTGATCTACGCCAAGTTCATCGTAGAGCTTGAGCTTTGCAATGACTTCCTTCGGGGTGCCGAACATCAGATTCTCATGCAGCATTTGTGGGTTGTATTCATCCCGGTTTTCGATTGTGGCCAGATCGATCATCGCGGGAAATCCATTGTTTACGCCCCCCATGTTCTTAAAAAGATTTTCAAACTGGCCGAGTTGACGCATTGCGGCTTCCACCGGAACCATCCAGTCTTCTTCGCGATCGTATACGCAAGTGTGGCGCATGGCAGCGAAGATTGGTCTTTCCTGACCTGGATTGTCTTCGAGTGCGCTCTGGAGACGACCAAGATACGTCTCGACCTCGGACATTGGCCGGGTCAGTGGCCAGGAAAGGATGTTGCACTGATTTTTGACCGCATAGTCATAGGTGATGGGCGCACGTGCCGCGACCCAGATCGGCGGGTGTGGTTGTTGAATGGGTTTGGGAACAGAGGTGGCCAGGGGAAACTTCCAATATTCTCCTTCGTGTGCATAGTCACCCTGCCAAAGCGCTTTGACCACAGGCAGCATTTCCTGCATGTACTTCCAACCCTCGTTTTGTGGGAGTCCCGGAAACATGCGATCAAACTCTCTCTGATAGGCGCCGGAGCCAATCCCGAATTCGAGCCGGCCTCCGCTATAGAGGTCGAGCAAAGCCGCTTCACCCGCGAGGTTAATCGGGTGCCAGTAGGGCGCCACCACGACAGCGGTACCGAGGCGAATCCGACGGGTGTGCGCCGCCCACCAGGTCAGAATCTGGAAGGGATTGGGAGCGATGGTCATTTCGAGCCCGTGATGCTCCGCTGCCCAGACGATATCGAATCCCCCTGCATCTGCCATTTGCACCATCTCGAGTGTGTGATGGGCGACTTCATCCATCTCGATGTCGGGATGGACCCGTTCCATGTTTATAGCCAGCTGAAATTTCATTGAATAAGGCTCGTTGGTTCTTTTCGGTATCGCAGTGTCAAATGCGATTAAAGGTGAAAGTAAGGCAGGGGGGGATAGACAAAAGGGTAGGGGTAGTACCGATCATTGTCTATTGCATTACGAAAGGGTCAGCAATCGGCTCAGGGGACGTATTTAGCCATACTGTTTTAGGTCGGGTGTAGTCATAAATGGCCTGCAAGCCGGACTCTCGACCGTAGCCGCTGTTCTTGTAACCGCCAAAGGGTGCCAAAGGCGATACTACGCGGTAGGTATTGACCCAGATAATGCCGGAACGAATGGCCTTAGTAACGCGAAGGGCCCGGCCGACGTCGTTGGAAAAAATCCCGGCTGCCAGTCCGAAGCGGGTGTCGTTTGCCAGGCGAATGGCTTCTGATTCGTCGTGAAAGCGAAGTGCGCTGACCACAGGGCCAAAAAGTTCGTTGCGCACGATTTGAAGATCTTGGTTTGGGCAGGCCACTACTGTGGGCTCATAAAACCAGCCGTTACCGAGGCCGTCGGGTTGCTGCCCACCGTGCATCAGGAGGGCGCCATTCGAAGTCGCGTCGGCGACTGCGCTTTGAATATTCTGAAGTTGGCCCAGTGTTGCGAGGGGTCCCATTTGACTTGTCTCGTCTAGCGGATCGCCGATCCGGATATTGGCTGCCCGTTTAGCCACTTCGCCCAAGACCTCATCGTGGATCCGTTCATGGAGAAGTAGACGTGATCCTGCGACACAACTTTGGCCGCTGGCACTGAAAATACTGAGTAAGATCCCATTGGTTGCGTTTTCAAGGTCCGCGTCTTCGAACACAATGACCGGAGATTTGCCCCCAAGCTCGAGCGAGACTTCTGCAAAATTCTCAGCCGAGTTCCGAATGACATGGCGGGCAGTTTCGGGCCCCCCAGTGAAACTGATTCGGTCGACCAGTGGATGACTTGTTAGTGCTCGTCCGCAAGGCTCACCTAGGCCTGTGACAATGTTGATAACGCCCGGTGGGAAGCCGGCCTCCTCAAACACCTTTGCAAATTCAAGCATCGGAGCCGAGGCATGTTCAGAGGCTTTGAGCACAACGGTGTTGCCAGCAGCTAGGGCTGGTCCGATTTTGACGGCCACGAGGAAGAGCTGTGAATTCCAAGGTACAACCGCAGCAACCACGCCGAGGGGTTCACGCACTGTCATCGTCCACATGTTGGGTTTGTCTATCGGTAATGTGTCCCCTTGGACTTTGTCGGCGAGACCTGCATAGTAGTGGAAGAAGTCTGAGATGTAGCGGGCCTGCCACCGTGTTTCCTGAAAAAGTTTTCCGGTGTCAACAGTTTCTGAATGGCCGAGAGTTTCGGAATGCTCAGCAAGGATGTCAGCAAGGCGGCGCAGTAACTTGCCGCGTTCGGTGGCTGTCATTTTAGGCCAGGGCCCGTCGGTAAATGCACGATGTGCCGATTGCACGGCAGCGTCTACGTCCGTTTCGCCTGCTTCCGGGATGATTGCCCAGGAGTTTCCGGTAGAAGGGTTAACACTTTCGAACGTTTTCCCGTCCTTAGCATCCACCCACTCGCCGTTGATATACATCTGGTATGACTTTAATTCGGACATCCCTTCATCTCCATCTTCAGTCTGGTTTGTATGCGATACATTCGATTTCGACCCGGATGTCCACCAGAAAGTCGCTGACTAACGCGGAGCGGGTAGGTGGTCCCTCAGGAAAGTATTCCCCGTAAACTGTGTTAAAGCCCGGGAAGTCTTCGCGGCTTTTCAGCCAGACCATAGATTTGACCACATCTGAATAGTCACAGTTGGCAGAGCGCAAAGTATCGCCAATCGCGTCGAGACAGGCCCGGGTCTGGTCTTCGATGTTGCCACTCGTCATTGGCGCACCATTTTGCATTGGGATTTGCCCGGTAAGAAAGATCAGATCACCTGCCCGTACCGCCCGCGACAATGAAAGCTGTCGGCCATGGATGATGATTGGATCGCCAATTATTTGTTTGCTCTTTTTGGGCACGATATTTACTCTAGATCCGCGTTACACTCGATGCAAAGGTAACACACGCGAGATGTTTCAGGAGATCTCGAATGGTCCGAGATCAGACAAATTTGCCATCGCGTCAGGCTGGGTCGCCCGGCCTGAGATTTCTGCGGGGTTTCTGATGTGATTTCGAATCATACCCCCGACGGTACGTGGTACGAAGTGTCCGGGAATGAGACAGGCCCCGTGGTGGTACTTTGCCATGGCGTGGGTCTCGATCTTCATATGTGGGATCAACAACTTCCCGCTTTAACCCCTGATTTTCAGGTGGTTCGCTATGATTTTATTGGCCACGGTAAAACCCCGCCGAACCCAGAAGTCTCAAATCTTGGTGCGTTTACCCGCCAGCTTTTTGCCTTGCTTGAGCACCTTGGGCTAGAACGAATCACTCTAGTCGGGTTGTCTATGGGTGGCGTGATTGCGCAGCGATTCGCTGCAGACCACCCAGAACTTCTGATCCGGCTGGTGTTGATGAACACGGTTTATCAACGGGGACCGAAAGAGCTGGAAGGGGTTGAAGCCCGCTTGCGGATAACGGAGGAGGAGGGACTGTCACCGATTACGGATTCGGCCATTGCAAGGTGGTTTGATGATGACTTCGTCGATGAACATCCGGAGATCGTCGACCGGATTAAAATCCGGTTACTCACCAATGACTTGGCAGGGTATCTTGCCGCTTACCGTGTTTTTGTCTATGCCGAATCGGAAGTCGGTTCGGCGCTTAAGTCAGTCCAATGCCCCACCCTGGTGATGACAGGTGGCAGAGATACGGGGTCAACTCCTGTGATGGCACATCGGATGGCAGAGGATCTTGCAGATGCCCGGGTGGTGATTTTTGACGAACTCCATCATCTGGCGCCACTTGAGAGCCCGGACCAAGTCAATGCCGAACTCCTTTCGTTTCTGAATGGATGACGCAAATGGCGCGAATAACCCTAGCTCTGCGGCTGGTATCATTAGGGTACATGGCAATAATAGTTCCCCGGTGTCCAATATGGTTAGGAAGCGATCGTTTACTGCAATTCGGACGCGCTGGGTAAATCACAAGAACCGTCACTTATGATTTACACCAGCGCTTGTCCCCACGATTGTCCTTCGACCTGTGCTTTGGAGGTCGAGAAGATCGATTCGCATCATATTGGCAAGGTTAGGGGCGCTCCGGAGAACTCCTATACCGCCGGCGTTATCTGCAGCAAAGTAGCCCGCTACCGCGAAAGAATTCACCACCCGGACCGTTTGACGCAACCGCTTCGTCGACGTGGAGACAAAGGTTCGGGCGAATTTGAACAGATCACCTGGAATGATGCCTTGGACGAGACCGCCGAGGCGCTGCTGACGGCAGAACAACGGCACGGCTCGGAAAGTATCTGGCCGTATTTTTACGCAGGCACAATGGGGCTCGTGATGCGCGATGGGATTCATCGTCTGCGCCACGCGAAGAGATATTCAGGCCAGCATTCCACCATCTGCGTGACGTCGTCTTGGAATGGCTTTATTGCCGGTACCGGTCGTCTGGCCGGCGCTGATCCACGTGAGATGTCTGCTTCCGATCTGGTCGTTATCTGGGGCACCAACGCAGCGAGCACCCAGATCAATGTCATGACGCATGCGCTCAAAGCGCAGCGTGAGCGACGCGCAAAAATTGTAGTGATAGACACATATCGGAATACCACTGCGAAGCAGGCCGATCTGTTCCTGTGTGTGCGCCCGGGCACCGACGGGGCTCTCGCTTGCGCTGTCATGCATGTGTTGTTTCGTGATGGTTACGCCAATTGGGACTATTTGAACCGATATACAGACTGCCCTCGGGAACTTGAAGCACACCTTAAGTCTCGTACGCCCGCTTGGGCCGAAAATGTCAGCGGTGTTCCGGCGTCGATGATCGAAGAGTTTGCAAGTCTAGTGGGCAAAACGCCGCGCAGTTTTTTTCGTCTGGGTTACGGATTCTCCCGACAGCGCAACGGGGCCGCCAACATGCACGCGGCGCTTTGTATTCCGGCAGTTACCGGCGCCTGGTTGCATGAAGGAGGCGGTGCATTTCACAACAACGGCGCAATTTATCACTGGAACAAAACAATGATCGAGGGTCTCGATGTTCAGGACCCCGATATTCGGGTACTGGACCAGTCGAGGATCGGTGCGGTCCTCACCGGTGACAAGGAAGCGCTTTGTGGTGGCGGACCCGTAACGGCATTGTTTATTCAGAACACGAACCCGATGAGTGTGGCGCCGGATCTCAATCAAGTGCATAAGGGTTTTGCCCGTAAGGACTTATTCGTCTGTGTCCATGAGCAGTTCATGACCGAGACTGCATCCGTGGCCGATATCGTGTTGCCAGCGACAATGTTTCTTGAGCACGACGACGTGTACCAGGGGGGCGGCCACCAACACATCATTCTGGGGCCGAAGATTATTGAACCGCCAGAGGGTTGTCGATCGAACCACCAGCTGGTCTGTGCCCTTGCCAAGCGATTGGGTATCACGCATCCCGGCTTCGATATGTCGGCCCGAGAACTGATTGATTGGACGTTACAAGAATCGGGTTGGGGTACCCTTCAAAACTTGGAGCAAGAGCGCTGGATTGACTGCCAGCCTTCGTTCGCCGAGTCTCATTATGTCGATGGTTTTGCGCATGCGAACGGCAAGTTTCACTTTGCTCCTGATTGGCAGGCCCTCAAGCCCCGCGGATTTGGGCCCGCTGGACGAACTCCTCCAGCACTTCCCGATCATTGGTCGGTTATCGAGGAGGCGACAGACGAACTGCCATTTCGACTGGTAACAGCTCCGGCTCGGCACTATTTGAATTCGACGTTCAACGAAACGTCGACTTCCATTCGACGCGAGCGCCGACCGAGTGTGATGCTCCATCCCCAGGATGCCTCGATGCTGGGCGTAGAAGAAGGTGACACCGTTCGACTGGGGAACGATCGCGGTGAGGTGCGAGTGCACGCTGAATGTTTTGATGGTCTGCAGCGAGGTGTCGCGATTGTCGAGAGTATCTGGCCCAACCATGCGTTCATCGATGGCAAGGGCATCAACGTCTTGACTGGAGCCGACCCCGTCGCACCGGTCGGCGGAGCGGCATTTCACGACAACCATATCTGGATACAGCCCGCTTAAACTAAGGTCGTGGTTTTTTCACCGTACGCGGAATGCCCTCTGCGGTGATGTAAACGGAGTTCTCTGATCTCGTCTGTCGATAAAGAACTTCTTTCTGTGGGCGATGCCGCACTATTTAAGACATTGAACCCGCTGCCTTGCAGGTGGTGAGGCTCCAGAGCAATTTTATAAAGTTTGGTATTGACTTCAGACAAAGAAAGATCGAATTGACTTACCAGACCGACCAACCCGCGTCGACAACGATGGTCTCACCATGAATCATCTTAGAGTCATCGCTGGCCAGAAAAACAGCGGTGCCAGTCATGTCTTCCACGTCAAGAAAATCGATACCCGTGGGCGTTAAGGTCTTCATGAGTGCCATATATTCCTCATTACCAGGACCACGCACATGAGCGTTCAATGCGGTCGCAACATTGCCGGGCGCGATGGAATTAACGTTAATTTGTTCCTTCCCCAATTCTGCAGCGAGTGCGCGCGTCAGGTTCACTAATCCACCTTTGGATGCACAATACGCAGGGCAATTTGGAAATGCGCCCGTGCCGGCGATAGACGAAATATTGATGACTTTGCCGCCACCACTTTCCCGCCAATGCGGCACCAGCGTTTTCACAAAAAAGAAACAGCTTCGCAAATTTAAGGTTAACTGTTCGTCCCAAATTTCCTCCGTTGTTTCCATCACAGGAACTGTACGAAACACGCCGGCATTGTTGACGAGAATGTCGACGTTGCCCCATTCACGCAGTACTTCTTTTGTGAGTTGTTCTATATCGGGGACCTTCGAGATATCTGCCTTGAAAGATTTTGCTGTCCCACCGGCAGAGGTTATTTCTCTTACGACATCGTTTGCCGAATTTTCACTTTTCAGGTAATTGACGGCGACCTTAGCGCCTTCACGACCGAAGCGTTTAGCAATCGCGGAACCGATGCCAAGCGATGCGCCAGTAACGATGGCGACTTTGTTCTGTAGTCTCATAGTGTTCCTTTCTCAATCGTGGTTTCAGTTTCTGAGGGCGGCCGTTCCTGTCTCGTCGATTTCCATCATTTCGGTTACCACAACCCCATAGACATTTTTTGCGCGGTTGCGGCTTACCAGCCCCTCCCGAACATCGCTGAGTACTCGAGCGGGGTCCCGTGTTTTAGGATCGCCATAACCGCCGCCACCGCAGGCAATAGAGACCAAAGCTTCGCCGTCTTCGATCCATACCTGCGAGCATTGATCGAGGCGTTCCAACTCACCTTCCGGTGTTCTGCGAAACTGGTCCGATTTAGCTGCTGCTTTGCCACCCCGAGCCCCGAGGGGATTATGAATGTTGCCGTCGGCAACAAAACCCGCCTCCATTCGACAACTTACGGGTCTTAGTTCCACTTCAATACCCGGCGCGCCACGAAAGCGGCCTGCGCCTTCAGAGTCCGCTATCAAGCGGCGGGTCTGGACATGTATGGGTGTGTAAATTTCATCTAGTTCGACGGAATCGATAAAACACATACCGCCGTTTCCTGCATGCAGCATCGTCATCCAGGCATCCTCTCGGGGGGCGCCTGCGCCTGCCGTATGACCCAAAAACAACTGGTTTACGTAGGGTTTGTTGTTACGTGGGTCGGTGCCCGAAACGACAGAAGTTGATGGAGGACAGAAACAGCCAATCTCTCCCATTCCAAGTCCTTCTCCGATTTCGGCCATGGCCCTCATCGTGGAGTTTTGTACACGATCGGCAAGATTTGTCGTGGCTGCCGAACAACTGGTCGGGTGTTTTGGAATCCCAACCACGCCATTGTCTTTGAGATGAAGTTTTACCCGACGAAACGCGCCTGCATTTTTCGGTACAGTGTTGTCGATCGAATTAAATATACCGATCATGGCAGATGTGCGGGTACAGGCTTCAGACACGTTCAACCCGCATTGCAGCGCATCAGGGTTGTCAGTTAAATCAACTTCGATAAAAGCGTTTTCTGGATCAATGTTAACTTTTGAAGTAATGGTAATTCCATCCGGCGGTGTGCCAGGTATCGCATCATGCGTGGAAAGAGCGCCGCCAGCGCCGCCAGGCATGGACTTGATGGCTTCGATCATCCGATTTTCCGAATAGTCGAACCATTGGTTGGTAAAAGCGTGCAGAGTGCCCCAGCCGACTTCCTCTCCAAGAGCCAACATCTCTCTCTCGCCAATAAACGCGGCGCCCAGCATGGCCAGAAAATCTCCATGCCATTGATCGGGCACGCGGATTCGTATACGACACATGCGGACGATGTCATCAATGGTCTGGTAATTCTCAACTACTTTAACGGCGGGGAAGATCAATGCACCTTCTTCATACACGTCCCGGGCGGTGCCGTGATAGGTTGTCGGAATTGAATTGCCAATGTCCGCCTGGTGCGCTTTCGCCAACAGGGTGAAATGATGTTCACCGGCGTTGTCGATGACAGGCATCAACAGCGTATGATCCGCTGGATGAGAATTTCCGTGATACGGTGAATTGTGCAGAAAGACATCTCCCTTGGTGAGCGTTGGATGGAACGTATGCATGGACTTCGCCATGAGATCGGGGCCAGACAGGACGTGGATCGGGAGACTTTCCTCCGCCGTTAAAAGTTCGCAATCGCGGGTGACGATGCAGCAGGAAAAGTCCTTCGCTCGATTGAGCACGCCGGACCGGCCCGTGCGCAACAACGTATTTCCCATTTTCTTGCAAATGCCGCCCAATCGGTTGGAGAGGATTGCAAGTTTTGCGCCATCTAATGTTGTTGCTTTATTGGTCTCCATGCCTAACTCTCATCTTACGGCAGAATCATCACGCTGCCATGTTCAGATCGATAAAATCGAGCCGCGGGGTCGATCACTATTGTGGTATACGGTGTTTCGATAATCGCGGGCCCTTCGGTTGCCAAAGCCATCGGAACAGACTGCAATGGATAAATTGGCGTTGTAACCTCAGCGCCATCAAAATATATCTTGCGAGATCCGATGACTGTTTTGGCTTCAATTTCTTGGAGGCGGCTGCCGATATTTTTGCGCAACCTGCAGTTAACCGAGGAGATCCACCCAACCATTTCGACGATTGAATCGGGGTCATTTATGGCAAAAATTTCTTGGTGAGTCGCATGAAAATCTTCGATCAACCTTGATAAATCTCCCTCTCCATTAAATATATTGGCGGGGAGAGGCACTTCAATTTCCCAGACTTGTCCGGCGTAGCGAGCCTCAACAGAAAACTCAATCGAAGATTCGATGGCCCCTGCACCGGGGCCATCGACAAACGCTTGGCATCTTTTTTCCAGTTGAGCCAACACCCGGTTAACGCCTGCTTCGTCCCAGCCTTCAGAAGTGGTGAAGAACATGGTTCGGTATTCGCGTGACAAGTCTGAAATCATCGCTCCATAAGCGCTAAGGCCGGCGCCCGTTTCAGGGATAAGTACGCTAGGGCACCGAAGTCGCCTTGCAGTCCATGTGGCGTTCAAGCCGGCAGCGCCACCTCCACCGATGAGGACTGCATCAGCCGGGTCAATGCCCTGGTTGACAGTTATTTCTGAAATAGCCTGAACCATATTTTCGGTTACTACGCTAACGATAGCTGCTGCCGCTTCGGGTATACCTAGGCCGAGGGGTTCAGCGACTTTGCTTTTGATTACCGATTTCGCAGATTCCAGATTGAGTTTCATCGATCCGCCGAGGAAGAACTCTGCATCCAGATAGCCGAGGACCAGAGCGGCATCTGTCAGCGTTGGTTCTGTGCCTCCCATGTTGTAGCAGACTGGGCCAGGAACTGCACCGGCGCTTTGTGGACCCACGTGAAGAATGCCGCCTGGATCTACACGGGCGATTGAGCCGCCGCCTGCACCCACGCTCTTAATATCGATCGAAGGAAAACCGGTCATGTGTCCCCGGAAGGGTTGTCCAATCCAGGTCTCCCGGGTCCTGGGGATGCGCCCACGGTGAACGAGACTTACATCGTAAGTTGTTCCGCCAGTGTCAGCGATGATGGCATTGGGTTCACTGACATCTTTTTGGGCGTAGTAGCGCCCGGCAATTGGCGCCATGGAAGGTCCTGAGTTGATGGCGTGAATGGGCTGAGTGGCCAGTTCTTCTGCATCAATCATTCCACCTTGGGAAGTTAGAACCAGTGTTCGGCCGTTGAATCCAGCTTCGGTCAGGCGCTGAGTCAAACTTCCCATGTATTTTGTCATCAGCGGCTTCAGTGAAGCGTCAATCGCGGTCGCCGAAGCCCGCCGGTATTCCCGCAGAGTTGGGTTTAAGGCGTGGGAAAGAGAATAGGGTACATCGGGCAGGTTCGCAGACAGAAGTTGACCCACGCGCAGCTCATGAGTTGAGTTGGTGATTGACCATAAAAAGCAAACTGCAATCGCCTCAACATTCTGGCGTTTCAATTCTTCAATAGCTGCAAGAACAGCACCGTCTTTCAGTGGCGTTACGATGTTGCCAAGACTATCAATGCGTTCAGGAATCTCATATGTAAGTGAGCGAGGTACATAGGGTGCCGGATAAGGAACTAAGAAATTGAAGGGTTCAATACGCCCGCCTTCTCTTAGCACCAATATGTCGGGATGGCCTGCGGTGGTCAGGAGGGCTGTTTTTGCTGTATTTTGAGTGACAATTGCGTTGGTCGCATGGGTGGTTCCGTGAATGAACATCTCGCCGGAACTCAATAAATTAGATAGGGAGATATTTCGGTCTTCCGATGCCAGTTTGAGCGACTGCAGCACGCCAAGTACGGGATCATCAGGCGTGGTCGGCGCCTTATACATGGAGAGCGTGCCGTCGCTGTCTTCAACAATGAGGTCGGTAAACGTACCCCCGGTGTCACACGCAAACCGCATCACTTTTCTCTGAATGATTTCATTCTATTGTACGCTGTCATCAGCTAAATTGGCGTATGCTCATTAGAAACCATCGACGCGATTCAAGCGCCAGAAGGACCATTACGATTGACTTACAATGAGTCCCAGCAATCTAACAACGACAAGTTTTACTGCCCAATAGAACTGGAAACCTTTCAGCTTGAAGCTGACACCTAGAATTGGATTGCTTTAAATTCTTTCATTTGCTCTGTGATAGCGATTTCTGTAGGCAAGCGCTCCATGCTTGAGGCGCCATAGAATCCATGCACCCCCTCGGTGTTTTTTAAGACGTATTCGGCATCATCTGGCATGGAAATTGGTCCACCATGACAGAGGCACACAATATCCGGATTTACTTGTTTAGCGGCGTCGCAAAGTTCCTGTACCTTGCTCGGTGCTTCTTCCAGGGTCAATGCGGTACTCGCGCCGATCGAACCTTTAGTGGTCAAGCCCATGTGAGCTACCACGACATCGGCATTAGCTTTGGCCATAGCCTTTGCTTCATCAATATTGAAAACGTAGGGTGTAGTGAACAGATTCAGTTGGTTGGCTTGCCGAATCATATCGACCTCAAGGCCAAATCCCATCCCGGTTTCTTCCAGGTTTTGCCGGAACATCCCGTCGCAGAGTCCCACCGTGGGGAAGTTTTGAACTCCTGAGAAGCCGACATCGATAACCTGTTTGAGGAACACGTCCATCATCCGAAAGGGGTCTGTTCCGCAGACGCCAGCTAAAACGGGTGTATTTTTCACTACAGGCAGTACTTCAAAGGCCATTTCCATGACGATGGCATTGGCATCACCGTAGGGCATACAACCCGCCAGGGAGCCGTGACCACCCATCCGGAAGCGTCCGGAGTTATAGATCACAATCAAGTCAACTCCACCGGCTTCTTCGAATTTTGCGGAAATTCCAGCGCCCGCACCACCACCGATTATAGGCACTCCCTTGTCTATGCTCGCACGAAGGCGATTAATTACTTGCTGTCTTGTAAAAGCCATACTCTTGCTCCGTTCGATTGCTTATTAAGTCCTGCCGGGAGGCATAAGCGCCAACAGCATGTCGACTGCTGTTTCTGAAAAAGCAGCATCATTAATATTCGCATCCAATTCCACTACTTCAATTCGCGGGTTGAGATTTTCTTTAATTGCATCAAACATCGCTCGATCGGCTTCAGGCAACCAAAACTGATCCCCGTCGCTATCCAGTATAGACACACCGCGGGTTGGCAAAAGAAAAGCCACCGGGCCCTGGGAAGCGTTGGCTTTCTCCGCGAAGATCTTCCCCATAGTTCTATTTTCCTCAATGTTGGTTCGCATCAATGTCACATTCGGATTCCATTCATATAACTGTCGATCACTATATTTTTCTGGGACCGATTCGATCGGGCCGAAGTTGGCCATGTCCACACATCCGGGGGCAATCAAGTGGGGTATCCCGGCACGGCCGGGTGCTGCCAGTCGGTCGGGGCCCGCACTAAATACACCGCCGCAAATCTCGTCAGCCCATTCTGTTGGAGTGATATCCAAAACGGCGTCTACATACCCATCATCAACCAAACCTTCCATAGTACGGCCGCCCGTGCCTGTAGCGTGAAACACCAATACTTCGTATCCCTTTTCAACCAGCGATTCGCGGCACATATTCACGCAGTCCGTGGTATTTCCGAACATGCTGGCGCAGATCACTGGCTTGGATTCACCGCTGAGAGAATAATCCATTCTTGTCATGCCGCAGATAGCGCCGACGGCTTCCTTAAAAACTTTCTCGCTGATCGGATTGATACCAGCGACATCAACAATGGAGGGAATCATGGTGATGTCCTTGACCCCTGTAATAATGGTGGTGTCACCGGCTGCCACTGTCGAGACTAATACTTTGGGCACGCCAATCGGCAAAGCTCGCATGGCGCTTGAGATGACGCTGGTTCCACCACTGCCACCCATACCGAGTACGCCGTGAAACTTCCCTTCATCAAAATATTGTCTGGTCAGTGCGGCGGCTCCTTTGGCCATGGTTTCCATGGCTTTACCCCGATCTTTGTCTTTCTGAAGTTTTGTAATATCCGCTCCGCCGGCCTTGGCAACCAGCGCATTGGGAATGTCGGTTGTAAACAAATCCGTGTCACCTAAGACCCCGATATTCATGGCGAGCACACTGCAGCCTTGGTTCTCTATTTGCCCTTTTACGAAGCCGTACTCTTCTCCTTTTACATCAAAAGCTCCGATTAGAAGAATGATCGTAGACATAATAAATTCCTTCGTTGGTGTACTGGATATTTACCCCATCATGTGGACGGGCTCAGGTTCATTTGATGCTGGATCGCTTGTGAAAGTTTACTCTCTGAATCATCCAGCTGTGTGGCGATTGAAAAATGATTGTGACCCGGCATCACCAAGACCTTAGGTGCCTCTCCAGAGTGGAACCAAGCGTCGGCGAGACCATTCGATTGGCGTAGATACTCCGGTCCTTCCCAAGCGCCAACTGGCAACAACAGGGGTGAGAGACAGGTGCGCCGTTGTTTCGTGGGGCTGTTACGTATCGCGTCTTCTTCGCTGAGATTGAGATCCTCGTTCAGAAAACAGAGCCGGATAGGTTCTAGGTCATAAAGGCCACTGATTCCGCAACCACCACGGATTGGCTGGGCAGGTAACTCCGCATCGAATGCAGGCCAGTCGGTCGCCATCATCATTGCGACGAGGTGCCCGCCTGCCGAGTGGCCCGAGACAAATATTTTTTCGCGGTCACCACCGAAGCGATCTGCATTCCTCCAGACCCAAGCAAGCGCTGCACGGCACTGACGGACAAGTTCGTCAAAACTGACTTCTGGGACCAGAGCGTAGTTCACTACTACGGTGGCGGCGCCAGCCTCATGGACAGCGGATGCCACGTAACTGAAGTCGTCCTTATGTAGTGCACGCCAATACCCCCCGTGGTAAAAGATATTGATTGGGGATTTACCCGGCGTGTTTGACGGGAAAAAATCAAGTGTCTCGGCATTGCTCGACCCGTAGGCGAGGTCAAGGTTGCAGTCGAATTCCGATCGGGCCTCCTTGCTACGGGCTTTCCATCGGGCAATATAGTCCTCAGCGCCGGTTACTTTGGCGCGATTATCATATTCCGCGTCAAGGGCTGCGCGATCGTAGTGAAGAAAAAGAGCCTCACTCACCGATCTGACACCATGTTCCACTCCCCATGATGGATAGACTTTCCCCCACCCTCATGCGGCTTGGCGTTGGACTGCCAATTGGTCGCTTGGACGCTTGTGAAAACCGCCGTCCTTCATGATTCCTAGCAGGCGGGATGAATCCTGAAGGATGCTCACGTCTTGCACTGGATCACCATCGACGATTAAAAGGTCGGCGAGATAACCCTCTTTGATCAGGCCCAACTCATCACCCATCATCATTATTTGGCCGCCATATTTTGTGGCTGCTACGATTGCTTCCATTGGAGTGAAGTTCAGATAATTTACAAAATGCTCAAGATCACGAGCATTGGTCCCAATAGGATTCCAGGCGAAGCCGTAGTCCCCGCCTGGCAGCACTTTTACGCCTCGGCGGTGCAATTCCTTCATGCTCTCGGCGCCAATTTCGAGTTCTCGTCGCATTCCAAGACCTTCGGCAACCTCGGTCGTGATTCCCCAATCACTGGCTTCGTGTAATGTCGTAATTTGAATGCCAAGGGTGGGGGCCACAAAAATTCGGTCTTTTGCGGCTTCCAATAAATCTAGAGCTTCGTCATCCATCAGCGTTGCGTGGTAAATGATCTCGCACCCATGACGAAGACTCATCTTTACGGCTTCAGCGCTTCGGGCGTGGGCTGCGACTCGCAGGTCGCGCGACTGTGCGACCTCGCAGACTGCCGCTACCTCACTGTCATTCATCACGGTATGACGAGCCTTGGCAAACGGTACGAATTCATCGCCCGATGGATTGATTTTAAGAGTATCGACCTCTTCCCTTACCATCTCGCGTGCTACTTTTCTGAATTCCTCAGGTCCATCGCAAACGATCGCAAATGAATCTCGTTTCATGTGTCGAAGGCTTACGTCCCCAAGACCACTTGTCGGTGTGAGTTCTGGTGATGCAGCCAGCATACGTGGCCCTGGTATATCACCGGCGTTGATCGCATTGCGAATGACGATATCGAGTCGTGCCTTGGCCGCAGCGGCGCTATTGATACTTGTAAAACCTTGATCGAGGAGCAGTTTCACGTGCTTCATGGTCATCAAGGTGTGTTCTTCAATTGGGACTTCACCGAGCGCTTCTAAAGTTGAGGTGTTACCAAAGCTCGGGTGAGCGTGCGCCTCTACGAGTCCTGGCATCAAGGTCGCACCAGCACAGTCAATCACGTCAGCATCGTCGTGTGAAAGTTGGGAACCGTCGATAGAAATTTGTTGAATCCGATTACCGTCGATTCGAACTTCACCGCTGAACGACGAATCGCCTGTTCCATCCAAAATTCTGGCGTTGGTAAAAACAGTGTTTGGCATGGGAGCCTCCTTTGGTGGACGGCATTCCGCCCGTGAAAATAATCTGGTCAGTGATACCGTCCACTATAAACTCAGAAAGATTGTAGCGTTAGTTCAAGCTGATGCCCTGCAAACAGTTTATCTCGAAGGGGCGCAATACACGTAATCCGAGAAACTCCGCGGTTGCGGGTATTGTCGCCAATAGTGTTATTAGAGAAAGCTGGAGTTTCCCTGGGATAACAGTTAACTGCCCTGGCGATCTCAGTTCTACCTGTTTTTGATATACGCACGGTGACTCTGGGAAATTCGCACCGCGATGCCCAATCACCACTCAAATTCAGCTTGCGGATTTCGTGAGCTAACGGCCTCTAACTTCAGAGCTGTCGTCGTTATGGTGCTTCCTGAAGCTCGAGCATGTTGCCAGCAGGGTCTTCAAAAAACACCTGGGCTGTGCCTACCAGTCCTCCAAATTCCCAATACTCAACACCTAGGTCTTGCAAATGGGCCTTTGCTGCGGCGAGGTCCTTAACGGCAAGTGCTACGTGTGTTCTCGTCGGGTCTTCCTGCTGACTTCGGGCGGCTGGTGATGTGCCATCTGCAACGAACAAATGAAACTGGGGTTTGATTTGAGATTCGGGTAACTGGACCCATGCGCCCGGAATGGTCGGAATATGGGGCCGATTCGGATCAATATCGAGTTGGAAGACCTTTTTATAAAACTCAACAATTGTATCGACTTGATCGCCATCGGTACCGATGCGATAGCCTGTATGTAACATTCCAGTAACTTCAATTGTCATGGCTCGATTTCTCGTGTTTGAACGCAAAGTTCAGCGACTTTCGATTGTTAACTTTTATCGGTATGTCACCCAATTTTGATTATACGATCGAGCACGACCCTGTAAAGTTTGCATAAATCGAGTTTCTTGAGAAGATTCGATTCGATCATGTTTCGCTTGATTCGGTCGTTACGCCGAATCAGCAGTACAGAGTTTTTCCAATGGGACGCAATTCCAATTGTGTCCAAAAAAAACCTGCTCCTAAACAGCCAGGAGCAGGTCTTATGCGAGACTTCTATACGAATGAGAACTTCTTATTAAGCGACCTGGCGCTGTTCTTGGGCAGCCCGTCCTTGAAATGGTTTATGGAACTGACCATCTTTCATAATTGCCAGAATGTTGTTTCGATCCTGAAATAGTGTGATATCGGCCAGAGGGTCGCCATCAATGATGATGATGTCGCTCAGGAAACCTTCTTTAATCTCGCCCATTTTGTCTCCCATGAACGCTTCACCGCCGTAAGCGGTTGCGGCTCGAAGCACTTCCCAGGGCTCGAAGCCCATCAGGTTTACAAAATGCTCGAAGTCGCGGCTGTCCGTGCCGATGGGGATCCAAGCGAAACCATAGTCGCCAAAAGGAAGGACCTTGATACCGGCTTTGTGCATTTTTGCCATCGCCTCACAACCTGCTTCGAGCTCCCTTTTATTACCAATGGCTTCTGCGACGTCCGTGGTAATACCCCAGTCGCCGGCTTCATAGGTGGTGTTGTATCGGGCAGCAATAGCCGGTGTAACCCAATGCTTGTCTTTGACTTTCTCCAGCATCTCGATGGTCTCGTCGTTCGCAAAAGACGCGTGATAGATCAATTCGACCTCGTGCTCGATACATTGGCGTACTCCGGAATCCGCGTGCGCATGTGCGGATAAGCGTTTTCCCATATTCTTGGTTGTTTCGACGATGGTTCGGACTTCCTCGTCTGTCATCGGATTAATTTCAGCAGAGCAGCGGGGAAAACAGAACGAGTCGCCTGAATTATTAAATTTGATCACGTCAGCACCTTCGCGAATCATGGTACGAACGATCTTTCGAAATTCATCTGGCGAGTCGCCGACGATCGAAATTGACGGCATATCCCGGATGTACTTCATATCGCCGGAATCAATTTTGCTGTCATCTGCGAGTCCGCCAGTGACCGTGAGTTCTGGACTACACGCGAGCATGCGAGGCCCCTGTAACCGACCGGCGTCAATTTCATTACGGATAACAATATCTAACCGGGCTTTGGCAGCTGCTGCACCGATCACGGCTGTGAAGCCCATGTCCAGCATCAATTTCGCGTTATAGGACGAAATCAAAACATGTTCTTCTATTGGAACAGCACAGGTCTCTGGCACGCCTGGTGCATTGATGTAGGTCATGTGACAGTGGGTGTTGATGAGACCCGGCATTAGCGTGGCGCCACCACAATCCACTTCTTCTACACCGTCTCGTTGCAGCTGTTTGCCCTCGCCTCGAGCAACTTCTTTGATCCGATTGCCCTGGACTAAGACTTCAGCCGGGTAGAGCACAGGACTTGTACCGTCGAATACGTTTACATTGGTAAATAATGTGTTTGCCATCGTGATGCCTCCTTTAATATTTCTCCTGTCAGTTCATTTGCCTCTGCCCGCGTTAAATTGCGGAGGCGGAGGCGTCCGCACCGTCAATTTATTTGCCAGCTGGGCTGGCCATAAATCTGGCGGTACATCACCAGTTGGATGCTGAATATAAAGTTCAGCCATCCTTAATACTGCAGCAGCATCAGCCTCTCTCAAAAGGCTAAACCGCAGGTTAAACTTGCCTGGGGCCCGTAATGCCACGTTACAGGGTTTCAGGCAACCGTTCAAGCAGTGAACTTGCCGGAAGACCAAGTCATTAGAGAGGTCCGATCCGGATAATTCATTTTTTACCGCGTCACTCAGTTTTCGGCCCTCAGTCCGATCCTCTATCGGTACCGGAGCATCTCGTATACAAGTCTCGCAAACATACAACCTGTCTTTTCCCCAACCTTCTTTCAAAGCTATGTTTTAACCCTAATTTTCATGACGATTCAAATGTTTATCTACGTACCGAAAACATTATAAGGCTCGAATATTTGGTAGTTTACGTCCTTGGTACACGCATCAATGCCAAGTGGGTCATGCTTGATTACGGTCATCACGTACGAATGCCGTAATCGAGGCTTTGTGACTATTAGTTGTTTCGCCTTTCGTCGCGTGTCGTTGATCGATTTTGTTTGATTTCATAATACCAAGGTGTAAGTATGGCTGGTAAATTTGGTCTGACCACCTATAGAAATTGATGGGTTTATTAGTAATAGAGGCGCTTGTATCAACCTAAACTTGGTATTCCAGCATGGTTTAATCGTATTTAGTCAATTTTGTCATTGAGCTCTAGGTAATTTTAGGCGCTTTGGGGATTCCGTTGGGGTCGCTTAATATTTCCAGAATCGGTTATTCTTGAAAGCCAAACCAGCGTGGTATCGAACCGGGGCGCTACCACCATAAGAATATGCAGTTAGGAGGAAGGGAAGTTTGAAGTTATTTCTTACAGTCACCCTTAATGGTCTGACGCTTGCGGCCCTCTATTTCATCGTGGCCAGCGGGTTTACTCTTATTTTTGGGTTGATGAGAACTGTGAACCTGGCTCACGGTACACTTTATTTGTTGGGCGCTTATATTGGTTATGACGTTGCCGACGCGACGGGCAATTGGTATTTGGGTGTGATTGCAGGAACCGCGTCGATGGCGGTGCTCGGGGTGGTCATGCAGAAAGTCTTGCTTGGCTGGATGCAGGGGCAGGAACTTCGACAAGCGTTAATTACGATCGGTCTGTCAATTATCGTAGCAGATTTGATGCTTGCGCATTGGACCGGTTTGACGTATCAGTTCTCGCCACCCGATTATCTTCTGGGGTTCACCCGATTCAGTTTGTTCGGTGGTTTTAAGGGGTACAGCACCTATCGACTTTTTCTACTTGGGGTGGCCATCGTGATTGGCATACTTTTGTGGTTGCTACTGAATCGAACACGATTCGGGATGATGGTTCGAGCAGGTGTTGACGACAAAGAAATGCTGGGTGCTCAGGGCATCAACGTGCCAGTTGTTTTTATTCTGGTGTTTGCGCTGGGTGCGGGGCTCGCTGGCTTTGCGGGAGTTATTGGTGGGACGGCACTTTCAATTGCGCCTGGGGAAGATCTGCGTTATTTGCTGTCTTCTTTGGTTGTCGTCATCGTAGGAGGCATGGGCAGCGTCGGTGGTGCCGCGATTGGGGCGCTACTGATCGGTTTGGCTGAGCAATATGGACTCGCGTACACGCCGGACTATGGCGTGGTGTACACGTTTATCATTATGGTTGCGGTGTTGGCCGTTCGCCCGCACGGTATTTTGGGCCGCAAAGAATGACGATTTCCCTGAAATTCAGTCCCACGATGATTATTGTTGGGGTGCTTCTCCTGATCTATCCGCTGGTTGTGACACCATTTTGGGCAGTGCAAATTGGTGCCAATGCATTGATCCTAGGAATGATCGCGCTGACCATCGTTTTTCTTGCGGGTTATGGTGGCATGATTTCACTGGCCCAGGTGACCGTGGCCGGCGTCGCGGGTTACTCGATCGCGTACTTTGGTATCAATAATGTTGGTGTCGGTATCCTATTGCCGTGGCCAATTGGGGTCCTGATTGCGCTGACTTTGGGTACATTTTCGGGATTTCTCATCGGACTAATTTCCGTTCGGACCCAGGGCATCTACATGCTAATGATCACCTTGGCCCTGTCCGTTGTTTTTTTCTACTTTGCAAGGCAAAACTACACCTTATTTAATGGCTTTACGGGATTTAATGGCGTAACAGCACCGGTTGTCGGCGGGATAGACCTTCGTGGACCGGTCGTTTTTTACTACCTATGCTTGGTTGCAGCTGGTTTATCCTATGGTTTTGTGCGCTATATCGAACGCAGCCCGTTTGGATTAGCACTTCAGGGTATCCGCGACAATGAAAGAAGAATGCGCGCACTCGGATATTGGGTGGGATTTCATCGGGTCGCAGCGTTTACCCTGATGGGCCTGATGGCTTCGTTCGCTGGTATTTTGGGCGTTTGGTACAACAATCGAATATCCGCCGGTTCCGTCGGATTTGCCCCAACATTTGATCTCATCATCATTGCGGTAATCGGAGGCATCATGCATCCCATTGGCGCATTTCTCGGGGCGATCGTTTTCGTGCTGGTCGAGAATTTTGCAATCGATTTTATCGATCGCGAAAGATTTAATACATTGATCGGTTTGGTATTCTTACTGATCGTGTTTTTCTCACCAGATGGGTTGGTTGGTTTATGGAGCAAAGCCAAGGATCAGTGGGTAAGGAATTGGCTGGGCAGGCGAACAACAGGGTCTACAGTTTGAGTTGGATTGCAAACAAAGGAGCAAATTTTTTCGCGCGTTCAAAACTTGGTGTCGACATGTATGGACGCGTAATATGGGGTTAGGGATGATGCGAATCGTCGCGGCATCTTTAACATAGGTAATTCACGGTAAATCGAAGGAGGTAAACGATGGTTAAAAGACGATCATTACGTCGGATGGGGCTGTTAGCAGTATCAGTGTTTGCAGCAGCTCTCTGGAGTGTCAATGCACAGGCTGCCTGTACCATCAAAGTTGGTTTTATTTCGACATTTGAAGGCGCTTTTGCTGTTCTTGGTCCCGAAAGTTTTCGTGGTGCAGAGCTTGCGGTGACAGAATTTGGTGGCAAAGCGGGAGGTTGCGATATCGAGTTGATCAAGGGCTCTTCGGACGCCAGGCCCGATGTTGCGATTGCCGCAGCGCGTAAGCTGGTTGAAAACGACAATGTAGATATTCTGGTCGGCCCGTTGTCTGGTTCTGAGGGCTTGGCGATGAAGGAGTATGCCAAGACCCAACCGAACAAGACCTTTGTAAACGGGATTTCGGCTGCCCAAGATACGACACTGCGGGAGCCAGCGGATAATTTCTTCCGGTTCAGCGGTGACGGCGCGCAGTGGCAGGCGGGTCTAGGAAACTATGCCTATGATGTAAAGGGTTTCCGACGAGTTGTCACGCTGGGAGAGGATTACTCCTACCCCTATACCCAGGTATTTGGGTTCATGCATGAGTTCTGCGGCAAGGGTGGTAAGGTTGTGAAAAAATTCTGGACCCCCATTGGCGCGAAGGATTACAGCTCGGTTATCGCGGCTATCCCGGATGACATCGATGCGGTGTACGTCTCATTGTGCGGGGCAGATCCTGTTAACTTCTTAACCCAATATGTCGAGTTCGGCGGCGACAAGCCGCTCATCGGTGGATCCTGTACTGTTGGCCCAGATGTACTTCAGGTCAAAGGTCGGTTTGAGGATGCTGTCGTGGGAACGGTTTTTGCGGGTCCGGTTCCGGAGGGCTCAAACCTTCCCTCGTGGGTTGCGTTCGACGAGCAGTATAAGGCTGCCTATGCAGCGGACCAGCGTTGGCCCGGTGCGAACATGTTCCTCAAGGCCCACTACGTCAACATGAAGGCCGTATTGTTGGCACTCGACGAGGTTAATGGTGATCTTTCCAATGGTCAGGCGGCGTTAAAGAATGCGCTGTCTAATATGGCTTTCGATACACCGACGGGATCAGTGAGTCTGGATGAAAACCGCCAAGCGATTCTCTCCAACTATGTGAGTGAAATCGTGCGTTTAGACGGCGGCGGTATCGGGCCGAAGGTGCTTCTGTCCATAGCCGACGTAACGCAGACCCTTGGAATGGACCGTGCTGAGTTCATGAAGTTTGGTCCAGTGAGTCGTGATAATCCTTCTTGCCCGTAAGTTGAAGTAGGAACGCAGTACGTGGAAGTAGTAGGAAGTAACCGAACAGCGGTGCCCTGTTGTCTCCGTCTTGAGGCAGTGGGGCGCCGCTTCGGCGCCCTGGTGGCGGTATCGGATGTCTCTTTGGAGATTCCCTACGGCGAGCGTAGGGCCATCATAGGTGCAAATGGCGCCGGTAAAACAACACTGTTCAACACCATAGCGGGTGATTATCCGCCTACCAGTGGGCGCGTCATACTGTTTGGCCAAGATGTAACCCGTCTTCCATCCCATAGGAGGACCCGGCGCGGACTGCGTCGAACCTATCAGAATTCTCTTTTGTTCGGGGGGTTGAGCGTCCAGGACAATATTTATTTGGCTCTCAAAGGATTGGAGCCTGGGCGGCTGAGTTTGCGTCGACCCGAGCCGGATGATTTTCTGTTTCAGCGTGCGATAGATATCGGAACAGGGCTCGGTCTTGATACTATACTTTCCAGCCACGTTGCAGATATTTCGCATGGACAGCAAAGGCAGCTCGAGATCGCAATGGCCGTTGCTGGAACACCCAAGTTGATTCTTTTGGACGAACCCGCGGCTGGCCTTTCACCCGCCGAACGAGTTGGGCTTGTTCAATTGCTTCAGCAGATTCCCCGTCAAATTTCAATCATTATTATTGAGCATGACATGGAGGTGGCACTGCGTGTCGCAGAGCGTATTACGGTGATGCACCAGGGAGCGATCGTGGTCGAAGGAACGCCCCAAGAGATTCAGGAAAATCAAACTGTGCACGACATCTACATGGGCAAACATGTCCACTGAGCCCTTAATTAGTATTTCTGGGCTAGAGGTCCATTTCGGTCAGAGTCACATTCTGCAAGGCGTGGATTTGGAAGCCCACGATAAACCTGTGTCGATCGTTGGTCGAAATGGCATGGGCAAGACAACGCTTTGCCAGACGCTTATGGGTCTTGCACCGCCCTCAGGAGGCAGTATTCGGTTTCAAGGACAAGAGCTTATCGGGAAGAAATCTCACGAAATTACTAAATTGGGAATCGGTTATGTGCCCCAAGGCCGTAGGGTATATCCCTCGTTGAATGTAGAAGAGCATTTGCGGGTGGGAGGTAAAGTACACGGAGTATCGGGCAAGCGGGACTGGACAATCGAGCGGCTTTACGACTTTTTCCCACAACTTTATGACCGCCGTCGGGCCGGCGGGGCGGAACTTTCAGGCGGCGAGCAGCAGATGTTGGCAATCGCAAGGTCTTTGTTAATTAATCCACGCCTTCTTGTAATGGATGAGCCCACTGAAGGGTTGGCACCCGTAATTGTCGATCATTTGGTTCAGTTGTTGAACGATTTGGCCGCAGAAGATATCGGTTTGCTGCTCATTGAACAGAATTTACGGGTTGCATCCGAAGTGTCCGATTCGCTTGCCATCATGGTGAATGGACAGATTGCCGAACACAGTCAGTCGCAGAAAATGTTGAATGATCGGTCGATGCAGCAGAGATTGTTGGGCGTCGGCGGCCAACAAGGAGCTGTAACAGGTGCGACTACAGACAGTAACGCCGAAATATTTTCTTTTAATTTCGAAATGGAAAGTCTCATTTCAGATTCAGCGAGTGGTCAATCGTCAAGCCAGCTTCGGATAGGATTTGTTGGGAACATTGTTCGCGCTGGAGTGCAGCGACTCCCAGAGCACTGGATACAGGATCTTACTGATCCTGTGGGCACTGTTCCGCAATTGCCGGTTGCGATTAACTATGAGACACGAGAAGGATCACAGGTGGAAGGTTCCGTTGTTACGAATCAGACAGAACATAAAACGGCGAGTGTCGTTAAGCCAACGGCAGCTCCTTCTATACCTATAACGCGTTGGACGCACCAGAATTCGGCAATATCAATACGTGAACCGGGCGCAGGGGCGACAACTTTTCGAGAATCAGAATTCAATAAGAGGATAAGATTAGACGACATGGAAACAATCAACGGTAAGCAGTTAGCGGTAGATAAGCATTTGCAATCAGGCGGTGCACCTCTGATTATGATTCACGGTCTGGGCGGGACATCTAATGTGTGGTGTCCACAGGTTTCCGTGTTATCCGGCAAGTTTTCTATTTGCGTGCCGGACCTGAATGGCGCAGGCCGTTCGCCACTCAATGGAGAGATTTCAATTGCGAGTCTTATGGCGGATGTGGTGGCAATGATGGATGCTTTTGATGTGGAAAAGGCGCATCTTGCGGGACACTCGATGGGAACTATCGTTTGCCAACACTTGGCAGCAAATTATCCGCAACGTGTCATGAGTTTGGCCTTGATGGGCCCTGTGCCTGCGCTGCCAGAAGCAGCGAGGCCCGTAGTGCGCGACCGGGCCGCGAAAGCACGCAGCGACGGTATGCGTCCTATTGCGGAAGCCATCGTAGAGGCGGCGACGTCCAGCGACACAAAAACAAACCAGCCGGCAATTGCAGCATTTGTCCGCGAGCTCCTGATGCGCCAAGATGCGGAAGGTTATGCTCGGCATTGCGAAGCATTAGCAGATTCCCAGTCGGCTGATTTGGCGGCAATTCAGTGTCCGACACTGTTGATTACCGGTGATCAGGATAAAGTGGCACCGCCAGAGGTCATGGAGGCGTTACGAAGCCAGATCTCCGGCGCGCAGGCGCACCAAATGACGGGCTGTGGTCACTGGACTACACTCGAGCGCGCTAAACAGGTCAACTATCTCATGGTCAAATTTTATAATGACATTGGGGCGTAGGCGATTAGGTATGCAGGAAGGTACAAAGTGATCAGTTACTGTAGTAATCGCTACCAAATGCCAACCTAATGGCCAAAGTCTATGCCAGTGTCGTGATTGATGCCCCAGCTTCGGCAGTATGGTCGAAGGTTAGAAATTTTGACAATGTTGCGAGTTGGCATCCAAGCATAAGAAGTTGTGAAATCGACGACGGCCGCTCCGGTGACTCAGTCGGGAGCGTAAGGTCAATTGTTCTCGCAAAAGACGGCTCCAGTATGCGTGAGCAGTTGTTATGCTTGTCTGATTTTGACTACACATGTATGTACTGTGTATTGGAGACTTCCTTGCCAGTAGACAATTGTGTTGCCACATTACATCTCACACCAATTACCGATGGTGATCGGACATTTGCCGAATGGTCGGCCGACTTTGACTCGAATCAAGAGAAAGAAGTATCAGAGATTCTGAGTCAGGATTTCCTTCAATCCGGTCTGGATTCACTCCGGGCCGGATTTTTGAACACCTAGCTCTCGACCCAATCTCTTTGAGCTTATTTCCATTTCTACGTGGAAGGTCCCTCAGTAGTAGAAGCCCGGATGCTGTAGAAAAGCTTGAAGGCAATCAGTATTCCAACGACTGAAAACGCCGTTCCAGCAAAAAGTGCTTCTCGGTAAGAGTCAAAATTATCGTAAAACCAACCAGTCACCCATGGCGCGGTTAAGCCAGCTACGCCCCACGCCAAGATCAGTCGCCCAAAGTATCGACCGTAACTGGATACCCCAATGTAGATTGCGATTGCTGAGGGGTAAGCGCCCGCGATAAACCCATATGCGAGTCCCTGCATTCCAAGGGATATCACTGCGGCCCAAGGACCGGGCACCATCAGCAATAAGATAAACCCGGCAAGTGAGATGAGGTGTGCCAGGACGGCGACATAAGCAGGCGACCAGACGTCGGACAGAATGCCGGCCGTCAATCTCCCTATCGCATTGCCAATGCTGACAGAAACCACCCCCAAAGTGATCATTAATGCTGTTCCGCCATAGGCCTCGATAAAATTGGCAGCGTGGCCGATGGCCATGAGCCCGGCAAATGCACCACAGCAAAAGCCAAGCCAAAGCAGGGGGAAAATTGTTGGTGTACCTTGAGGCATCGCCTTCTGATCCGCTGATGCCTTGGGAAGCTCAAATCCACTTACCCAGACCAGACTTCCTACCGTGATTCCAACACCTAGCAGTACAAATCCAAAGATAAAGAAAATTTCTTGTACGGTTATATAAGTAAGTGCCCAGGAGAAAACTAAAGAGAAAATGACTGACCCGGCGGCAAAGCTCCCGATCCCCAATCCGTTAGCGAGGCCCTTTTTTTTCTCCAGCGCAATATTGATCAGTTGCAGCGATACGCTGTAAGTTCCACCCGCGCCGAAGCCGAACAGCGCCCCATAACCCACTACGAGAAACCACCAGGAAGATGGGTTAAGAGAAGAGATAAAAGATGCAAGGATTAGACCAATAACGGAGCACAGTGAGAATGTCACGAGCAATAATGGGCCCCTCATGAGTTGGTAACAATATGGAGCGATAGCTACACCACCCGTGAATGCCACCACAGCTACAGAGAACACAAAACTAATCCCTGTCCGTCCCACCATCAGTTCACGTTCAAGAGGTGAAACGAATACGCTCCAGGCATACAGTGAACCCATTGAGCTATTCAAAAGCAGCGTAGAAAGAGCGCATATCCAAGCTTGGCGGGAAAAGTTATGCGCCTTACTCATAGTGCCCTTATCAGACATGGCTAAAAAATGAAAATTGGTCGTACTGCGCTTGAATAAACGTCACTTGGAAGGCTTCACAGTATTGTTGTATGGTTGAACCAAGATTATGGCTGAAGTCTAGAAATGAGGGGGGACTCTTATGATGTTAAAAGGAAAAAAGATTATCGTAACTGGCGGGGCAAGTGGGATCGGACGTGCAGTTTGTGTGATCGCTGCAAGGGAAGGCGCCGACATTGCAGTCGCCGATATCAATCCGGAAATGGCGGAGGAAACTGTTGCGTTAGTACGTGAGCAAAATAGAGAGGCCATTATCGTAGAGATGGATACATCTAAGAGGTTGGATGCTGAACGGATGGTAAAAGAGACTGTCGCAGCGTTCGGTACTATCGATGGGATTGTCTGCGGGGCAATCAAACTGGTCCCTGGAAAATTGGAAGAGCTTCCGGAAGAAGACTGGGATATGGTCATGGATATCGGCCTCAAAGGGTATTTTCTATGTGCTCAAGCCGCAGGGCGTATCATGCTAGAAAAAGGCAGTGGATCCATTGTTTTTTTATCGTCAGTCGGTGGAGTGCAGGCATATAACGGTGCTGGCGCCTATTCAATCTCTAAAGCGGGCGCGATCATGCTAGGCAAGTTGTTTGGCGTCGAATGGGGTGGCCGCGGTGTTCGAGCTAACACGGTGTGTCCAGGACAAGTTCGCACGCCGATGACCGAGGCTATGTTTGCTGATCCAACGATTGCTGCGGGCCGGGCAGCTGTGGTACCGATGGGCCGCGTCGGGAAACCGGAAGAGATTGCCGAGGCTTGTGTTTTCCTCCTTTCCGATCGGGCCAGTTATGTCAATGCTGATGCGATGCAGGTTGATGGTGGTCAAGCAGAGAGCAAGATGATGCATACCCCAGGACGTAATTGGGGTGGCAAGAGCCTAGATGATTAAGAGATTGACGGTGAATTGCCATAAACAAGAGACCGGGAGATTAAAGTTATGAATCGGTTTAGAGAAAAAGTCTGTCTTGTAACCGGTGGCGCGAGTGGTATCGGCGCGAAAACAGCAGAGATGTTTGTCGAGCAAGGCGGAAAGGTAGCAGTTTGTGATGTTGATGATGCACTAGGTAAAGAAATAGCAGCGGAGATTGTCGCGACATCTGGTGGGGACAACGCAATATTTATACATACGGACGTTTCTGATCCTGATGCGTGTCAAGGAGCAATTGATCAAACTGTGTCTAAATTTGGTAGTGTCGATTGTGTGCTTAATAGTGCGATTAAAATGGCGCCAGGGATGTTAAAAGATCTTGCGCTTGAAGATTGGAACTCGATGATAAGTGTCGGACTCACGGGTACTTTTCTGATGACTCAAGCAGCTGGCCGTTGGATGATAGACAATGGCAGGCCCGGGTCGATTGTTACAATGTCGTCGATTGGTGGAGTGCAGCCTTATGGTATGTCAGGCGCTTATTCGACCGTCAAAGCGGCAGTCATTATGCTTGCGGAACACTTTGGAATTGAATGGGGAGGTCGTCAAGTGCGGGTTAACGCTGTTTGTGCCGGCCACACTGAAACTCCACTGACAGCCTACTTGAAGGACCCGGAAATCAAGAAAGGTCGTAGTGAGGTAACGCCGCTTAAACGGGTCGGACAGCCTGTAGATATTGCCAATGGCATATTGTTTCTATTCTCTGATGAGTCGAATTACATGACGGCTTCGGCGCTAGCGATCGACGGTGGATTGGCTAAAAGTGTGATGAATCACATGCCCGGTCGAAAGTGGAGTTAATATTATTTGAGGAAACTAATTTTTCCGATGATGTGTGTCCTCGACGTACGAAAATTTGATCCACCTAATTTATGCAGATTGTATTGGCGGTAGAATAGTCTTCCAGCAGATCTGCATCTAGGGCAGATGCCCCTGAATGTTGTTTTGTCGGGTGACAGTTGAGAAGGCATCAATCATAGGAGTAGCAACAATGAATGAGGAAGTTATAAATGGTTTCGAGTCTCCAAGTGAGCTTCGGGATTTGATGGGGGAACCCATGGATCTTGCTGTCCGCAAGAGCGTCTCGAAGCTCGACAAATATAGCAAGGAGTATATTTCTCGCTCGCCATTTGTTTGTATTGGATCTGCTGATGAAACCGGAAAGGCCGATGTTAGTCCACGAGGGGATCCGCCTGGATTCGTACAGGTTCTAGATGACAATACCTTGTTTATTCCAGATCGCCCGGGCAATAGACGCGTTGATAGCATGTCGAACATCATTTCGAATCCTAATATTGCACTTTTATTTCTTATTCCTGGGTTCGATGACACGTTAAGGGTCAACGGTCGTGCAGAAGTCGTTCAAGATGACGGGCTCAATACGAAATCGGAAGTCAAAGGGAGAAAACCGAAGGTTGGAATCAAGATGCATGTGGAGCAAGTTTTCTTTCATTGCTCAAAAGCATTTAAGCGGTCAGGTCTTTGGGATGTGAGCAATCAACAAGACAGAAAGGAAATGCCGTCTATTGGGCGAATAATCCTTAAGCAAACAGCAGATCCAAACTCTACAATCTCAGAATCAGTTTTAGAAGAAGTAGATGAGCTAGTTGAAGAGGGCTACCGAACGGAACTTTATTAAGAATAATATCTGTTCTGCTATAGACGAGCTGACTTCGTCAACAGTCAGATAGCTTTATTTTTCAGCTCTAGACCGAGCTCTACCCGCCCAAAATCGGCACCATTAATGTCAAAGTTAATTTGTACTTGTCCAGCTGCTGCATGCATGTCGCGAAACCGACGCTGGAAGGAGTGAGATAGATAGTTGCCGGCAGCGCCAATGGCGGATTGCAGTATCTGGATTGACTTAACGCAATTTTGTGCAGCAAAGGCGCCATCGCGTCGCCATCGAACTTTTTCCCCGACAGTCGGTTGGCGTCCTGATTCTGCAATACGTTCAGCTTCTCGGATATTATCGTGCGCCAGCAGTCGTGCCGCGTGGATCAGTGTGCCGGCTTCTGCGACTTTCATTTGCGTCTGAGTGTGCTCGGCAAGTTTGGATGCATTGTATGTTGATACTCGCTCGCGGACTTCACGCACATAATCATCGTAGGCGCCTTGGGCAATGCCAACCATTGGCCCAACTAAGAGATGTGGAAATAACCCCAGCACTGGAAGCTGGTAGACCAGCGCTGGATTGTGGGGCGCACCTGGTGTCGGGCCGCCACGAGCCATCCGCGGATTGAGCGTCATAAACTCGGGTACGAACACGTCTTCGCACCTAACGTCACGGCTGCCAGTTCCAATGAGACCGCTGACATGCCACGTGTCGATTTCCTCAAACTCTGAGCGAGGCGCTACTAACCATATGGGGCGCTGCGATTGATCGTCTTGGATCATTGCAGCCATCATCATCCAGTCGCTGACATCGATGCCACTGCAATACGGCCAGCGACCGGCTATCCGGTAACCGCCAGCAACAGGCGTAGCGCGGCCGGCATTGGGTATAAGAGACGACGCCATGAGGGCGCGGGGGTTATCTTTCCATACCGCATCCTGAGCTTCAGGCGGCCACATGGCAAGCATCCAGTCATGGATAACTAAGTTTGCGTAGATCCACGAGGTTGATGCGCAGCCCCGAGCGACATAATCAGGAACGTCTACTAACATTGAATAATCCAGTTCGAGGCCGCCATAACGTCTTGGCTTCATGATCGACCAGAGTTGGGTATCCCAGAATTCCTGCACGGTGTCCGGATGAATTGTTCTGTTTTTTTCTACTTGTTCCGCCCGTTGGGCAAGGCTGGGAACTAATGCGGCGACCCGCTCGATCATTTCTTCCCGATCGGGTGTGGTCCGGTCTATTTTTGCCGCAGACGATTTCTTCATGATCGATATGTGACTGTCGGATTATGTTTCCGACTCGTTTTCGCCCCAATAATTGAGCTCGATGGTGATGCCATTTGGATCTTCTACAAAAATCTGGAACAAGTTCATGTTGGGCACCTGTCGTTCGCGATATTCATAATCGGCCTGTTTCAGACGTTCAGTTAAGACGCTGGGATCATTTGCTCTGAAGGCAATGTGATCAAATGCACCGGAGCCCTGTAGGGCTTCGGTGCTAATCTCACCACCGACATACCGCTGCAGTCCAGACGGATCATCGGGATCGACTCCAATTAAATGGATTACTGCAGTACTGTCTGTATAGAGCCAGGCGCCGGGGAAAGGAAAGTCCGGCCGTTCTCCATCTTCAAGCCCCAAAATATCAACAAAAAAATCTCGAGTTTCTTGCAGTTTTGTAGTGCGAATCGCGCAATGGTCGAGAGAATTGATCAGCATAATTCCTCCCTTATTGGGTTGTCGCCAGTAATATAGGTAAACATTCTAATTGTTTCTTTGAGAAAAGTTAGCGGCGATGTTGCCTCATGGCGATATGATAGAGCCATGAGATCTCTTCTTATTTTTATTTTGGTTACAGGTGTTGTCTTTAGCGACCCGACGCTGGCTTATGAAGAGGGAGACCTGCAGCGGTTGTTGGAGAGCAAATCCTGTCCGGGTTGTGATCTTACGGGAGCCGACCTTTCCCGAAGGGCACTGCAACATGCGGACCTTCGAACAGCAAATTTGACGGGGGTACGGTTGGTGCAAGCAAATCTTCATCAGGCAAACCTAGCCGGCGCGCGACTTGTCGCTGCCCAGTTGACCGGAGTCGATCTAAGCTTTGCAAACCTAAGTGGTGCCGATTTACGCCGCGCATCTCTTCGGGGTGACGTCTACCTCATTGGATTTTTTGATGAACGGCCGGATTTGCGGGGCGCTGATTTGCGGGGCGCCAATTTTTCAAGTGCATCGTTTTATAACGTCAGGCTAGAGAATGCCATAATGGATGACGCTACGATCTTGCCGGCCGGGTTTCCAAAACCGCAGCAGGTTGCGAGTCCCTTTCAGCCGTTAACGACACTCGACATCGACACCAGTTGCCCTGCGGGAACACGTCAGACCTATAAAGGGTGCGAGCCTGATTCCTAGCGCCGGGATGACAGAGTTCGTCGAGTTGGCCACGTGAGAAACGGAACAGTAGTTGGGATCTTGTGTTTTTTTGTTGGCGTGATCGGCCTGATGATCACGGGCAGCAGGCTATGGTTGTATGGTGGATTTGGATTGTTGGTGATCCTGACGGTGATCCAAATGATCATCGATTCGATGAAGCGCAACCGAGACTCGTCGGAAGACGGGTAGCCGGCTCGGTTCCTGAATTCACGAAGAGAGTCCTCGATGGTCAAGATGTCATGCAACTAGAAACAGTCATCTTGGTTGTCGTTGTCTTCTTGATCGCGGGCGGGGTTAAAGGCGTCATCGGTTTTGGGCTACCGACCGTATCGATCACGATTATTGCCGCGGTGGTCGGATTAGCCGAGGCAATGGCGTTGATGGTACTGCCATCGTTGGTTACCAATTTTTGGCAAGGCGTGACGGGGGGCAAATTGCGTTACTTGTTGCGTCGCCTCTGGCTCGTGCTCTTATTGGGGGCAGCCTGTACCTGGATGACATCATCTTTATTGGCAGCGGGCGAAGTTTTACTGTTCAAGATCCTTCTGGGCATTGTGATTTGCCTTTACAGTATCAGCGGTCTGTTCTCAATCACATGGCCTTCGCCGGGCAGGAAGGAAGTTTGGTTGTCGCCCGTTGTTGGCGCGGCGTCAGGCGCGATCACGGGAGTGACCGGCGTGTTTGTCATGCCGGCTGTGGCCTACCTCCAATCGTTGCGGATGCCAAGTGCTATGCTGATCCAGGCGATGGGGGTCTGGTTTACGGTGGCAACGGTAAGTGTTGGGTTGTCACTAAATGGTCACGGGCTGTTCCCAAGGCACCTTGTCCTGTTATCGGCAACAGCCGTTTTGCCTGCACTCATCGGTA